>Ga0247817_10001329_pt1 | contig 12999 bp, 14 predicted proteins | sample UWRJL212509R1_FD_178010 | JGI IMG/M metagenome (GOLD analysis project Ga0247817, IMG submission 178010) | Plant litter microbial communities from Arlington Agricultural Research Station in Wisconsin, United States - UWRJ-L212-509R-1 | ecosystem: Environmental > Terrestrial > Plant litter >... | reverse complement strand
AAATACGGCAAGCCGTGGAACAGTATCAATGTGCGCCCCGGACACGGCGGCGTGCGCAACCATGAGGCGATCGTGTGGAACGTCGACCAGATCCGCGTGCGATACCTCTGCGAATTCGACGGGTAGTGGCATGACCGAGCTCATTGCATTTCAGGGAGACATCACCCGGTATCCGAGCGATGTGATCGTCAACGCCGCCAACTCCAGCCTTCTCGGCGGCGGTGGCGTCGACGGCGCCATTCACCGCGCTGCCGGCCCCCGCCTTCTCGAGGCCTGCCGCGAGCTGGGTGGCGCGCAGACCGGCGAGGCCAAGATGACGGATGCCTTCAACCTGCGCACCGCGAAGAGAATCATTCACACGGTCGGTCCGGTCTACACCGGCCTCGACCCCGAGCAATCCGCCGAGAAGCTCGCGTCTTGCTACAGCTCGAGCCTCGACCTGGCGACCGACTTCGAGTCGGTGACCTTTCCCGCGATCTCGACCGGCGTCTACCACTATCCGATCGCCGACGCCACGGACGTGGCCGTTCGCACGATCCGCGGGTGGGTGGCGGCGCATCCGGAAACCGCCCTGAAAACCATCACCCTGATCGCCTACAGCGACGCAGACTTCGCGACGATCAGCGAGGCGCTTTCCCGCGCCTAACGACCCGGGGGCAAAGCGGCTTTCCCGACCGTCTGCTCCGGGGAAGGGCACCACGCGCAGCCGGCCGACTCCCCCGAATCTCGTTGACTGAACTCTAGAGGGAGAGTGTGACTTCGGCCAGCTCCTCGAGCTGCCGCCACACGCGTTGGGCGAGATCTCCGGTCGGCGTCGCGGTGCGCGCGTTGAGCTCCACGCGCACGGGAGCTCCCTTGATTCCGGTCGCGGGTCCGTAGTACTCGCCGCCCTTGGCGGCCGGGTCAGTGATCGCGCGGACGGCCGACCAGGCAGCAGTGTCTTTGCCCTGCGCCCACGGCGTATAGGGATTGCGGCGGTACGGAGTCGTCGAGTCGCGGATACCGGCGCGCTCGGGCGTCTTCGCATCGACACCGACTCCCGGTTTCGAGACGAGTGACGCGACCGGCATTCCAGCGGCGCGCAATCGGCGATCAAGCTCGAACGCGAACACCTCGGTCGCCGTCTTCGCCTTCGTGTACGCGCCGATCGCGGTGAGCGGCGTACGACGCAGGTCGTCGACCGACGTGGGGAATTGCTCGACGAAGCCGGTGGACGTGTGAACGATCCGCGTGATCGTGTCGCGCTGTTCCGCTGTCGCGGTGAGGGCGGGCAGGATGCCAGCGAGCAGCCGCACGTTCGAGACCGTGTGGGTGCCGAGCAGGATGGGCAAGCCGTCGCTCGTGGTCTGCTTTCGGCTCATCGCCATCACCCCGCCGTTCAGCAGCACGGCGTCGAGACGCGGAAGTCCGCTGAGTTGCGCCGCCGCGTCGTCGATCGACGACAGCGACGCCAGGTCGATGACGACCGACCGCAGCGATGCAGTCGGAACATGGCCGCGGATCGAGGCCTCGGCGACACGGAGCTTGGCGTCCGAGCGTGACGCGAGCACGACATCCGCTCCCGAAGCCGCGAGTTGTTCGGCGGCGAAGTACCCGATGCCAGCTGTGGCACCGGTCACCACGACGGTGCGTCCGGTGTGGTCGGGCAAGTGGGCGGGGTTCCAGGTCATGCTGCTCCTCATCTCAAAACGGATTAGTTCATCCGTTTCGACGCTAACACAAAACGGATGACTTCATCCGCTTGAGCTACGATGGGAAGATGTCAGCACTCCGGTCGGACGCCGCACGCAGCCGAACACTCATCCTCGAGATCGCGCGAACGCACAATGTGCACGAGCTGCGCCTGAACGACGTCGCCCGCGACGCGGGTGTCGGCGTGGGTACCGTCTACCGCCACTTCCCCACCGTGCAGGCTCTCCTCGAAGCACTCACGGAAGATACCATCGGCCGCCTTCTCGACGTTGCCCGCCTCGCGTCCGCCGAATCGGATGCCGAGACCGCGTTCTCGCAATACCTCCGGTCGGCCCTCACCCTGCTGCTGGAGTACGACGGGCTTCAGCACGTGCTGCTTTCGCCCGCCGACGAGACCGCAGAGATCCGTGCGGCCAAGCAAGAGATCTTCGGCACCTTCGCTGTGGTGCTCGAGAACGCGAAGACCGTGGGGGCGGTTCGCCAGGACCTCACGCTCGACCAGATCTCGCACCTCGCCTGCGGCATCGAATACGCGGTCCGACTCGGCGCGCCCGACGATCGTGAACGGTTTCTCGACATCCTTCTCGCGGGTGTGCGCCCGAGCTAAGCAACCTCCCGAAGCCGTAGGCTGGAGGCTTGCCCCGTAGCGTGACGGGCAGGGACGAAAGGTCGAATCATGGAGTACGAAGTCAAGCGCGACGACGCCGAGTGGCGTGCAGAGCTGGCCCCCGAGGAGTACGCCGTGCTGCGTGAATCCGCGACCGAACGTGCCTGGACCGGCGAGCTGCTCGACGAAGAACGCGCCGGCCTGTACACCTGCAAGGCCTGCGACAACGAACTTTTTGTCGCCGGCACCAAGTTCGATTCCGGATGCGGCTGGCCCAGCTTTTATGAGTCCGTCAACCCGGAGGCGGTCGAGCTGCTCCCCGACCTGAGCCTCGGCGTCGAGCGCACCGAGGTTCGCTGTGCCCGCTGCGGCTCGCACCTCGGACACGTCTTTCCCGACGGCGTCGGCACGCCGACCGGCGACCGCTACTGCATGAACTCCCTCGCGCTGAACTTCGCGCCAGAGGAGTAACCACTCGCTGCGCGACAAAACGCCCCGGTCTTTCGACCGGGGCGTTTGTTATCTGACTAGCTAGTTGGCGAGCTGCTCTTCGCGGTGGGGCAGCTTCCAGTTCTGGCGAACGTAGTGGCAGGTGTAGCCGTTCGGGTTGACCTCCAGGTAGTCCTGGTGCTCGTCCTCGGCCTCCCAGAAGTCGCTCGCGGGCTCGACCTCGGTGACGACCTTTCCCGGCCAAATGCCTGAGGCGTCGACGTCCGCGATCGTGTTGAGCGCGACATCCTTCTGCTCGGCGTTCGTGTAGTAGATCGCCGAGCGGTAGCTGCGTCCGACGTCGTTGCCCTGGCGGTCCTTCGTCGACGGGTCGTGGATCTGAAAGAAGAACTCGAGCAGATCACGGTACGAGATCAGCGACGGGTCGAAAACGATCTCGACGGCCTCGGCGTGGTCACCGTGGTTGCGGTAGGTGGCGTTCGGGGTGTCGCCACCGGAGTAGCCGACGCGCGAGGAGATGACGCCCGGGCGGCGACGCAGCAACTGCTGTGCGCCCCAGAAACATCCGCCAGCGAGGATTGCGGTTTCGGTCGTGGTCATAATTAGTTCTCCTTCGTGGTGAACAGGCTTCGGTAGTCACCGTAGCCCTGGCTCTCCAGCTCATCCAGTGGGATGAACCGCAGCGCCGCAGAATTGATGCAGTAACGCAGCCCGCCGTCTTCGACCGGTCCGTCGTCGAACAGGTGGCCGAGGTGGCTGTCGCCGTTCGCCGAGCGCACCTCGGTGCGCACCATGCCGTAGGTGTTGTCGTCGCGCCGCACGACGTTAGCCGCGTTGATCGGACGCGTGAAGCTCGGCCAGCCCGAGTTGCTGTCGTACTTGTCTGTTGACGCGAACAGCGGCTCGCCCGAGACGACATCAACGTAGATGCCGTCGTCGTGGTTGTCCCAGAACCGGTTGCGGAACGCCGGCTCGGTGGCATCCTCCTGGGTGACCGCGTATTGCTGGCGGGTCAGCTTCGCCACGGCGGTCGGGTCTTTGCGGTACTCGGTTGCAGTCATCGGATGTCGCTCCTCATTGTGAGCCGCTGGCTGCGGCCCTCAGTGATAAGAACAGCACCCCGTGCCGAATAGTTCCCGCGCACCGGGTCTGAAACTGTGCGTTTGCTGCGTGGGGGCCGGTGCATTCAATCCCTTGCCTCGCGCTGACCTTCGCCGCACCATTAACGCCCGGCAGAGAAGTGAGGGCGAGATGACACGGGTCGATTTGGTCGGCGTTCCCTTTGACGGGTTCGGGCGCCCGGGCAATCAGGCTCGAGCGGCGAGTGCGCTGCGGGAGGCTGGCTTCGTGAAAGCGTTTGAGCGGCACGAGGTTCTCGCGGCGGACGACCTCGAGCTTCCGCCCGGTGACGGGAGCCGCGCCGACGGATCGGGGCTGCTCAACGAGGCGGCGCTCATTGCCATGACCAATGCGCTGAACGAGCGAATGGCTCGGGACATCCGGGCGGGCATTTTTCCGGTGGTCTACGGCGGCGACTGCTCGAGCCTGCTCGGATCGATGACCGGGCTGCGTGACGCGGTCGGGAGCTGCGGGCTGTTGTTCGTCGACGGCCACGAAGACACCATGCCGCTCGATGTGTCGGAAGACGGCGAGGCCGCGAACACCGAGATCGGGCTGTTGCTCGGGCTCACCGGGTACTTCGCGCCGGAGTCGTTGCGGGCGCGACTTCCCGTGCTCGCGGATGCGAACCTCGCGGTAGTCGGCCCGCGCGATGAGGCGTGGCGGCGGCGCTTCAACGTGGGGTCGCTGCGTGATCGCGGAGTCTGGCAGCGCAGCGTCGAGGAGATCGCGGCCGGTCCGGCGGGTGTCGCGCGAGACGCGGTCGGGCACCTGCTCGGCGCGGCCGACAACTGGTGGCTGCACATTGATCTGGACGTGCTCGACCCGGTCGAGTTTCGGTCGCAAGGCTTGCCCGGCGTCGAGGACGAACCGGGCGGGCTGACCTGGCCGCAGCTCACCGAGCTTGCCGGGGCGGCAGCGTCGATGATCGGATGCCGCGGCCTCAGCCTGACCATCTACGACCCCGATCAGGACCCCCACCTCGCCGACGCCGCACGGATCGTGGACTTCGTCACGGCGTTTGCCGTCCCGCCGGGTGAGTAGGAAAATCAAACGCATGGAAGAGCACTACGGATGGCGCGACCCCACCCGCCGCCAGCTCGCGGAACGCGCTCACCTCGAAGGCACCACGCTTTCTGCGCAGATCGAGGTCGAGCACGTCGAAACCGCGCTGAGCATCGTCGCCGGCGGTTCGGGAGACACCATCGTTTCGCGCGCGGTGACGACGTCGAAGGGTTTCCCCGACGGGCTGCACACCGTGGGGTTCGAGGATCCGCTGTACGACACGATCGCCATGGTGCAGCGCGAGGGCAGCGTGCTCTCCCCCGCCACTCGCGAGATCGCCCGGCTCGCTCGCCGCATGCTGCTCGAGCGTAGCTAAAGCGTCACGACCAACTTCTTCGCGGAGACTCCTCGGCGCAGGGCGTCGAGCGCCGACTGCACAGACTCGAGCCCGTGACCCACGACCTCCGCCGTCGGCGCGGCAACGAAGCGCCCGTCGGCAAGCGCGGCGGGCAGGAAATCGCCCCACACCATCGGCCCGACCTCGTTGTCCATGAGCGTGCTTCCCCAGATGAAGCGGGCCCGGATGCCACGAGCAAGACAGCGCGCCTGGAGCGCCATGTTGCTCCCGACGAGTTTCACCCCGACCCTCGCGAGTTCTGGGGTGAGCCCCGAACGCTGAGGTAGCGAGTCGAACGACACCGAGGGACTCGCCATCGCAACGCGTTTTGCACCCGTCCGTGCGGCAATCGCGACAACCGGTTCGGCCGACCCGGTGCCGACGGCGAGCAGACCGGCAACGGATGATCCCGCTAGTTGCGCAACGATGTCGCTGACAACCGTTGGGCTCGAATAGTCGAAGACAGCGCTCGCGCCGAGTTCACGCATCCGTTCATGATTCTTGGGTGATGCCGTCGCGACGACGTCATATCCGGCAGCGACGGCGAGCTGGATCGCATTACTACCGACACTCGTCGACCCACCCCACACCACGACGCTCTGCCCGGTGGGCGGCGTCGACGCGGTCGGGTGGCGCAGACCGAGTTGGTCGCTTTGGAACAGAGCGGATGACGCGGTCGACAGCCCGAGCGGAAGAACCGCCGCATCTGCAAAGGCCATCCCGTCCGGCACGGGTGCGGCGAGGATCTCGCGAGCGACGCTGTACAGCTGGAATCCGCCCTCGGCGTTGTGGCGGCGCCCCTTTTCCATTCCCACCACGTACGCGAGCACCCGGTCGCCGACGCGGAAGCGCGTGATCGAGCTGCCCACCTCGACGACCTCTCCCGCGACATCCGTGCCGAGCACGAGCGGGTAGGGCAGCCAGCGGTACATCAGATCACCGCTGCCCTGCTTCACGATGTCGAGGGGGTTGACGGCGACGGCGCGGTTACGGATGACCATCTCGTCCGGGCCGGGCGCCGTATACGGCGCGTCACGAACGACAAGGTCGGCGTACGGTGCGTCGAGCCAGGCTGCGAAGTTGTCAGGCATGGGAATCCTTTGGGTGCCGAATAGCGATGCAATGACATCGCGTGTCATCACTATACCCATCCATGACACGTCGTGTCATCACTAGACTGTTCCCATGAGCAGATGGCAGCCCGACGCGCGAGAGCGCCTCGAGCTCGCTGCAATCGAGCTGTTCACCGAACATGGCTTCGCCGAGACGACCGTGCCGCAGATCACGGCCCGGGCCGGGCTGACCACCCGCACCTTCTTTCGGCACTTCGCCGACAAACGCGAGGTACTCTTCGTGCGTGAAGCGCAGCTGCCGGGCCTGGCCGCCCGCATGATCGCCGAAGCTCCCGCGAGCCTCACTCCAATGGAAATCGTTTCGGGCGGGCTCGAGCAGGTCGCCGCCGCCCAGTTCGCGGGAGGCGTCGACAACTTCATTGCGCGCAAGGCCATCATCCGCTCGGATGCCGGCCTGCGGGAGCGCGAGATGCTGGTGATGGCCTCCCTCACGGAGGCGCTCCGCTCTGGGTTTGTGGCGCGTGGTGTGTCCGAGCTCGACGCAGAACTCGCCGCCCACATCACCGTGACCACGTTCGGCATCTCTATCGGGCGCTGGCTCACGAGTGGCGGGCGGTCAGATCTGCCCACTCTGCTGCACGAGACCCTCGCGGCCTTCCGCGCGGTCATGTCCGACCCGGGCTGGACTCCCTAACGCGTTAGCCCCCAATCGCGCAGAACAGGCGTAGTTCTGCCCGATTTGCGGCAATCGGCGGTTACGCGCTCGGCTGCGGGGCCGTGGGCGCCTGCTCTTCGTCTACCGTCGCCGCGAACTCGGCGTCGATGTCGGTTGCCCCCTCGAACTGCGAGTTGTAGAGGCGGTAGTAGGCACCCTCGCTCTTGATCAGCTGCTCGTGCGAACCCTGCTCCACGATGTCGCCGGCTTCCATCACGAGGATGAGGTCTGCGTCGCGGATGGTCGAAAGGCGGTGCGCGATCACGAACGACGTGCGCCCCTGGCGAAGCGCCGCCATGCCGTGCTGCAGCAGCAACTCGGTGCGGGTGTCGACCGACGACGTCGCCTCATCGAGGATGAGCACCGATGGCTGCGCCACGAACGCGCGGGCGATCGTGATGAGCTGCTTCTCGCCCGCCGAGACGTTGGACGCCTCTTCGTCGAGCTCGGTGTCGTAACCGTCGGGCAACGAGTGCACGAATCGATCGACGTAAGTGGCCTTCGCGGCCTCGAGAACCTCGTCGTCCGTTGCATCCTGTCGGCCGTAGCGAATGTTCTCGCGGATCGTGCCGGCGAACAGCCACGGATCCTGCAGCACCATGCCGGTGCGCGCACGCACATCGCGGCGGCGAAGGTCGGCAATGTTCTGTCCATCGAGAAGGATGCGACCACCGTCGAGCTCGTAGAAGCGCATGATCAGGTTGACCAGGGTGGTCTTGCCCGCGCCGGTCGGACCGACGATTGCGACCGTCTGCCCCGGCTTGACCGAGAACGAGAGGTCGCGGATCAGCGGGTGCGCCGGGTTGTACGAGAACGCGACGTTCTCGAACACGATGGTGCCGTCGCCGTCTACCGGGGCCGGGGCGTTTGCGGCATCCGGCTCCTGCTCGTCGGAGTCGAGGAGTTCGAAGACCCGCTCGGCCGACGCGGTGCCGGACTGCACGACCGCGGCCATTCCGCCGAGCTCGGAGAGCGGCTGGGTGAACTGCTGCGAGTACTGGATAAACGCCTGCACGTCACCGAGTCGCAACTGCCCGCTCGCGACCATCAGACCGCCGAGGACGGCGATGCCGACATAGGTGAGGTTTCCGATGAACATCATGCCGGGCATGATCATGCCGGAGAGGAACTGCGCCTTGAAGCTGGCCTGGTAGAGCGCTTCGTTCTCTTCCTTGAACTTCTCCATCGAGTCCTGCTCGCGGCCGAAGACCTTGACGAGCGCGTGCCCGGAGAACGACTCCTCGACGCGCGCGTTGAGCAGCCCCATCTTGCGCCACTGGATACCGAACGCTTTCTGCGACTTCGGGCCGATAATGCCGAAGATGACACCCATGAGCGGCAGGCTCACGAGCGCGACGAGCGCGAGCTGCCACGAGATCGAGAACATCATCACGAGCACACCGATGACGGTCAGCACCGCGGTGAGTGCTCCCGACAGCGACTGTTGCATCGTTTGGGTGATGTTGTCGATGTCGTTCGTCACGCGGCTGAGCAGGTCGCCGCGCTGCACCTTGTCGAAGTGCGAAAGGGGCATGCGGTTGATCTTGGCCTCGACCGATTCGCGCAAGCGCCACATCGTGCGCACCATGATCACGTTGATGACAAAGCCCTGCAGCCAGCCGAGGATCGACGCGACGATGTAGAGCGCGAGCACGGCGATGAGCACCTGGGTGAGGCGCACGAAGTCGATGCCCTCGCCCGGCGTGATGTTCATTGCGGAGAGCATGTTGGCGAGGTCTTCTTCACCCGCCGCGCGCAGCGCCGCGACCTGGTCAGCCTGCGAAATGCCCGGCTGCAACTGCGATGAGACGAAGCCCTCGAAGATGAGGTTGGTCGCCTCACCGAGCACGCGCGGTGCGATCACCGTGAGCACGACGCTTATCGCGCCGAGAAGCGAGACAAAAGCGAAAGCGAACGCGTGCGGCCGCAGCAGGCCGATCAGTCGGCGGAAGCTCTTGCCGAAGTCGGCCGCCTTACCCGGTGCGACGCTGTCCCAGGAGTCGGATGCGATGCGCGCCTTCTCAGCGAGCTCCAGTTCGCGCTGCTCGTCTTCCGACAGCGGCGCGGGTGCGGGTGGTGCTGCTTTGGGGCTCATGCTGTTGCCTCCATGCCGAGTTGTGACTCGACGATCTCTCGGTAGGTCTCGCTGGACGCGAGCAGCTCTTCGTGGGTTCCCATGCCGACCATCGCTCCGTCGTCGAGCACGACGATGCGGTCAGCATCGGTGATCGTCGAGACGCGCTGGGCGACAACGATCTTGGTGACGTTCGGCAACTCGCGCCACAACGCCTGCCTCAATCGGGCATCTGTCGTGAGGTCGAGCGCCGAGAACGAGTCATCAAAAACGAGGATCTCGGGCGCGTGCACGATCGCTCGCGCGATGGCGAGACGCTGGCGCTGGCCGCCGGAGACGTTGGTGCCGCCCTGCGAGATCCGCGCGTTCAGCTGGCCGTCCATCTCTTCGACGAAGTCACGGCCCTGGGCGATCTCGAGCGCGTGCCAGAGCTCGTCGTCGGTCGCGTCTTCCCGGCCGAAGCGGAGGTTGGATGCCACGGTTCCGGTGAAGAGGAACGGTCGCTGAGGAACGAGCCCGATACTCGACCACAGCAGATCGAGCTCGACATCCTTGACGTCCACTCCGCCGACCAGAACCGACCCGCTGGTCACATCGAACAACCGGGGAATGAGCGAGACCAGCGTGGTCTTGCCGGCGCCGGTCGACCCGACGATGGCGACGGTCTCACCGCGATCGGCCTGGAACGAGACGCCGCTCAGCACGGCGCGCTCTGCCCCCGGGTAGTTGAAGGTTGCCTCGCGGAACTCGACCGTTCCGGGCGTCGGCACGACAGCTACCGGACTCTCGGGGCGCAGCAGCGTGGTCTCGCTCGCGAGCACACGGCTGATGCGTTCGGCAGAAACCGCGGCGCGCGGAATCATGATCGTCATGAACGTAGCCATGAGCACACCGGTGAGAATCTGCGCGACGTACTGCACGAACGCGAAGAGCGTTCCGATCTGAATGTCACCCTGATCGACGCGGATCGCGCCGAACCAGATGACGGCGACCACCGTCACGTTGAGCACGAGCATCACGAGCGGAAACAGCAGCACGAACAGCGAGCCGACCTTGCGCCCGACCACCATGATGTCGGTGTTTGCGACGGCGAAGCGGTCTTCTTCAATTGGCTCGCGCACGAACGCACGCACAACGCGGATGCCGGTGAGCTGCTCACGCATGATGCGGTTGACGGCATCCAGTTTCTTCTGGAAACTGCGGAACAGCGGAACCATGCGCGACACGATGATGCCGGCCACGACGAGCAGCACGGGCACGGAGATCGCGATGATCGGGCTGAGTCCGACATCCTGGCGAAGCGCCATGATGACTCCGCCGATCGCGAGCAGCGGAGCCGAGACGAGCATCGTCGCGCCCATCATCGCGAGCATCTGCACTTGCGTGACGTCGTTAGTGTTGCGGGTGATGAGCGAGCCTGCACCGAAGTGCGTGACCTCGCGCTCCGAGAACGCGCTCACGCGCTCGAACACATCATTTCGGATGTCGCGACCGGCCTGCATCGCAGCCCGGGCCGCGAAGTAGGTGGCGATGATCGATGCAACGATCTGGGCGAGTGAGATGCCGAGCATCATTCCGCCGGTGCGCCAGATGAACCCGGTATTGCCCGTCGCAACACCCTCGTCGATGATGCTCGCGTTGAGCGTCGGAAGGTAGAGAGCGGCAAGGGCGGCGATGAACTGGAACAGGAGCACACCAGCGAGGTGCCACCGGTAGGGGCGAAGGTAGCGGGCGAGGAGTTTTCCGAGCATGAGTTCTCCGGATGCTGGTGGCGGCTGTGACAACAGGGGAATCGTTGGTGCGATCGAACACTGCACCACCGACATTCCGGGTCGGCACCAGAGCTCGGGTCCGCTGGTGGGTGCGATTCAATTCTCAGCGGTCGCTATTACATCCGTGTAAATAGCGCGCAACGATTGACCGATCTATTTTCGACTCTTATGTCACAAGTCTCAAGAGGGTCCCTCTTCGAGAATCTATCTGGTAAAAACTACCCCGAAACACCCTCTCAGAGCCCGTTTTTTACCAAATGGATTCAGCGCCCGTCGCGGGTCGCCCTCATGTGCGCGGCCAGCGCGGGGTTCGTGTAGGGCCCGGGCTCACCGAGTGCCGTGAGGATGCGGTCGAATACGTCGTCGGGTTTGTCCTGGCTCATCTTGTTCTTCGCTTCGAACCGCGAAACGGGCATCGAGAACCCGACCGTGCCGTGCACGATGCGTTCGGCATACTGCTCGTTCTCAAGCGTGCCGCGCATGCGGAACGGGTTGGGCAGCGGGTCTTCGAAGTGATCGACGAGCTGCTCGAGCACCTCGAGGTTGCGCTCGTTCGAGAGGATCTCCGGCACCCCGTAGGCGTGCACGGTGGCGAAGTTCCAGGTGGGAACGGCCGCGGACACGTTGTACCAACTCGGCGAGATGTAGCCGGTCGGACCGTAGAAGACGACGACGATCTCGTGTTGCCCGAGCTCGTGCAGGCGCTCGTCGGGGCGACCGACGTGGCTCACCAGGGTCAGCTCGTCGTCGCCCGACACGAGGAACGGGTAGTGCGAGACCACGAGGCCGTTCGAGGTGTGACTGATGATCGTCGCCCACGGGTTGGCGCGAATGAGCGCGGCAACCGCCGCCTCGTCGGTCAGCGCGTAGTCGGGGTTCTGCCGCATCAGCCGACCGGTACCGGGCTGTTCGAGAACCCAAACAGGTCTTTCGGGTCTTCGGTGTCGGCCACGAGGTCGAGCTCCTGCGAGTACGCGGTGCCCGCGACCTGGTCGCGCACGTACCGCAGCGCCGAGAAGTCTTCGATGGCGAAGCCCACGGAGTCGAAAACGGTGATCTGCTCTGGCGACGTGCGCCCCGCATCCTGACCCGTCAGCACACCCCAGAACTCGGTGACCGGGAAGTCCGACGGCCGGTTCTGGATCTCGCCCTCGATGCGCGTCTGCGGCGTGAACTCCACAAAAACATCGGCGCGGTCGAGTATCGCCGGGTCGAGTTCGGTCTTGCCAGGGCAATCTCCGCCGATGGCGTTGATGTGCATTCCGGCGACGACATCGAGGTCGGCGAGCACCTGCGCATTGGCTTTGTCGGCCGTGCAGGTTGTGACGATATCGGCGCCACGCACGGCATCCGATCCGCTCGTCGCGACCTCGATATCGAAGCCGAGGGGTGCGAGGTTACGCACGAACTTGTCCGTCGCTGCCTGGTCGGTGTCCCAGATGCGCAGCGTGGTGATCCCGAGCAGTTCACGGAACGCGAGTGCCTGGAACTCCGACTGACTGCCGGCCCCGATCATCGCCATGACGCGAGAATCCGGGCGGGCGAGAGCGCGGGCGACCATGGCGGATGTCGCGGCCGTCCGCAGCGCGGTCAGCAGGGTCATCTCCGCCAGGAACACCGGGTAACCGTTGTGCACGTCGGCGAGAACACCGAACGCGGTCACCGTCTGGAAACCCCGCGCCGGGTTGAACGGGTGCCCGTTCACGTACTTGAAGGCGTACAGGTCTGGATCGCTGATCGGCATGAGTTCGATGACGCCGAACGGCGTGTGGTTCGCCACTCGCTCGCTTTTGTCGAACGACGGCCAGCGCCGGTAGTCGCTCTCGAGGTAGTCGACCATTTCGCGCATGATCGTGGCGGCACCGCGGTCGGCTACCCACCGCACCATGCTTCCGACATCAACAAACGCGGTCATCGGATGTGCTCCATGCGGGTGGTGCCTTTCACAGTGTGGACCAGGTGAATCGACCACCGAGCAGCGTCGCCGCAACGGGCATGTCGCGCAGGTCGGCGGTGATGAATGGGTCGTGATCGAGGATCACGAGGTCGGCAACGGAGCCGACGTCGATGCTCGACCGTCCGCGCGCACTCGACG
>Ga0247817_10001327_pt1 | contig 13018 bp, 6 predicted proteins | sample UWRJL212509R1_FD_178010 | JGI IMG/M metagenome (GOLD analysis project Ga0247817, IMG submission 178010) | Plant litter microbial communities from Arlington Agricultural Research Station in Wisconsin, United States - UWRJ-L212-509R-1 | ecosystem: Environmental > Terrestrial > Plant litter >... | reverse complement strand
CGAATAACGCTTAGCAATTCTGATTATCTGGAAGATGAGAAAACAAAAGCAATTCTGGATCAGCTCTTTGTCATTGCGCAAGAAATTGGTGCAACGCCCGGGCAAGTAGCCTTTAGCTGGGTAAAATCTAAAGGAGCTTTTCCAATATTAGGCGCTCGTACACTTGATCATTTTTATGACGGAATAAAAGCGTCTTCAATAGAATTAACAACTGAACAGATTCAACAATTGGATCAATTGAGCGCTATTACTTTGGGGTACCCTCATGACCTTCTGGCAAGCGTGAGAAGTTAGTGTGTGTCTAATTAAAAATACCCATCAAAAAAGAATTTATGCATTATAATTGATTATGCAAATTGGTAAGTTTGATCCTATATTAAAGATTTTTTTATAAGAAAAAATATCGCAACATATATAGATTTACTCTGTTATCCTCTTCGATGTCACATGCCAATACGATTGTTTAAAGAAGCTTGTAAGATTATAGCAGGACAAAATAACACAAAACAAATAACAAACAAAACAAGTTAAAATATTGATAAACAATATTTTAACTTGTTTTTTTTTAATTCCTTTTTCTTTTGGATATTATGTGATGTTTTGATTAAATTTGTACCGTATTTGTACGTCGAAATTTGAGGTATAAATAATATTTTTTTTGCCAAATTATGTCACATGTAGACACACATAGTCACAGTGGGACACTTAAAGTCACATTACTATGAGTACAAACATTAAACACTGATCAAAGTATGATAATAGATAATTAACCGTTCTTTATAAGTTAATTCGTTTCTTTTATATCATCCATTTTCCAGCTTTTATCAAAATAAGCCCGAGTCGGTCCATAAAAACGCATATAGGTAAACCAGTGCTTTCCGGGTAAGGTCTGCACCCAGTTTTTCTCTTTTCCGGCTGGAGCTTTTGGTCCAAAATACAAATCGACAGAGCCGTCTTTATTTTTTATTAGATCCTTACGAGAAGATAAATCAGCATTCTTCTGCGGATTATCAATAAGGCAACGTGTTGCTGAGTCGTAGATAGTCACAGACCAGAAATTTACTGCAGGCGGGTTTGCCGGAACATTCAGTGTGTAGCTTTTACCTCCGTCAAGCCAGTTTCCGTTATTATCAAAATAAGAACCTAAATAGGCCTGACCCACATTTGGAATTTTACTAATCATTGCCTTGGAGTAGGTCACGGCTTCATAAAAATAAGAGGTTCTTTCGAAAAATTCATCATAGTTATCAGCATGCTGCGATGGATCCTTAATGATCATGACATAATCCCATTTTTTATCCGGCCAGTGTTTTACATCCTTAAAGCGTTTTTGAAATGAATTTGCCATAGCCATCTGCTCTCCTTTTTGGGCGGCAGCTATTAAAATTTTCTTCTGGCGCTCATCAGGATTAAAAGGTTTTCCTTTTTCTATCCCTAGATTTTTCAGCCAAGCCATAAAAAAACGGTCACGTTCCTGTACAGGTTCTTCCTGTAAAATAGCATTGAGGCGCTGCCAATAAAAAATTCCTGATGGCTGAATCCCTAACCACTTTTTGCCTGCCGGAGGGCTTACTACTTTTGTTGGTGTTGGATTTGCTCTTTGTGCATAAGGATAGATTTTTACTTGTTTTAGTAAAGTTTCTGTCACTTTAGGGTCAGGATCTAAAGTCCTGAATCCGAAAAACATATTTACAGTATTGCATGGTATTATGAAATATCCATCTGCCTTAAAATCTTTATCAGTCGGAGGAACAAGAATGTATTTTCCTCCCTTTCCTTTATCAGGGCCCATTTCCCCAATCACTGCCTGTTCCCGCTGCCAAAAATCTGCCAAACCGCCTGCGGTATGACCCGCAGGCATTTCAATAACCGTTGGTCCATTTGCAGCAAGATCTATAAATGAGACAATATAAGGTGTGGTAGCATTTGCAGTTAAAATACCCAAACGATCATTATAATTATTATAGAGAATCAGATCGTTGCTTGTCGCCTTAAATGTTTCGTATTGCTGGTGCTGCCATTCAGCAAAAGCCACTATAGGCAAGCCCCACAAATAACATTGCGTTGCCTGTTGAAAATCCATCTCGTCAAACAGCGACGAAATAGATTCTTTGGAAGGAAGTTCACCATCCATTTTTATTTCAGCTCTACTATTTGAAACTTGGGCTGAAGCGGTCTCTTTTGTTTCTGCTTTTTTACATCCAAAAATTAAGCTCAAAGATGAAAATGCTAGAATAAAACAATATTTATTTTTCATAGTTCAGGATAATTACGCGTTGAATAGTTCATTTTGAAGTGCATTGCTGATTTAATTGATTTCTTCTACATCTCCCATTTTCCATGTTTTATCAAAAAATCCTTTTTCTGGTCCATAAAAACGGGCGAGTAATTCAAATTTTCTTTTTGGGTCTGTCGGCACCCAGTTTGCTTCCTTTGCTTCCGGAGCTTTCGCGCCAAAATAAAGATCTACAGAACCATCAGCATTTTTTTTAAGTCCCGGGGTTGTAGAAGCACGGCTAGAATATTTCATACCGAGAATTAGAGCATGCGTCTCTCGGTCGTAAGCCGTTATAGACCAATATAATTTTACGGGAACTTTGGCGGGTAAATGAAGTTTGTACAATTTTGAACCATCAAATTGCTGTCCTTTATTATCTTTAATCGACATTAGATAAAATTGTCCTGTTCCGAGTTTCTTAGCACTGAAATAGGCCATCGAATAACTTATCGCTCTTTCATCAACAGGATATAGTCCAGGAACGGAATAATTTGACATTATAGCTTTTACAACATCCGGAGACGCGGGTAATGCCCAGTTTGTTCCATCATAAAAAGGCGGTGTAAATATTTTTTCATATTTGGAGTCAATCCATTTGTGTGCATCGGCAATCGCTGCATTTAGAATTTCCTGTCTTCTGGCATCAGCCTGAAAAGTTTTGCCTTTTTCTATGCCTATTGATTTTAGCTTATCTACCATCACAAGATCACGCTCAATCCAAGGCTCTCTCTGCACAAATTGATTTAGTATTTCAAAAAAGTGAAAATTATACGGAATAGTGTTGCTAAAATCAACATTTATTAAATCTACAAAAGTAGTTTCTGGAGGAGTATTAGCTAGAGAAAGGGGATATATTTTTACTTTCTTTCCGTATTCTACAGCTCTTTTCAAATCATTTGGACTTCCGTCTGTAAGATTAGAGCGAAGAATTGCAAAACCAGTATAAGTTGACGACGGCATTGGGATATATCCTATAGGAACTGGTTCTTTATAATTGGGAGGTAAGATAAGGTACCTCCCGCCTTTTCCTTTGTCTACACCTGCAGGTCCAATATCTTGAATTGCAGTCTGCCAGCCATCATCTAAACTACCGGTTAAGGAAGAAACTCCTTCAACGGGCGGAATTTCTAAAACCACCGGACCTTCTCTGGTGTCATAAAATGGATTGATATAAATAACATCAGGATTTGGGGTTAAAGTCTGATTCTTTGAACTAACTAAACCTGACCAGAACACAATTTGATTATAATCACCTTTTGCCCTGATAAGACTTTCATGAAATAATTCGGAATTTACAGCTGGCATTCCCCAAATAACGGCTTCAACCGCACGACTGTAAATGAGCTGTTCTTCAAAGTCTGCAGGTTTAAAGACTGCTGTTTGTGTTGTATCTGCTGCAACTATAGTGTCATTTTTTTTTGTAGAATTGGTACAAGACCACAACAGGCAAATTATCGCAATTGATAAAAGTTTTGATTTCATAAGTTTATTTTTAAAATGATAAAAAATAATTCTAATAATTATGATCCTGGACCTACAAAGACTAAAACTCCCCGTCGTTCCAATCGGATTTATATCATGAGGTCCGAGAACAGCTATTAATTGCATTACGACAAGCTGAACGACCTGATCTCCTAGTTTGTGACTGCGCCAATTAAAGGTTTTGCAATAATTATAGTTGTATTTCCTTCCCTATTTTTGAGTTATTTCGGTTTACACCTAAGCTTGAGCCACTTTCAGCGCGTTCTATTTTCGACTAGGATCAGATCTGATAGCAATGAAACCAGCTGAAAGTCCTTTCCATGATGCATAAGCAAAACCCTTGGTCCGATCGTAAATTTTTCTGTTATTAAAATTTTTCCGTCGCAGTTGGCACCAAGAACTGCCTTATTTTCATAATTCAGTTACATAAAAGTAGGAAAAATTAGAACACAAAAAACACAACCTGTTAATTTAATGAATCTATAATAGAATTTATACCGATGCCCTACAATGCTATATATTAGGCTAGTAAATATGGAATCAGGTAATTGATGTTATATAATAATCTACTTTCCAAAACACCCCTAAAAATTGATAGGACTGGAGATTTGTGTTATTATTAGTGTCATAGATTTAACTGTTTTTATGGCAGTATTCCTGGACTTATTCTGAATCACATAGCTTTAATGTTTAATACTAGATCATCGTGCGAAAGAAACTGATCAAATAATTATTAAAGATAGTATTTTTAATTCAGCATTATATGATCTGGATTTGGTGATGAATTTCGGTAGATAAGTGATCACGCGTCATGAAGGGAGACTAATTCTCCTTCATTATTAATCTATATTTTTAGTTTCATTTCTAACAAAATCATCTATAGTTTTTTTATTAAAAATTTTATAATATTTTGATGAAAAATGACTTAAATTAAAATAATTCAATGCATAAACAACATCAGTTATAGAGTAGTACTCGCCACTTTGCAAAAGCTTTTGCGCAAGAAGGAATTTTTCTTTAATAAAATAATTGTTCGGTGTATTGTTAAAATACTTTTTAAATAACTTTTTATATTTTGTAACTGACATACCTACCATTGATGCCAAAAAAAGTACTGAGGGAAATGAGCCATATAAATTGTTAAGAAGATATTCTTTTGTATTATTAATTGCTTCCTGCTCACTTTTTTTAACCACAGAAGAAACTTGGGTTCCATAAAATTTTCCAAGAAAATTACCTAATAATTTTAATGACACACCTTGAAGAAGCGGTTCGAAAGAGGGATCATATACAGATTTATTTTTGACAGATTGCATAAGTATTACGCTATTGCTATCGATGTTTCCATAGTGATAAAATACTTTTTTACTCCCTTTCACATTAGGTTTAATATGATTTATAGTAGAATATTTTGCTATAAAATCTTTTAAAAGTGCTTTATCTACCAGTATTCTTACTGCAATTGTTCTTTCATTGACCGCAGGTTTATAAGTACTTTCTATTTGATTGTCTATAATTGCAAGGTCTAATTTATCAAAGGATCCCACTTCATAGTCCCTTTCGTTAATTTTTATTAAATTGACATGCTCACTTAAATCGTAGTGAAAAATATACAATTCATGATCAGACACTTTTCTTGTTATTTTTAATGGCCTTTTTAAAGTAACATCTATATAAAATACGGATATACCCGGCATCACCTGCGAAAAAAATGATGCCCCCATTCCTACATCTTCAGAAATAGTAATTATTTTATTATCTATAAGTTGCCCTCCTAAATTTTGAACAAATTCATTTTGCCATTCAGGTGTCAAACTATAATAATGGACAATTTTTTTCATATAAAGTTTTTTCTTTTACACTTTTTCTACATCACATCGTATAACCAAAGGTTACTTATAATTGCTCAACAAAAAGTTTGGGAGAAACACCAAAAACTTCTTTAAATTTTACAGTAAAATAACTACTATGTTTAAAGCCTAATAAATTTGAAACTTCAGTTATTGATAATTGTTTTTCACTCAGCATTTCTTTTGCTCTTTCGAGTTTATTATCCATAAAAAATTTATTTGGCGTCAACCCGGTGATCTTTCTAAATAATGTTTTATACTTCGATTCACACATTTCTGCGATTTCTGCCAGTTGTATAATACTGGGAAATTGATCTTCAAGATGTTCTATTAAATATTTTTGTGATTCAATAATAGCAGCTAAGTCCGCTTTATTGACCTTTTCTATAATTATTCTCTCACTTGACATTATTTTTAAATAATCAGCAATCAGCATTTTTACTGTCCCAATTAAATTTAAATTAAATACCGGCTCACCGACTGTCAATTTTCGTAAATCTTTTAATAAGTGATAAGATTCATTGCTCATCCTGTCAAATTTTACAATTGTATTTTTGGATGAATCCAATACAAGATCAATACTCGGAAAAGAAATTTTGTAATTATTAAGAAATTCTTTTATGCTATTTTTTTTTATAAAAACACAAAGAGCATATACCCTGCTGCCTGCTTTGATTTTATATTCAGGTTCAAGAGATCCGTCAATTATTGTTAAATTATAACTCCATCGTCCTATTTCATGAATTTCATCTCCCCATCCGACTGTATTTTCACCCTCTGCCAAATTATAGTAGATTCCAATAAAATCATCAGACATACATTGCAGAATAAAGTTAAAATTTTTAGTATGTACCACATCTAAATAATAAACAGAAATACCTCCACCGCAATCAAGAAAATATCTTATCCCGGGCTCTATACTTTTTGGCATATTAACAAAATTATTCTCAACTTTTCCACCAAATTGCTTTGTAAAATTTTCGATCCAGTTTAATTCCGGATCGTAAGTATGTTTATTCTTTTCCATAATATTATTTTTATATAAAGCTACATTTTTTTAATAACACACTATTGCTCAACATCTTGAAAATAAATATTTCTAAAGAGGTAATAACAAATCCATACTATAAAAGAAAAAAGTCAAGAAGAATTCAGCAAAATTTCATTGTAAAAAACGATCTGGATGCCCAAAAAAATTATTCAATTCAAGAGAAATAGATTTTTTAAGTAAAAAAAAAGAATGACGAAAAGAAATACTTTCTCATATACAGCCAGCTCTTTTAGGAGTGCAGAATCTATATGTTAAAAATAATTTTCAGCCTGCAGGAGTAAAAAATTAAATGCAAACCTATTTTCTAATCTTAATTCAAAATATGCGCATCTGCCAGACGAGCATAACGCCCGGTGATTATACCATTCTCGTCAATTACAAAAATGGTTGGGGTGCCAATAACACCAAAACTGATAAAATTATAACCAGCCTGTCCTCTAAAATCACTGAATTTTTTCTTCCACGGAAAACGCTCAGCATTTTTTTGATATTCAACAGGATCTACATCTGAGGCTGCTGTCACTACTACATAACCTTTTTTTTGTAGTTCCTGATAATTACCAATCAAAAGATTGATTTCGTTATCGCAATTATTGCATCCTGTTTCGTAAAATACCAATATTGTTTTTTGTTTTTTATCAAAAGTGTAATTCCCTTCTTTCCATACCAGATCAGGAGCCAACATTCCTGTTTTTGGCCCTCCTAATGCAGCTAATAAATTATGGCTGGGATTTTCTATTTTTTTTGATTTGCTTAAATATTCTCCAAAAGCACCTATTACCTCATCTTTGCCTAATTTTGCTAATTCTCTAATCGCTAATTCTGCAAAAGCAGTAAATTGTACGTTAGTTCTGATTCTTGATCCAGCTTTCTGTAAGTTAGACAATAATTGAGATTCGTCTTTCGATTGCAGTAATTGCATTTTTAGCCAACTGATCCAAACACTATTCCAGTAACCACTTGTGTAAAGATCATCCATATTTACTTTTGAAATCACAAAAGTATTTGCTTCTTCTATTTTTATTTTCTTACTGTCCTGTAGGTCACTACTGTTTCCCATCAAAAAATCATACATTTCAATTAAACGTGCTGCATATAACAGACTTTGCGTATTCGAAGCTTTAAGTATCTTATACTGTTCATTTAATTGTTCCTGCTCTTTTACAAAAGGCGCATAGACTTCATCCGAAGTATTATAAGTAGTTAAAACAGCCCCTGCAATTTTTGCCTTTTGCAACAACTTTTCTTTTTTTATGGATTGATTAATAAAATATTCATTTTCCGGTGAACTTTCAAACTTGATATTATCAAAGGTTGGATTCTGTTCTTTACAACTTACAGTAAAGTTTTCCTTATTAATCACTAAATCTAAACCTCCACCATCATCCAGTAAAAATCTTGACATTCCTTTATAACCTTTATAAAAATCTTTAAAGACTATAGATGCCCGACCTTTTTCATCTAGCTCACCACTTATAATAGTATCTTGCTTTTCGCCATGAATGATGAGATAATGATAGGATTTTCCAGCAAAATGACTAAACTCAATATTTATGGTTTGACTTTTTACAGACAAACTACACAGAAAACTAGTAACTATTAGTAATAAAAAATTCATTTTTTTCTTTTTTGCCTATTAAATAATCTTTTAACAAATGAACACTTGTAAAAATATCTCAAATGACTTATTTACAAATAATAGTATAAACATTTTCTTACAATTTTGTGATATGAATATTTTACTATTTTAAATCAATTAAAGCCCATTTTAGCTTTGAATATGAACTATTTCATCTGCTAAGCTAAATGGACTTTAATGAGTTGGGCATAACTTTTATTGCTCTATACAACGAACTGAAAGTGCCTGATCAGAATTTGTCATGCTTACTAAACCAATAGGATGGTCTGACCCAACATTCACATAATCAATATATGACATATTACCTGTACCAGAAGCATAAACAGCATCGGATACAAAGTAGACTCCTAAATAATTTCTATTAATTAATGCCGTAGTAGAAGTTGCGAAGTTGCCCGCCAATGGCAGAACTAATTGTTTTCCAACCTTTACAGCCGCAGTAAGTGGCACGCTGGTTGTACGTGAAGCAGCCCATGTGCCCTCCTGTGTAAAACTATTATTCGCAATAACACCCCTCCACTCAGCGCTAGTAGGAACACGATATCCGGTTGGGCAAGGGTCATTATCACCTTTAGGTTTAGAAGTATTTCCTAGCCATTGATTACTGCCTACCGGCAGTTTTACAAGGCTTTTTTGTAAAGTTGTATTATTTGCTGATGGTAATTTATTACCATATTGATAATAATCCCCATTTATTCCCATTACAGGTTTTGTTGGATCCAGTGTTGTGTCAGCACCTAAGTTATGACACATAAAATTTTTCCAAACCCCTGCTGCAACAAAAGCACCGCAACATGCACAGTCCTGAATTTTAATATTTAGCGGTACAGAAAAGTCCTTATTACCATCATTATATATCGCATATATTTTCACATTAACAGCCTGATTTGTAGTTTTTCCGTAAGCAATACTACTCATATCACTCAAGCTATTTTTGTATGTTACTGTAAGTGCAACAACTTGATTATTGTTCACATTACCACTAATTGCTACCAAATCAGCATTTGTACTTTGTACTGCCCCTAATGGATCTACGATTACAAAACGAAGATTTTTTTTGACGCCCGTAGCACTTGCAGTAAAGATATAATTCTGTACATTCTGTGTTTTAAAATCTGTCATATTCGCAGTACGGCTAATTTCTGTACCACAACTGCCTCCGAAATTAGATTTATTAATATCAAAACAGGTCTTTCCTGAAAATATTCCTGACCCCATATCAAGTGTTGATGGATCTACCACAACATTCACTTTAAACAAAGGCGTTGAAGCTGATTGAGGTGTACCTTGACAACCATTTGTTACGATACAATACAAGTAAACAGTATTAGGAATCGCAGTTGCAGGGACAAAATTTAATGTAGCACTTATAGCACCGGTGATAATACTTCCTCCTGTTGTTGATGCCGTTGTGTTACTATACCATTGATAAGTCTGTTGATTACCGTGAGTTACTGAAACTTTGACCTCTATTCCATAACCTGCAACAGTAGATTCAGTTAGTGGAGAAGCTGCCGTAACTACCGGCGTTGGACATGCAGAGCTTAAAGATATTTCTTTAGTGATTTCTTCAGAAATACCACAATAATTGGTTGCCTTAACATTAATATTTACTTTTTCACCACTTGATGGGAAAGTAACAGTAATGGTAGAACCTGTACCTATATAAGTTGCCCCTCCGTCTACTGACCAGGAATAAGTGGCCGGCCCATTTTCAATTCCTACCTGATAAGTAATTTTATCACCAAAATTGGCTGCAGTATTGGTTGTTATCCAAATCAGTACAGGCAGACTAGACACCTCATTTGCAATAGTTTTAGTCGCAACTGCACTTACGCAACCTGTTGCATTCGTTACCGTTGCACTATAGACAGCACCGGGCTCAGTAACAGTTATGGTTTGCGTATCAGAAGATATCAAATTTCCATTTTTGTACCACTGATATGTAAAGCTGCCTGTTTCATTTGGTACAACAGTTAAATCTGCTGTACCGTCGCAAATAACACCAGTACCCGTAATAGTAGGGCTTCCTGGTGCATTACCTGCTGTAATAGGCACTTCAGTACTTCGAGCCTCAACCGGACAGGCTGCCCCACTGTTATCAGTAGCGACTATCCTAAGTAATAAACTGTCCTGACCTGCAGGAATTATATAAGGACTGGTAATGATTGTTTCATCATTGTACCAAGTATACGAAACTCCCTGTTGCGGGTTATTTACTTTCAGTACCAAACTACCTCCTGAACAAAAAGAAGTCAAATTATTGATAGGTTTGTTATTTACAAGCACATCAGCTGTATTGATTGTTATTGGAGTTCCTGAAGGAGTCACTACTGTTGCTGATACTGTATTGGAAGGTTTACTGTAACAGCCGCCTGAACCTGCTGCTGCAAACCAGTTTCCGGCATCTGCAGCTGTAAGAGTTATTTTAGCTCCCGTTTTAGAGCTCAAAATGCCATTTTTAAACCATGAAACTCCACCTGAAGCTCCAATAGCTGTCAAAGTAATGCTGCCACTTGATCCACAGATCATTCCATTATTCGAAGAAATAATAGTAGTAATAGCTGCAGGCGCTGCTGTTCCAGATTCTGTAATTACACGTTCGTTTGCTGCATTACCATTACAGCCAACTGCACCAAGAAAAACATTGTAAGTTCCTTTCATAGTCGCTACGTAATAGTTAACACCACGTGCTACTTCAATACCGTTGCGGGTCCAAATTAATTTATCTAAGGTTGGATAATTGGAATCTACTGATAAATAAACAGCCCCGCCTGCACATAAACTCAAGGCACTGTTACTTGGGCTGATTGCCGGAGCAGTTCCCAATGCTTCACAGGTTGCCCCATTCTGTAGGAAAATAAAATCTTTGAATTGATTGGTACAGGAGTTTGTAACTCTTACTAATACCGTGTGAGGTATTACCGAATCGTTTTGATTGAAGTTTACTTTAAATGTTCCTGCGTTAGCATTTACATTGCTTAACATGGCATAGTCACTTCCTCCGACTATAGTAATGGCGAAAGGACCATTAGGACAATCAGGGTCTGTTACCGTAAAAGTCTGGTCGCAGCCTGTTCCATCAGCCGCTACATTAGTACATGGCTGAGGACTTATAGTTGTCTGGCTTGTGCCTTCGCACAAACTTATCCAGCGATTGCTATTCCAATATTCAACACAATTTGTTGTTGTATTATAAATAGAAAGACCATTAGACAAGCCTTTTTTAATAGGGTCAGAAATTGCATCAAGTGCTAAAGTATTTCTTTGATTTGTAGTCAATTGCGGTAAGCGCAATCCGCCTTTTCCATTGCTGACAACTTCTAGCGCTGAAAATGTTTCAGCCGCTTTAGGACTACCATTTGTATTTCCTAGGGTAACCTGTGCACTACTATTGGATGTAAAGAAAACAGCCAATAGGAAGAGCCAAAGACTAAATAGATTTTTTTTCATTAGTTCTTAAATTACATTATACTTATTAGATTTTAATCTGAGAAGAAATCCCTCTTTTTTATTCAAGTACACTTTAAGTTAAAATGGTATCCATTTACAACATAAAGATACAAAAAACTACTAATCAATTCATTAGCAAAATTCCCTTTTAAAATTATTACGTATTTGTATATTTTGAAACACCACCGTAATAAAAAATGAAGCCAATAATGCCATAATCTTTTTAGGGATAATTCTTAACGATTAATTAATTATTTACGCTTTAAATCGCAGTTAACAGGTCATCAGAAAATGACAACCTGTAACTGTGATTTTAATTTAATTATTACATGAATGAAATCACATACCAGTTAATTCCATCTGATTGTAAAGTAACTTTCATACTTCCTCCAGTACTAGTAGAATAATAATCAGATATGATTTGATCTTTACTTACTGTATCAGAGTATACAACAGGGATATTAAACTTCACTACTACTTTTGCACCAGAATCACTTTCAACATCTATTTGATTGATTACCAAAATTCTACCTATATTGTTTGACGCCTCTGGTAAAGTAATTTTAATATCACTATTCAAATGAGAAGCAATTAACGTGTAATCAGCTGCATCAACGGTATAGTCTGAACTGATTACTTTAATACCCATTACGTTATTTGCTGCTGGAGCTTTCCATTCTACTTTTTTAGTAGTACCGTCTACCACAGTAGTTAAAACTTGACCTTCAACAGTGGATGGTACAATATCAACAGTTGCTGCTGCTAAAGTTGCATCAGTTCCGGTAACTTTAAGCACAGTGTCTGGAGTAGTACTTGTTAAACTAGCCGTTGTTGGTGCCTGTGCATCTTTCCAAACTACAGTAGTTCCATCTGTTGTTAATACTTGACCGTCTGTTCCAGCGATAATTTTTACTGAAGCCGCTTTCAATAATGCACCACTACCAGTTTCAACTTCTAATACATCTGATTGAGAAGTAAGATCTGCACTATTAGTAATAGTAGAAGCATCTTGTGGTTTAGCAGAAATTTCCTTACCACTGATTACGATTCCTGTACCAGCAGTATAGTTGATAGCATCTATTCCAGGTGCTCCTTGCGGACCTGCTGGACCTTCTGGACCTTGTGGTCCAACTGCTCCTTGACCTCCGTCAACACCATTTGTTCCATCAGTACCTTTTAACGCTAATAACTGATCTGGAGTGAAATCCGTGTATTTGAAATCTTTTCCGTCAACACCATTTGTTCCATCAACACCATTTGTTCCG
>Ga0247817_10001325_pt1 | contig 13054 bp, 7 predicted proteins | sample UWRJL212509R1_FD_178010 | JGI IMG/M metagenome (GOLD analysis project Ga0247817, IMG submission 178010) | Plant litter microbial communities from Arlington Agricultural Research Station in Wisconsin, United States - UWRJ-L212-509R-1 | ecosystem: Environmental > Terrestrial > Plant litter >... | reverse complement strand
TTTCGAATAAGCCAATCCACAAAGACAGCATTGCATATATGTGCCAGTACAATGAAAGTGGTTTTGATTTTTTGAACCGTTTATCATCCGAATATGGAGAATGGTTTTTTTATGATGGTACAAATCTATGTTTCGGAAAACCATCCAAACAAACGAATGTTGATTTAGTCTATGGAAGCAACATTGCAACAATGAACTTTTCCATGCAGGTTTTGCCTGTCAGCGTAGATACATACAGTTACCTTTCTCAAGACGATGAACTGCTAACTGCTGCCTTGCCAGGTCGTGTAGATGGGTCCTCAAGCTATACACAGAAGTCTTTAGATATTTCCAAAGAGTTATATCCGAATTCGGTAACGCAAGCCAGCAGCATTCGTGTAAACGATAAAAGCGAATTGGATGCGCATGCAAAAGTCCATAAAGGAAAATTAGCAGCTTCAACAATCTTATTACAAGCCACAGGAGACAGTCCAAAAGTATTGTTGGGTAATTTTGTTTCAGTCAAATTTCCAAAAACTTCAGAGCAAGGATTTGATGACCACGGTGAATATCTTGTCACCAAAGTTACGCATGTGTTAACAGGTACAGGTTCGTATAAGAATACATTTGAAGCAATTCCTTCGGGAAATGAGGTTATTCCATTTTCAGCATCCAAACCTATAGCACAAACGCAGATGGCTATTGTTACAGACAATGAAGATCCGGATAATATGGGAAGAGTTCGTGTACAAATGCTCTGGCAACACAATACCCAGCAAAAAACAGACTGGATCCGTGTATTGATGCCGGATGCAGGCTCAAGTTCAGAGGTGAGTACAAATCGCGGACATGTATTTATTCCTGAAATAAATGATCAGGTTCTTGTTGGTTTTAGATACAACGATCCAAGCAGACCATTTGTATTGGGAAGTTTGTTTCATGGCAAGAATGGAGCCGGAGGCGGACAAGGAAACAACTTAAAAACGATCAAAACAAAAAGTGGTCATACACTTGAGTTCAATGATACTCAAGGTGAGGAAAGCATTACGATTACAGATAAAAACAACAACGTTATAACCTTAGATACAAACGCAGGCAGTATTACAATCTCAGCTCCGGAAAGTATTTCCATTACAGCAAAAAATATAGACATCACTGCGAAGGAAAATATATCCATGACTGCCGGTACAGATATCAGTTTTTCAGCCAAAGAAAATCTTGTTTCCAGCGCAGGAGAAAACCTTACAGAACATGCAGGCAAAGACGCAACCTTGGCAGCTAAGAATATCATAACTCAGGCGCAGGAAAACATAAGTCGTGATGCCAAAATGATTTCAGATACCGCACAGGAAATTTCAGCCAACAGTACACATAAAGATATGAAGTTGGCAAGTGGCAAAAAGGTTAACATGCAAAGCGGAGAGAAGGTAAAGCTATTTTAAGTTAGGGGTGAAATGAATCTTAAATACGTTCCACACCAAGCTAGCTATGAGGTGTCTCTATTTTCTGAATGCCCTTTTTTTAGCGAACAAAAAAGCACATTGACCTATCATATTCAAGTAAAACATATAAAGACTGAAGGGCAGGAGAATCTGATTGAAGTAAGCAAAAGTAATGTGCTTATGAATGGAGAAGAAGTGCACGATGCATTTAACGACATCTTACTAATGACGGGGGAAGCCTTAAGTAAAGTTATTGTTCGGATAGATATACAGGGTAAGATACTTGGTCTTGTAAATCACGATGAAATAAATAAAAAATGGATTCAAGTTCGAAAGACTGTTGAAAGTATGTATCAAGGGCATGTAGTGGCTGCTTATTTAGATAGCATGCAATCCAAACTTGAAACTACAGAAACACTCTGGAAGGCATTAAGCAAGAGTTTTTTTTACACTGTTTTTTTTAATGGCATTTACAATAATTACGGAAATATCCTTTCCATTCAAGAGCAGGTAATTGTTCAGGATTTACTGCCAACACAGGATGTCGCTGTAAGGATAGATAAAACAATTATTTTGAATTCAGAAACCAATGGCTATTTAATAAACCTAAAAGGAAAAGAGCACTTTGATAGATTTGATCAATCCACAAAAGATTTTTTCAAACAAAATATTAAGATTGAAACCATGCCTGATACGTGTTTCGCTGAGCTTGAAGGAAACTATACGATTCATCCTAAAAATGGATCCATTAACAGTATTACAATGGAAGCTCAGGTAACAATTAAGGGTATATATCAAAAAAAGATGCAGATTGATGTAATACGGCTTGCGGACTGATCAATTCTGTTTCTTTAAAATCAATCAAAAATAATCGATTAATTTATTCTGTTCTTTTAGAAGTTATTAGACGAAAAAATCCTGTCTTCGATTATTAATCCTGAAAATCGTGCGTAGCTTTGAGGAAATCAATTTCTCATGCAAGCATTCTTTGAATTTTTAAGTAACTGCAGTTTATCTTCGTTATTTCTCTTGTTTTTAATAGAGAACGCATTAATAGCTATTATGGCAGTTTTTATTGGTTTTGCTTTGGATGGCTTATTGCTTGAAATGAAATATCTAATTACAAGGAAAGAAATCTACTGGACTCTTTCCACAATCTTTTTCAATACACTTGTTACACTTACTGGCTATAAGTTATTTCAACACGGCTTTATCATTTTTAATCTGCATTTTTCACTTGTAGAAATACTTATTGATTTTGCAGTATTGATCATGGCAATGGATTTTCTTATGTATGTCTTTCATTGGGCTATTCACAAGCTTAGCATTATATACCGCTACCACGATTTGCATCATCACTACAATACACCAACAGCAATATCTTTATTTGTACTTCATCCGGTTGAAGTCATAGGCTTTGGTTCGTTGTGGTTGAGTTTATTGTCAGTAGGAGATTTTTCTATTTATGCAACAATGTTGTATTTGATGTTTAATGTTTCAATGGGCATTATCGGGCATCTGCGCAAAGAATTAATACCGAAAAGAATTAAAACGAATCCTGTTTTGAAATGGCTTGCAAATACAGGCTTCCATGTAGATCATCATCAGTATGAGAAGTACAATTTTGGATTCTATACCAAAATATGGGATCGCATTTTTGGAACATTAAAATGAGTCGTAGATTTTTTTATCCGGTTAAAAAAAATCTGAAATACGTTTATCAACAATGATTTTTTAAATAATTCATTATTACTTGTCGTAACATACAGTTACTTTTTTGTCATAATTAATATCAATGAAAACAATAGCTCTATGTATTCAATAATTACTAATTGAATAATTGAGCTAAGAATTATATCAGCTATATAGAGAACTATAATACTTTTAGTAATGCTAAAAATACTAAATCATTTTTTTTTTAAATCATATAGATATTCATTCGGAATAATATTTTTATTCTTTTTTAGTATGAAATGTTTCTCACAAACATATTATTGGGAAAAATCAATGCTTTTTCCGGAGATGCCTGATTCCGGATTTGCTCCAATTTCATTGTATGCAAGAGATGGAGTATTAGTATATAATGCTGCAGATGGATATCGGAGATATCAGTGGTATGCAAGTTCTGATAAACTTTTTAATTTTAAAAAGACTATAAATGAAGGACAGCCAGCAAGCTTAAGCTGGTCTGGTCCTGGCGGCGGTTGGGTTTCAATGCAGGGAAGAAAATTGCTCAAATATGATAAGGCATTGGATAGTCTAGTGGCAATCTGCGATAGTGATAATTTTGATTATATACGTGCATACATAACAGGGAATATTACTTTTCATAAAAACAGGTATTACATGACTGGTGCTGTGCCCAACACTGATCCATCACAACCCGATAAGACAGTCGTATTGATATTCGACCCTGCAATCTGCAAATGGACTAAGTTAGAAGCTGTAACTCCATTATATAGACTTTTTCAGCAAGGAAATTCTTTATACGTAACAAGTAATGGTTTACTTCATGAGGATGTTGTTTATAAATCAGATGATGAAGCAGTTACCTGGCAAAAAGTAACATTGCCTGAATATTATTTTGGAGATAGTACGTATTATCCTAAAACCAGATTCAATACAGATCAGGAAGGAAATGTAATTGTCCGAATATCTGAACTAGCAAGGAATTATATAGATTCAACGAGTACGAAAACACGTTTTTATTTGCTTCAAAATGGAACGTTTAATCTATTGGCTATGACAAATGTAAATCCAAATAATACATATCCTTATAATAGGACTCCTCTAGAAGGCGGTTTTAGAAGTTCGGGCGCTGGACGTTTATACTCTATAGCACCTGGTGCACAAATGCCGCAATACGAAGTAAAAGGTGATATTCTGTTAAGGTCTTTAGATCAGGGTAACAACTGGGAAAAGATTGATGCTCCTGCTCCTGAGTATATGACAGACGTCGTTGAAACGAGTAACGGTAGTGTATTTGCAACAACGGATATAGGTGTATATGAATTAAAAATGACAAAACCCCAAGGCTGCAGTAATCTGACACATAAAACAAAAGTATATCCTAATGGAAGATCCTGTAATATCTTTGATATCGAAGTGCATGTTAGTGGTGGACAGAAGCCATACCGGATTACATTGAATAATAAAACGTATCAAACCAACGACAGTATTGTCGTTAGTGACACACTCGGCTTATATCCCATTAAAATAATCGATAATAAGGGATGTACATTGAATACTTCTGCATTAGTGAGCAGGCAGCATACGGATTCGTTACATGTATTATTTGGTTATCCGATGCCGAGCCATTGCAATGATGGCAGCTTTGGTATTATGGTCTGGAAAGGCAAGCCGCCCTATACCATTCAATGGACAGATGGTGTAAGCACATATGAAAAAACAATTCCTAAAGAGATGGATTATACGTGGGGGCCATACGAATATTTCCCTTTAACAAAAATCGGAGTTTATAATTTTGTTGTTAAAGATAGCCTGGGGTGTAAAATATATTCCGATACCATCCATAAGAAGTTATTGCAAACAAAAGTAACATACACACCAACGGCGTCTTGTGATAGTGCCACAGCTGATATTGAAGTTCTTTCAACACTTGCAGAAATAAATTATGTAACGGCATCAATAAATAATGACACTCTTTTGCACACACAATGGTCTGGCAAAACGATAACAATTAAATTACCTTACAATGCATATAATAGTATCACCATCCAGGATACAAACAATTGCAGCAAAAATTATTATGAGCACTGGACAAAATCCTCCGCAAGTCTTGGCTATGTTTCAAACATCGGATGTGATAGTATGGGAGCGTTGGGACATACATAAATCAATGTTCAGAACCTAGGTCCCTACACAAAGATGCGATGGAGCGATATAGACCGTGATACGTTTCTCTTTTATAGGAACCAACTTACAGCTGGGCATTATTCTGTTATCGTGAAGGATAAGCTTGAGTGTGCGAATGCAACATTAGAATTTGATATAATTAAGCAGCCAATACCAAAGGCAGATATTCCATTGTTTTTATGTGTTGGTGACACATTTACAATCAGACCATATCTGGATGAGACTGGAGTAAATGGATACTTTTATTATGGGCGTAATAGGTTATCTCATATGGCAGACTCGTTGATTTTTACGATGCCAGATCTTGCAGATACAACGGTGAATATATTTTTTGTGAATCAAAATCCTCAATGCGCGAGTGAAATCAGAGAATTAATTTTCAAAAGAAATTCATCTGTAAAGCCATTTGCAGATAGTACAATAACCTATTGTTCCGACAATCAGGATGTCGAGCTTGTGTCAGGTTATGGAAATACAATATGGTATTCATTGGATCATAAAAATAATATAGATACAAGTCATTCTATTCAATTTAATCCCACATCATCAGTAGATACCTTACTTGTATACATGCAATCATCTTCGGAAACATGTAATTCAGATACATCACAAATTATTATTCAGCAATCAAATTTTAATTACAGCCTAGATACAAGTAAAGGAAACTCCTGGATTTATTTATTTGGTGGTAATCCGGAATACAGAATTCAGATCAGTGGTGATACATTAGTTAACATTGCCAATATTAAAGACACTATAAGATTTGAAAACATACTTAGTACGGGTAAATACAATTTTTCTCTTTACGATTCGAATGATTGCGAGATAGCTTTGCATGGTATATTTATTTATAACAATAAAACTTTACTGTCAGATTTTATTTTATATCCCAATCCGGCATCAAATTATTTTCAGATAGCTGGTATTTATAATACTGCACAGATAATGGTTTACACGGTAGATGGTAAAAAAGTATTTGAAGGAACTGCGATGAATGAGCAGTTGATAAGCTTGTTTGACGTAGCCTCTGGTATATATATAGTAAGAGTAGAGGAGAAGGATCGGAAAAAAATATTCAAATTAATTGTTAAATAATGGCGTTAGATTCAAAAGTCGATCATACTATACAGTGTTGAGGGTAAGAAAGTATTTGAAGAAACAGGCACAGATAAGCAATGGCTGGTTTTACCATACTTACCCTCTAGCATGTATTTTGTTAAAATTGAAAATGCAGAACGAAGCGCAATACTAAAACTGATCATAAAATAACACAGCTTTATCTTATGTTAAAAAAGACACAACCAGCCAGTTACTAATGATCATTTTTTGTATTCATGTATGTAGCAGCTTATATTTAGATTAACCATAATTCTAATGCATAAAAAAATAGTATTTCATTTTTTGATGAGTTTTCTGTTTGTATGCACATATACATATGCTCAGACAAATCCTTATTATACCGTTACGCAGGAAAATGTACCGGTACTTTCTACAAATGCTTTTGGTACTATTTTAGATTCCAAAGAATTTGGTAATCGATTTGGACCTCAGGTTATTCCTGCACATACAACATTCTTGATTGAAAATAATACCATTGTGAATGTGAACAGTTCCATGCACATTCAGGGTATTCCGATTGGCTTTAAATTCCCCTATGCAGGCGAGGAGTTTGATATCTATGCGTTAAATGGGAAAGGGTATATAGTTCTTGGGAAATCCTGGGAGGGAGGAATGACCATTTATGCAGATACACTTATAGAAACAGCAACAGATACTATTTTTAGCAATAAAAATAAGTACCTCATCTCAGGTTTATATACGGGTAAAAAGTTAGAATACGTAAGTTACCTGATGTTTAATACTGAAAATGTCTGGGGTTTTCCCGGAGAAAAAAAGACAAGAGTAGGTTTTGAAAATTATTATTACAACAATTTAAATGGAGCAGCCTTTAGTATTATGTCATTCATAGAATTTTCAGAAACAGGCGAAATTATTATTACAAATCAAATTCAGACAATCAATACAAATGAAACCATCAGTACCTATGCGACTTTTTTCCAGCGCGATGGCAGTTCAAACACGCAATCATTAGCAGGTACTGGTGCAGATACAGATTCCTGGTGGAATACAGGACAGACATATTCTGCAAACGATATTCAATTTGGTTTCCTGAGCAATACAGTGAAGCCTAAAATTATTTATGGCGATGTTATCTCTAGTCCCGCTCGTGTTTACACAATACGCTATAAACCTTTAAATCCGGTTTATCATTGCCCGGTACCAATTGTATTTAATTCCAATCCACCCAGAACGTATGCCGATTCAGCTTATCTCTCTAATGATCATGAATACCTGCAAGGGGATACGATTGAAACCTCCGATAAGGTATCGTGGTTTAGTGATATGCGGGATAGCCTGCGTTTTGATGTGTATCTGGGCACCGATGAAACAAGTATGGAGCTCTATAAAGCGGGGCTTGTATCAGATACTTTTGAAGTGTTTTCGTTTAGCTATGTTATGGGTATGTCAAGGCTGTCTTTGGATAGCCTGGCTGCCGGTAAAAAGTATTTTATACGTATCCATACGATTCATCCTTTAGGAGATACAACGGTTTGCGAAGCAGTTTCATTTTACACCAAACCCAAAGAAGCAATTAAAAATTACTGCAGGAGCGAGGAATATATTTTTAATGCGGTTAACGATGCATTTTCTACCTGCTTTTTGGATTTGAATACCCTTCATTTTAAACCTACAAGTAATCAGATTGCGAATGAATTAGCATTTAAAACGCTCGTTCCGGACACAGGAAGCTGGACAACAACCTTACAGCAGGGTCAATCCTACGACCTTCAACTGAGTTGCCCAAAATGGAATTATCAGCCAGCAACTTCTTTTATGGTATCTGTATTTATGGATTACAATCAGGACGGTGTTTTTGATCATCCTGATAATAATAACGATAATCATACTTTCGGTATCAGCGACACTTTATATAAACCACTTACTTTTTCTATTCCTAAAAATGCTGCATTGGGTGAAACCAGATTACGCATTGCTATGAGATATAATGACAATGTAAGTCCTTTTCCAGGCTCCTGTGAAACAGGATTAGGATCTCAAGCAACAACGTATGTAAATTTTGAAGATTTTACAGTTACCATTGCTCAGGCACCAGGTTGTAATATTTCTTATAACGATAGTATTGTTTCTCCATTGTGTGCCACAACCAGCAACGGAGCCTTTAGTATTATTCCGGAAGGAGGAATAGCACCCTATCATATCCAATGGAACACAGGCGATCCTAAAGACACCTTATTCACTTTATACGGTTTATCGTCGCCTGCGCGTCATCGTGCTACTATAACAGATGTTGAAGGTTGCAATGTACGTACGGCTATGTTGCAGCTTACCCAGCCTGAAACTTTACGTATTGATACCATGTTGCATAGCAATCCTGCATGGATTGCATTCAATGGCGGTACAAAGCCTTACCAGGCAGCGATCACAGGAGATAAAACTGAAATGCTCTATGCTGTAAATGATACGATCTTTTTTACAGACGTGCATCAAGGTAATTACACGATTATTGCTTCGGATGCGAATGATTGCAATCAGCATACCTATGTGTTTTCACACACCGATACATCCGATTCTTTTATACAAACAGACTTTGTTTTATACCCCAATCCCGCAAACGAGTATATTCAGATATCGGGTATTGATCTACAGGCTTCAATAATAATATACAGCAGCGATGGTAAAAAAGTATTTGAAGGAATCAGTACAAACCGTCAGATCATACCTATACTCCAACTTGCACCAGCTTTATATCTTGTCAGAATACAGGAAGGGAGCAGGAAAAAAACGATTAAACTTATTGTAAGGTAATTATTTTATAATCTTATGATAAAATAATTATGTATGGTGTTTTAAATAATTATTTTTTCATTTTTTTGATAAAAATAATTATATATTCGTCTTTGCTATGGAAATTTTAGAAATGCAAAATAACTATTTTATATACACTGCTGTTTAGTTGACCGTTAGATTTTGTTCTTTTTGAATAGAGGTTCAAAGCCTATACCACAACAGGGGCAATAGCTTAATAATATCAAGCCTAACTTTATAATATTTTCATAATTAACCCATTCTATATTTACATACATCATGTAAATCAAAACCGTATAACGTTTGATCTGTTGCTTATGAGTAAATAAAAAAAAATAGATAAGGATGGAGATTGCGGGAGCAGTTAAGATCCGGATACAGGGAAACCACAGCTTGCGTCTGAAAACTAAGACTGACGGTTCCCCTTCTGTATCGTACCCGGAAAGAACAATGATCTGTTTTGATTTTTTAAAACAATCAGTATGATTTTTTCGGTGCATCAAGCATCTGTATTTTTTAATACGTGGTTGCTGCAATTCTTGTTATAACAATCAATCAAATTAATCAATTTTAAATTATTTTACGATGAAAAGGCTAAAAATAATAGTGGGAGCACTATGTCTGCTCGGACAATCCGCATTTGCACAATTTCCCGCAACAGTAACTGATATTGGTCAGGGTGGTAATTTTAGTGTTTATACTTCTGGTATAAATAATGTGTGTATCAACCAACAGCCAAAGAGTATTCAGTTTACTCCGTCCTGCCCAACCGGTTCAGGTATAACTAACCTTACTACTACTACTACGTTTAGTGTGTTAGGAGGTGCGCAGATCAATTCGCAAACAACAGCTGGTATAGTGACTTTCCAAATGAAGAGCATACCCGTTCCGGGCTTTACTGAAAACAGGTATCCAACAGGAAGAATTATTGCAGATTATAAATGTTCGTATGATTCCACCTATACAGTTAGTTTTTGTAACAGCAACCCTATAACAACAACAGTGCGCATATCCCGTATAGGCCGTTCACACATCGATTTCTTTCAGATATTTAACTGGAACCGTCCTATTGTAGGACCTGCTTGTGTAAGAAATGGTGAAGAAGTTACGTTTTCCATTTTCGATTATCTATCAGGACCAATCGACAATCAGGATGTATATACCTGGACATATCCTGCTTTATGGACAGTTCTTTATTATTCTTATGACAAAAGTTCAATTACACTTAAGGCCAATACGGTAAGCGTTGGCGATCAGTTGACTGTTCGGGTAGGAAATTGCAATACAGCAATTGCAACAAAATCTATATCTTCTCCGGGTGTTGTAGCTGCTCCAACAATTGTTAAAAATTATTGTCTTGGAACTGCTGCTACAACCTGGCCAGTGGCGTTTATAACAAACACACCAGATCCCACAATTACGTATTCATGGGACATTACAGCTTCAGGCGCTGGGTTTACTTATGCATCAGGAAGTTCTTCTACAACACAAGGACCTATTACAGTTAACATAGGTGCAATTCCATCGGGTTATATTTTGTTTAAATCGAGCAAAGTAGTCGGCAGCGGTTGTCCGAATGCAGAGCGTATTGATACCATCAAATTCAGCCGTGCTGTTACAGGTACCATTACAGGGCCGGCATGTGTTACAGTTGGTCAACCTCAAACGTATACTGTTACTGGCTTGCCTGCAAATACAGCGATTATGTGGACATTACCATCAGGCATGACACCGGCATCGGGTACAACAACCACAGCTACTACCAGCATCACCGTTAATGTTACAAGCGTGCTTAATTATGGATCTATAAATGCTACAGCTGCTGCAGGTGCTTGCGCGGGTTCAATTACAGGCTTAAATAACATAAACCCGATTCCGACATTGACTTCAATTGGTGGGCCAATATGTGCAGCACGTAATGCAACTCTGTCATATACAGTAACTGGTTCAGGCTACGATAACATTTCATGGTCAGTATTTGGTGCCGCTGCGGTTACAGGTTCAACACCATTCTCTGTAACTATTCCGTCAAACTTTACAGGCGGTACAATCTCCGCGGTAGCAAATAAAGGTGCATGTACATCTGCTTCTGTTCCTTACAACGTAGAATGGGATGCCTCAGGCATTACATTAACATCTCTTACTGCTGATAAAACATGTTTGAGCAATGGCATAAACCAAACGATAACGTATACAACAGATGCCAACTACGATACGTATACATGGAATCTTCCTACAGGCTGGTCAGGTACAAGTACATCAAATACCATTACCTACACAACCAACGGTACAGCTGGTACAGTGACAGTAACGGCTAAAAATGGAACATGCGGCAGCACAAATCCTAAATCACTTACGGTAACTTTTGCACCTGCAGTAACAGTAACCAACTCTGGTGTAGTAAATGGCGTAGTAACTTTGTCTGTACCTACGGGTGATACCTATGTTTGGAATACTGGTGCAACAACTAATTTTATAGTTTTACCAAATACAGGTACAATAAACAATTCATACTGTGTAAATGTAACTAAATCAAATGGTTGTGTAGCACGTGGTTGTTCAAATTCTACAAGTACCCCATCCGCACGTATTGCCAATACAGATGAAACGGAGAACACAGATGCTGCAACAATACTTGTTAGCCCAAACCCGGCTTCTAAAATTGTTCAGGTAAAAGCTGGTTCTTCATTGGTTGGACAATCGTATGTAGTTACAACGATGGATGGACACCAAGTAGCTCAAGGTATTTTATCATCCGATGGCGCTATTGATGTATCCGGTTGGTCAAGCGGTATGTATATCCTTAAATCAGGAAATACATCTGTTAAGATTCAGGTTACTAAATAACTAGAATAATCAATTCCAATATTTTATCCCTCCATAGTCCTGTGGAGGGATTTTTTATTTCAGCAGGCATGAGTTTTTTTATCCGATGCCCATACAGGAAATCAATACTTCAAAAAACATAACAGTAAAAAATATGTAAAGTCTATTTAGGAATTACATACAATGTGTAAAGTTATTTTAGTAATATTAATTAAACCTGTAAGCCTATGCAGGAATAATATGTTAGATGTAAAGCTTTTTCAGTACAAGACAGCCCACGGTTTTAACCGTGGGAAGTATGAAGCAAGTATGAAGCAAGTATGAAGCAAGTATGAAGGAAGTATGAAGCAAGTATGAAGGAAGTATGAACATAGTATGAGGACAGTATGAAGGTAGTATGGAGATAGCATAGAATAAGCATAGAACAAGTATCAGGTACATATGACAACAGTATCAATACAGTATAAATAGGTTTCCAAATAAATCCGAAAATCCACTTTTTTGAATAGATTAGGTCTTTTGAATGAATGAACACATTTTTTATTCGTTCTATCAATTCATCACCCAATTCATAATTTATAACTCATAATTTATAATTATATAAAATTATTCTTCTTGTACTTGAACAACTTAGCTCAAATTATCCAAATGTTTATAAATCGGTTTTGGCTTTTCGGATATTTTTCGCACCTTTGCATCCCGATAAAAACAGAAGGTTTTTCGGAAAAGTTGAAATCGCAGAAGTAATTAGTGTTAACAAAAGATTATTATTAAGTTATTAACACTACTTGTTTTTAAAAGAATAAGAATTACCTTTGCAACCCGTTAGAGAATAAGAAAAGGCGGTTAAATGATTTGAGACGGAAGGTTTCGAATTGGTATTGAGAAAAAGAGTTGACGGATCAGGAATGAGAAGTTATACGACAATCTGGAAGCGGAAGCGGAAAGAAAAGTTCTTTGAGGTTATGGATAAATGAAATAGTGGACTAATAATAGATAATTGGAGCCTAGGACAGACAAATCGTTGTTTTCGGAGTAATTCG
>Ga0247817_10001324_pt1 | contig 13060 bp, 10 predicted proteins | sample UWRJL212509R1_FD_178010 | JGI IMG/M metagenome (GOLD analysis project Ga0247817, IMG submission 178010) | Plant litter microbial communities from Arlington Agricultural Research Station in Wisconsin, United States - UWRJ-L212-509R-1 | ecosystem: Environmental > Terrestrial > Plant litter >... | reverse complement strand
CCAAAGACCAATTAGAAGATTACGCAAAACGCAAGAACATGCAGCAGGAAGAAATGGAACGTTGGCTGCAAAGTGTGCTGAATTATGATGTGTAAATATATATATATATATGGAATTAAATCAATTTGTTTCTTACAATGAAGTGTTTAAGCCAGAAGCCGATTTTGCAAAACCTTTAGATTACCTATTAGGAATAGACAAAGACATTTTAATAAAACTATCAGTTGTAATACTATACTCAAAATTCCATACTGAAAAAGCGTTTGAAACAATACAACGCTTTCTTTCAAGTAATGATACAATTGTAGTTCAAGATGTGATTAATAGAGTCATCTATTATGCAACAATTAGTAATTTAGACCCAAACAAATTGTCTATTTTATATCCAGAAACATCCTTAATCCTTATAAATACTGTATTAGAGATTAAAGATAATAATGTGAATGCTGAAATATCTATCAAAGAATCTGAAATAAGATTATTAAAAGCATATCTATTAATAAATCAAATTCAAGCAGATACTCAAGGAAAAATATCAGAAACTATACCTTCTTATGATACATTAAATAATAAAATGCTTTATTTATTGTTCACTTCTGCATTCTGTCAGTCAGAGTTCTTAAATTCTGATATTGTAAGTTCATTTTGTAGTCAGTTCTATAGAATACATTTATTGTTTAAAATGATTGAAAACGACGACAAGACTAAAGGAATAATTGAAAAGTTTTATGAGAATTGGGGCATCAACTCATGGAAAGAGTATGTTGCCGAAATATTCCAATTATCCGCAATGGCTTTAAAAAATCGTGAAGATGGTAAACATGTTAAGATAAAACTAGAGCATAATGATAGATATCAATTTGGGAAACATTTTTTAGAATTATTAAAAGTGTCTGAAGAGAATGACAATGATAGTGATTTTAAAATGATTAGAAATGCTCCATTATACAAAGATATTGATGATCAAGATATGTACTGGATAATATATCCACTCTTTTTAGTTGATAAAATCTTTTACAGTGTTTACTTTGAATTAAAACAAATTAATGATTCTCTTAATAAAAACGAAAAGAAAATTCAGAACTTCCGGCAATTTATTACAGATAATTTTTCGGAACAAACAGTTTTGTATACAGCCTTACAAAGTATTATAAATAAGGACAATAAGGTTATAAGCTTTAATGGAAATACAATTAAAACAGAATTTGGTTACGAAGCCGAACCAGATTATTACATAAGAAAAGATAAATCTATTTTTCTTTTTGAATCAAAAGACAATTTATATACAGGAGAAATTAAACGATCATATAACTACACAAAAATTGAAGAAAAAATAAAAGGAAATCTTTATTCCAAAAAAGGAATAAGACAATTACTATATAATATCAAGAAAATTTTAAACCGTGAATTCAGTTTTGACAACGCTTATTTAGGAAACGATATAAGTATTTATCCAATACTAATTTATCATAATAGACAAATAGACGTTCCTGGTTTAAATAATATTATTAATGAATGGTTTTTATTAGAGGTCGAAAAACTAAAGGTTGAAGGATTCTCTGTAGATAGAATAATGCCAATTACGTTGATTAATATTGAAACTATTATTTATTTTCAAGACCAAATAAATAATGTAACAGTACTAAAATCATTAATAGATAAATTCCATAAAAAAATATTTAGTACGAATCCAATTATTGCTAATTTTGAAGCTGAGTATCAGAAAAAACTTTTAAACAGAATGGATTAATTTAGTTTATTTGTATATAATGAAATTAAAACTAAAGCTAAAGGCAAGCTTTCATATCCAAAGTTTATGTTAGAATTAGGACTTGAATTGTTAACTAAATAAGACAACAAAGTCACAGGAATTCATGCGGCTTTTCTTATAAATAATGTTTCCGTGTTGTCTGACAGAGCTTCCCAATGCTCGCTGAATGCTTCCGTGTTGTCTGACAGAGCTTTTTGGGTGCTTCACTCAACCTTCTTGGTGCCTCAACAATGCTTCTTGGTTGCTTTTTGTGTCTTTTTGATAAAATTTTGCCAAAAATCAATCAAAACGAAACATATTTCAGCTTTTCAAAATAAATCCTATCTTCATTCCATGTTTGATAAATTTCGTAGGATGTTTAAGGTAGATGTTCAGAAACTGCGCACGGCAGATTCTTCGCATTTGTTTTGGATGGATTTGTTGATGCTGTTCGTAGTGATCCTTAACTTGTTGTACCTTTTTTTCGGCTTCCTGTTCCAGTTTAGCTTTTTCAGTTCATTTATCCATTACATTTCTACCGACTTTGCAGATTGGTATGCCATTCATTTATTTCCAAATGTTCTTAAATACGACCTGATCTTTGTTGGTATCTATGTTGCCGAATTGCTTTTTCGTTGGATTCGCAGCATCTACCGCAAAAAATATGATAGCTGGTGGTTTTATCCGTTTGTGCATTGGTACGATGTGATCATGTGCATTCCAATCATTAACCATCTTAATTTTTTCGGCTGGATTCGCTTATTTGGTTTGGTGTATCGCTTGCAGCGTTTGGGTGTTTTTGACTTGACTAAAACATTCGTATTTAAGAAGTCAGCTTTTGTTTCTGAGGTTCTGGTAGAAGAAATTGCGGATAGAGTGATTGCTAAGATGCTCACGATGACACAGGAAGAGATTCAAAAAGGTTCGCCTTTGGTAGAAAAAATTGTGACCAATGTTATCAAACCCAAAGAAGATGTGATCGTTAATTACTTATCTGATAGAATTGGCGAAGCCATGAATCTGTCGTACACGCAATATCGCAGAGAATTAAAAGGTTATGTAGAAAAGATCATCAGCGAAGCAGTGAATGAAAACGAAACCGTAGATAAATTACGATATATTCCTGGTTTGGGTAAGATCTTTCAGGAAATGCTGGACAAAGCCGTGGCTGATATTACCTTTAATACCATTGACAAGCTAATGCAAGACATCATTGATCCGAACAATACACGCGGTATCAAGGAAGTGACACACGGTTTGCTGGAAACATTTTTAGACAACAACCATCCTGAAAACCAAGAACTTAATGCAATGATCATTTCTATACTAAATGATTCTATTGAAGAGATCAAAATCAGCGTCTTGCAGAAAGAATGGAAAATAAAACAACGTTTGGAGGAAAAGCGGATTTTAGAAGAAAAAATTAAATCAGGACAAAATATTTAACCAATCAAAATCCACTTTGGCACGAGAATTGTTACCTATTTAGTATCAAAAAGAGATTCTAACAGTAACAATTTATATTTTCATTTGGTTGGTTTAAAATAGTCCTGAGCGTGGTTGCTCAGGATTTCTTTTTTTGTCTGAACCGCTGATGAAACAGATTTCAGGATTTCACGGATTTAAAATCTGCAAAATCATTTAATCCTAAAATCTGTGATTCTACTTTGCTTTGATTTCTTCTAAAGAATCTGCGTTTAGTTTCTTAGTGGTTTCAGAACTTTCTTCTTCGCCTGCACCGGTTACCACACCTGTTCCGTATAAAATGTCCCAAATCGGTTGAATTTTATATACGCTGTTGCTGAAATGGCTGCTCAGAATAATCACCGTTGTTTTATCGCTGATCTTCCTGTTAAATACAGAGTTATAGCTGTGCCACCAGCCATTATGGAAAATCAATCTTGTGCCATCAGGCTGATCTTGCATGCGCCAGCCTAACCCATAATTCTTATTACCTTGCTTTTCAAAGCTTTGTGGTGTGTAAGCCAATCCTAAAAATTCAGAACGTATAAATTTGCCTGCCAACAATGCCTGATCCCATTTATAGAGATCCGTAACGGTGCTGTAAATTCCTTTGTCGCCTAATACACCATCGGTTGGTACAATTTCGTCTTCGTACCATTTTGAGCCTTTATAACCTTTGGTTGCCGATGGACGAACACTTAGCGGATCATAATACCACGTATCAAGCATACCTAACGGAAGAAAGATATTTTGGTGCATAAAATCGCAGAAAGGCACACCTGTTACTTTCTCTACAATAAGTGCCAGCAAAACAAAGTTGGAGTTGTTATACCTGAAATGAGTATCAGGTGTATTGTAAACTTTCGGCTTAAACCTTATCATCATCTGCAATACATCTTCATTACACATAAATTTCTTTTTGTCCTTCCAGTAATCTTCTGAAAAGTGAATATAATCCGGTAAACCTGAACGATGGTTAAGCAGCATTCTCACTGTAATTCCTTTGTATGGAAAATCCGGAAAGAATTTTTGCAAAGTATCTTCTAAAGACAATAAGTTTTGCTGCAACAATAATAAAATAGCGCCTGAAGTAAATGTTTTGGATGTAGATGCTATTTGAAAAGTAGAGCGTGGTGTTAGTTTTTCCTGTGTGCTGTAATCTTTATAACCGTAATAACGTTCAAAAATAGATGTGCCTTTGTATGAAATTAACACAGAGCCGTTAAAAGCATTCCTTTTTACTTTTTCCTCAAAATAACAATCTAACTGGTGAATTTTTTCCTGTATTTGCGGATCTTGCAGATCCACTTTTTCCTTTGCAAGTGTTTGATATTCTAAGGGTTTAATTTCCGGCGATACGAAACCTCGAACGTTATCATTAGTATTATTCTGCTTACAAAACGTAAAGCAGAAACAACACAAAAAAATATTTACCGTTAGAACAATCTTCTTCATCAGCTTTTTTCTTTTTTCCTTTCTTTTCAAATACATACGTAGCAAATCAACCGCCTCAAAAGTAGGTTTTTTGTGAAAGAATGTTATCAATTAAATATTACCAAAGCGTTGAAAACGAATTTTTAGAAATTAACCACTTAAAGCACACAAGAAACTGGAGTTGTAGTTGAAGATTACAAAAATAAGATAGTAGGGAAACTTAGTTTCTTTCATGTTTACAATAAATTACTTCTATTTTGAAATTATGTTTCTTAAGTTTCTTCTATGGTTAAAATATTAAGTTATTTTTACAAAAAAGTACTTATGGAATTTAATATCGTTAAAAGTCTGACCAACGAATACACACATGAATGTGCAGGTACTCGTAAGTTATTAGAAAAAGTTCCAATGGATCAATTGTCGTGGAAACCGCATGAAAAAGCAAATAGCTTAAACGATTTGGTATTACATATTGTAGATCTGCCAAATTGGGTAACTGCAACTTTAGAGCGCAGTGAATTGGATTTTGCTACAGAACCTTATAATCCAAAAAAGGCTGCGACTGTTGAAGAGCTTTTAAAAATTCATGATGATGCTGTAGCATCTGCTTTAAAATCTATTGCAAATACCAATGCTGGTACATTAGTGAATGATAGCTGGACACTACGCAATGGTGAGCAAGTTTATTTTACTATGCCAAAGATCGGTGTATTGCGTGGTTTTGCACTTAATCATTTGTATCATCATCGAGGACAACTCGTTATTTATTTGCGTATGTTAGGTGTTTCACTAAAAGGTGTTGGCTTATATGGACCAACTGCTGAAGATGAGATGTAAAACATTTAACAGATGTGATCGCTTAAAGCGATGGCATCTGTTGAATTCAATCTTCCAAATTCAAAGATTCTAATTTTCTAAAATCAAATTGATTTTTGTGAAATTCTATAAACTGTTCAATATTTCCAAACCAACTTCTTACCTCTTTCTTCTTTAATTTTGAAATTTTTTCTGCTATGATTGAATGGTATGAACTATAATTCCATTGTCTGAAATCATCAATTAAACCATGCTTTTGCGGATTTGCATGAATGTAAAGAACAAGTTGAGAAAAGTAGCTGTCGTTATTGACTTCTTTGATTTTAAAATGCTTTTGAAATAAACTGCCAACTCTTTTTTCTTGCTTGTTGATGGCTTGAGAATAACTAATAAAAAATCGCCTAAATTGTTCTGATATAATCTTACTTGTAGGCTTAGAGATGCTATCGCTTTGAGCGATGGCTCTCTAATATTCCGAAAAATTTCATCTTCCTCTTTTATCTTAATTAAAAAATGAAAATGATTAGGCAGCAAACAATACGCATATACATCTACAAAACTGGATAAATATTTATCAAACTGCCTGATGAAATAATGATAGTTTTCTTTCTTATAAAATAGATTTTCTCTGTTATTTCCACGATTGTATAAATGATACATTTTTCCTGTTTCGAGCATGATTTGGTTTGTTTAATAGTTTCAAACGATGCTATCGCTTAAAGCGATAGCATCGTTCTTACCATTTAGATACCAAAACGCATCAAATTCCATAAAAAGATAGTAACTATTTTAGATTATTTTTTCTGTGCAGACCGATAGCATCGCTTTGAGCGATGCTATCGGTTGCAAGATATCCTATTCTGTAACCTGCATTCGCTCGCCTTTCATTAATTTGCCAACCCATTCGTATAAATACATACCTGAAATATTTCTTTCATAAAAGATTTCGTTAGTAGCTAACATTGTATGCGAGTCGCCATTTATATAATAAGTTGACCACGTGCTTTTAGGTTTTAAAATATCATCACGCAGTTTAATTATTCCTGTTTTAAACACATCAGCAGGCAGTTGGTTTCCCGGTGCACCTTGACAGTTATTATATCCGAAACTTAAGAAAAAACGAGATACGCCATCTTCATAAGAGGAAATAAAACCAAAGTTAGCCTTAGGAAATTTCTTACTTGAATATTCATATACATTTGCCAATCCTAATTCCACATCACCGCAACAGCCTAACAAATCATCAGGCAATGGTAATCCAAAAACATACGTAAAACCTAATTGCAGGCAAATAGGAAAAGCCTGTGGATCGCTAAATAAAGGACCTGAATCGTTGATAACCGTAATTTTTGCGTTTGGAAATCTTTTGGTGACTTCTAAAAAATTGACATAAACACCATAACCGCCTGCGCTTAAGCCAAATAACACTACTTCTTCCACTTGTGTATGATCGAAATATGGTTTTATAAATTCCATTGATTTGATAAAATTAAACGAACCAACATAATGCTGTGTGTCGGCAACACCTAAGGCAATGCCGTTATTTTTGGTTCCACTATGCACATCGCCTGTGCAATATGGTACAAATACAAACGTGAAATCTTTCAATGGATTTTTATCATTGTCTGCATCAAATATTCCACTGTGCGCATAAGCTGCAGACAAGCTTGACCAATCATTCTGATCAAAAGATTTTGGATTGCTTGCGCAGGTTTCGTCATTAAAACAAGCGCCGCCACCGTTTATGTATATCGCTAATTTTTTGGGACTTCCAACTCTGTAACCGATGCCTGTTTGTGAGCCATCTCTGCAGATCATACCATTAATATCAAACCAATGAAATGATTTTAATTCTGATGAAATTCCTAAGAATGGATGCTGAAAAGTTGTTTGAGCTTCTCTCGAACAAGAAAATAGAAGAAATAAAGAGAAAATTGAAATAGTAATTTTTGTTTTCATAGTTAGGTTTATTTGTAAGAGAAGATAAGAAGATTTGTAAGAAGAAAGGAATGTTTTTGTAATAATTTTTCTTGAAAAGAATAAAAGAAATAAAAAACCGCAAAATGATTTGCGGTTTTTTTATTATTCATTATTTAATTAGCTAATTATTACATCATCTAATTAGCATTACATATTCCTTCTGTATTGTCCGCCAACATCAAACAATGCGTTGGTAATTTGTCCAAGCGAACAATATTTTACAGTTTCAATTAATACATCAAATAAGTTTTGATTGTTTAATGCTGCTTGTTGTAATTGCTGTAGATATTGCTGTGCTTCTTCGCTGTTTCTTTCTTGCAAAGCTTTTAAATTATTTATTTGCAATTGCTTTTCTTCTTCTGTGCTTCGTATCACTTCTTGTGGTAAAATGGTTGGTGAACCTTTGGAAGATAAGAATGTATTTACGCCAATTAATGGTAATTCGCCGGTATGTTTTTTCATTTCGTAATACATACTTTCTTCCTGAATTTTTCCACGTTGGTACATGGTTTCCATTGCACCTAAAACGCCACCACGTTCTGTAATTCTATCAAATTCAGCATACACAGCTTCTTCTACTAAATCCGTTAATTCTTCAATGATAAAAGAACCTTGCAATGGATTTTCATTTTTAGCCAAGCCCAATTCTTTATTAATAATTAATTGAATCGCCATCGCACGACGAACACTTTCTTCTGTTGGTGTGGTGATAGCTTCATCATAAGCGTTAGTATGTAAAGAGTTGCAGTTATCGTAGATCGCATACAATGCTTGTAGTGTTGTACGAATATCATTGAAATCAATTTCCTGTGCATGCAAACTTCTTCCTGATGTTTGAATATGGTATTTTAATTTCTGGCTTCTGTCGTTTCCTTTATACAAGTACTTCATCGCTTTTGCCCATATTTTACGAGCAACACGACCTATTACTGCATATTCAGGATCTACACCATTTGAAAAGAAGAACGATAAGTTTGGAGCGAAATCATCAATGTGCATTCCACGTGATAAGTAATACTCTACAAACGAAAATCCATTAGATAAAGTGAATGCTAATTGCGAAATCGGATTTGCACCAGCTTCTGCAATATGATAACCACTGATAGATACTGAATAAAAATTACGAACTTTATGTTGCACAAAATATTCCTGCACGTCACCCATTAGTTTTAAAGAAAATTCTGTAGAAAAAATGCACGTGTTTTGTGCCTGATCTTCTTTTAAAATATCAGCCTGCACCGTACCACGCACTTGTGATAATGCATATGCTTTTATTTTTTCATACACATCTTTTTCTAACACCTGATCGCCTGTAACACCAAGTAATAATAAACCTAAGCCATCATTCCCATTTGGCAATTCACCATTGTATGTTGGTCTTACTGCATTTTTATTTTTATAGATTTCAGCAATTTTTTTATTGACATCATCCGTTAAATTATTTTGCCTGATATACTTTTCACATTCCTGATCGATTGCTGCATTCATAAAGAAAGCGCAGATAGTTGCAGCCGGTCCGTTTATCGTCATAGAAACCGAAGTATTTGGCGAACATAAATCGAAACCGGAATACAGTTTTTTTGCATCATCTAATGTACAAATAGAAACACCTGAATTGCCGATCTTGCCATATATATCTGGTCTTACAGCTGGATCTTCACCATATAATGTTACAGAATCAAAAGCTGTCGATAAGCGTTTTGCAGGCAAACCATTTGACACATAATGGAAACGTTTGTTGGTTCTTTCCGGACCACCTTCACCGGCAAACATACGCGCAGGATCTTCGCCTTCTCTTTTAAAAGGAAACACACCAGCTGTAAATGGAAATTCGCCAGGCACATTTTCCTGCAAACTCCATCTTAAAATATCACCATAAGATTCATATTTTGGTAAACATACTTTTGGTATTTGCTGATGTGATAAAGATTCTGTGTGTGTTTTCAATTTCAGTTCTTTGTCACGCACTTTATACACATAAAACTCGTTGGTATAATTTTCTTTCTTTGCTTTCCAAGAGTCTAGTATTTGCTGGCATTCCGGATGAAGTTTGAGTTTTAGTTCTTTGTCGATAGTCGATAGTCCATTGTCGATAGTTTCTTTATCAGTTGACTGTTGACTGTTGACCATTGACCTCACTTTTTGCAACGCAAAAATATTTTGTGCAATTTCTGCCTGTTCTTTTACCCAATTATCATAGTTACGATTGGTTGAAGTAATGTCAGATAAATAACGAACCCTGTTTGGTGGAATAATATAAATTTTTTCAGAGTTTCCAGTTCGTAATTGCAAAGTTGATTGCCAATTCAGATTTGATTTTTCAATTACTTTTTGAATCACCGCTTTGTATAATTCGTTGGTGCCTGGATCGTTGAACTGTGAAGCAATGCTGCCATAGACAGGCATTTGTTCAGGATCAATAGTCCATAAATTTCTATTACGCTGATATTGTTTTTTCACATCACGCAATGCATCTTGCGCACCACGTTTGTCAAATTTATTGATCGCAACTACATCAGCAAAATCAAGCATATCAATCTTTTCCAACTGCGACGCTGCACCAAATTCAGGCGTCATAACATATAGAAAAGTATCAGCAATATCTACTATTTCGGTGCCGCTTTGTCCAATGCCTGAAGTTTCAATAATGATCAAATCATAATGCGCAGCTTTTAAAATGGCAATCGCATCTGTAATATTTTTTGATATAGAAGCATTGGTTTGTCGCGTTGCCATAGAACGCATATAGATGCGTGAGTTATTGATAGAGTTCATGCGGATTCTATCGCCTAATAGTGCGCCACCTGTTTTTCTTCTGCTTGGATCAACAGAAATAATTGCTAAAGTTTTCTCAGGAAAATCTAAAATAAAACGTCGTACTAATTCATCCGTAAGGCTTGATTTTCCTGCGCCACCGGTTCCAGTAATTCCTAAAATTGGTGTTTTACTTTCTGCTGAAAGTGCAGCGATTTGTATATCTGTTTTCTCATATTCTTCAGGATTATTTTCTGCTGAAGAAATTAACTGAGCAATGTGATGCGCATTTTTTTCTTCTAACTTTTGTTTATCTAAAACAATATTTTTGCCACTTGGGAAATCGCATAACTCTAATAAATCATTGATCATTCCTTGCAAACCTAATGCACGTCCATCATCAGGCGAATAAATTCTATCAATTCCATATTTATGTAATTCTTCAATTTCCGACGGCAAGATAGTGCCGCCGCCACCACCAACTATTTTGATGTGACCACAACCTTTTTCGTGCAATAAATCATACATGTATTTCAAAAATTCAACGTGACCACCTTGATAAGAAGTGAACGCAATCGCATTTGCATCTTCTTCGATGGCACATTCAACAATATCTTGTACGGAACGATTATGACCCAAATGAATAACTTCTGCGCCGGAAGCCTGGATGATTCTGCGCATAATATTAATTGCTGCATCATGACCATCAAAGAGTGAGGCTGCTGTAACAATACGTATTTTATTTTTGAGTTGATAAGGAGTGACTTCTTGCATACAATAAAACTAATTATTGTAAAGTTAAACATTTGCGGCAATAAGACGATGAATATCGTTTTTGAAATATTTAAAATCTAAATTGCCAATGCTATTTTTTAGGTGTAATATTGAATTTTTTTAAGATGTCATTGAATTTTTTCTCTTTCATAACACCATATAATGTACTAATCATTTTTTCTGCGTCTACTCTGTAAGGCGATTTCATCTTCACATATAAATTGTAAGCCTTGCACATATTTTCTAATGCTTTTTCATAATCTTTTTTATAAAACATATATTGTCTGCCAAGTCCAAAATAACCTTCTACACCATCAGGATAATTATCTAAATATTTTTGGTATGCTTCTATTGCTTTGTCTGGTTCTTTATTAAGTTCGTAAGCAACTGCAATATTCTGCAATGGCATTTCACCATAAGGATTTATAGCCAAAGATTTTTTATAAGCTTCAATCGCTTTATTCATTTTATTAGTATTTCTATAGCAATAGCCAAGATTGTCCCAAGCAAATGCAAATAAAGGATCGAGTTCAACAGCCTTAATATAATAAGGAATAGCCTGATCATAAATTTGTTTTTCAGACAATTCGGATCCGAAATGAAATTGTTTTAATGCATCGGGATTTTGTGATGTTGAATACTTTGATTCTTTGTTTTCAGATGCTACTATTGATTTTAGCCTTTTACAGCTATCCATTAACCGTTTTTCAATCCTGCGATAAAATTCTGTGTAAGACTTAGAATCTTTATCAATACTTATTGCAATTTCCTGATTACCATTTGTACTTTTTAGATTTTCAAATATTGACATTGTTGTTTGATAAACTAGAACTTTGCTATCAATACATTTATTTATTTCTGTTGCAACTTGTTTTTGTCCTTTATTATAAACATTAATAGAATCAATACATTTACAAGCATCGCTTGCTGCATCATTTAAAAGTTTTTCTTTAAATTCTCCTTTTATGTTCAATGATTTTAAGAGTTCTTGCGACTCTTTATCACTCAATTTTCGGCTTGTTGTATCACTATTGCTTTGTGCAATTGATAATTTTGAAACAATTATCAGCAATAAAATAAATAGAACTTTGGACTTCATAATTTTTAGTTTTAGAAACATATTTTGTATTAAAAGTATTTAATAAAACGCAATATTTATAATTTTATTGTGCTAATTATTAACATTTAAAAACATTTTTATTTTAAAATGAATTTTAACTTTGAACCACAAAGTACTTTTATGAAAACTAAATTGCGAAACAAAATTAAAATACTGGTTTGGGTTTTCGTTATCGGTTTAGTTTTAAGTGGTCTGACTGCTTTTCCAATTGAAACATTGTTCAATTAGAATTTTTAGAAACAACAAACAATAATTAATAACTTTACATAAATTACTTCAGATGGAAGTTTCAGAAAAAGAAAAATATCTACAGCAGATCAACACCATTAAAACTTTGATGGAAAGTAATGCAAAATTTTTGTCGCTGAGCGGTTTATCCGGTGTTTGGGCAGGAAGCGTTGCGTTAATTGGTTGTATAGCAACGTCCATATTTATGAAAGATAATTTCATTCTTAGCAATACCTGGAATCAAATTTTAGCGCAAAATAATAATTTTGTAGAAGCAAATTCTAATGCCAGAACTTTATTCTTTATTGCTTGTGTTATTTTGTTTTTTGCAGTAATTGGCGGTTTTATTTTTACGTTTTTAAAAGTGAAAAAGCTTGGTGAAAACCTTTGGAATTCTGTTAGTAAGAAAATGTTGGTTGAATTATTTTCAATCTTGTCAATTGGCGGAATTTTTTGCATCATTCAACTTAAACAACATCAATATGCGTATGTTATTGCAACCACATTATTGTTTTACGGCTTGGCTCTATTTCACATTTCTAAATACACGGTTCGAGATATTCAATATCTTTCGTTTTTCCTTATTTTATTGGGTTTGCTGAATACTTACTTCAACAATTATGGTGTATTATTTTGGTGTATTGGTTTTGGTGTATTGCATATATTTTATGGCACAGCCATGTATTTAAAATACGATAGAATTAAAGATTAAAATTTTGAAGAATCCGATAGAAGAATTT
>Ga0247817_10001322_pt1 | contig 13070 bp, 11 predicted proteins | sample UWRJL212509R1_FD_178010 | JGI IMG/M metagenome (GOLD analysis project Ga0247817, IMG submission 178010) | Plant litter microbial communities from Arlington Agricultural Research Station in Wisconsin, United States - UWRJ-L212-509R-1 | ecosystem: Environmental > Terrestrial > Plant litter >... | reverse complement strand
CATGAAGCAGTGGCCGGTCATCCCACGCGGAACCGAGTGGAAGCACGGCATTTGCGACGCGCTCGGCTGGCCGCACGAGGAGCAGGCCGACATCGCCCGCGCCTGGCAGCGGATTCTTGGCCAGGTGCGCACCTACGCCGACCTCGAGCCGGTGCTGCTCGGTCGCGTGGAGGAGCTCATCGATTTCGTGACCGCCCCCTCCGCTGGTTGAGTGCCCTCCGCTGGTTGAGCGCCGTCCGCTGGTTGAGCTTGTCGAAACCCCCACCCCTTCATCCCACCCAACCCGTCGACTTTGTGCCAGCCCGCACCCTCGCTCGCGATTCCTGACCACTCGGCCGACACTGGAATCATGACCGACAACGACCTCCGCTCCCGCACCGTTACCTGGCACGACCCGATGGTCGGTGCTGCGAAAGCCACCACCATGGCCGGGCTCGACTATCTCCGAGCGATGATCGACCGGGAGATCCCGCCGCCACCCATCGTCTCGCTCATGAACATGGACCTCGTCGAAGCCGAAGAGGGTCGAGTCACCTTCACGTGCGAGCCCAATGAGTCGCACTACAACCCGATCGGCACGGTCCACGGTGGGTTCGTCTGCACGGTGCTCGACTCCGTCGCGGGCTGCGCGGTGCACTCGACGCTCGCGCAAGGGCTCGGCTATACGTCACTCGAGATCAAGGTGAACTACCTGCGACCGGTGACCTCTGCATCCGGAGTGCTCACCGCGGTCGGAACCGTCACCAAGCCTGGCTCACGCGTCGCGTTCGCGGATGCCACGGTGCACGACGCACAGGGCCGACTCGTGGCGACGGCGTCGAGCACGCTGCTCGTGTTCCCGGTGCCGCCCGCAGCCTGAGTGCTGGGCACGCCCAGAAGAGCGGAATGCTTGTCGGTCTGCCCTTCGACAGGCTCAGGGGGCGGGTGCCCGCTGGTTGAGCGTGTCGAAACCGGGTGTGCGGCAATCACTACCTTGGCTTAGGCCGCGTCGGCCTCGTCACCCTTCGGGAAGTGGACCCTCGGTGCCCGCACTCTCACCTGCGGTTCGGTCAGGTAGGCGTGTCCGGTTGCGGTGATCCACCGGATGACCCCATTGGGGTTTCCGAATTCATCCCGCACATGCTCCACTCTCATCGCCGTGCCAACCACGTTGCCGTTGGGGTCGATGAGTTCGAAGTGTTTTCCGCGGTGGTCTTTTTTGCAGACGCATTCGAGGTTGGTGAGGGTGGTGGCTCCGCCGTGTTGCCAGGCGACCGAGTGGTCGATTTCGCAGTCACGTGCTGACCGGTTGCAGCCCGGATGCCGGCAGGTCCCGTCCCGCATCCGGACTGCGGCGACTAGGTCTGCCGGTGGCCGGTACTTCTTCGAACTCATCGCGATGATCGACCCGTTCTCGGGATCGGTCAGTAACCGGGTCCAGGTGGGTGCCTCACCCGCGAGCTGCTTCGCGGTTTCGATATCGATCGGCCCATAGCCTTCGAGAATCGCCGGCTCGTCACTCTTACCGAGCAGGCTGAGCGCCGGAACCATGACCATGACGCGCGGCTGGAAGGTCCGGTACCGGCCACCGGAGGCTGACTCGGATGCGGCATCAGCCGCGTGGGCGCCGGTGGTGTTGCCGATCGGACCCAAGACGGTGCCGTCGGCGAGTTTGTCGCGCAGCACGTCGGTCATTAGTTGCATATGGGTGCGGGTTTCCCCGTCTTCGCGGTGCAGCACTTCGGCGGCATCGACGGTGGCGTTGTAGATGCCGACGAGGTCGACGGCGTCGGTGATGATCGTCAACGAGGCCATGCCGTGGGGGAGGGAGTCGAGGATGACGCTGCGGTCTGCCATCGCCGCCCGCCGATCCTCCACCAACGTCTCCGGATGCAGCCGCGCACGCAACGTTTTCGTGTACCGCTTGAACGTGGCGACCGTCTGGGTCAGTGCTTTCGGCAGTGCTTGTGCTTCGAAGGTGGCGCGGTCCTCGTCGGTGAGGCCGAGGGTGGCGTCGACCATCGTGTAGGCGTGCCGGTCACTGATCGCCCCCTCATCCAGTGCGGCCATGGTGGCGGGCAGGTCGGCGATGAGGATCTTGCCGCGCTCCACCAGTGCCTCCGCCGTGCGGTCGGGGATTCGCAGCATCAACGCGATCTCCGACACGAACGCACGAAACGATTCCGCATCGCCGGTGAACCGCACCAGGGTGCGATCCTGCTGGATCGCTGCGGCGACCAGGCGCGCCCGTTCGATCGACCGGATCCGCAGTGCGGCGGCGCAGTTGGCGACCCGGTCGGCGGCACCAACGGTATCGATGACGTCGCCGAGCAGGTGCATACCGGCCATCGGGTCATCCCCGAAACGCTGCGCGTCCCCTGCCGGGCTCGTGTCTGTCATGGGTATCAGTCAAACCCATACCACCGACATTCATGGGCACTTATACGTATCAGTGGAGAACGCGTGGGCAGGGGAAACTGTGGAGGGACGCTACCGCCGGCTACCCGCCGAACACCCCGCTGGCGTAAAGAGCGGAATGCTTGCCGGACTGCCCTTCGACAGGCTCAGGGGACGGGATGCAGGCTCAGGGGACGGGATGCGGGCTCAGGGAACGGCGGTGGGCAGGGTCAGGCTGCGGGGGCGGCGTCTGCCTCGATCAGAGAGTCGCGCACCTTCTTGCGCAGCACCTTGCCGATGAGCGATTTCGGAAGGTCGTCGACGACCACGAACCGCTTGGGCACTTTGTAGGGCGTCAGCGCGGCGCGTGCGTGCGCGGTGAGGCCGGCCTCGTCGAGTTCGGCACCCGGCTTCAGCACGATGGCGGCAACAACCTGCTCACCACTGTGAGCGTCGGGCAGGCCGATGACCGCCGCGTCCACAACACCGGGGAAACCGCGCAGGGCTTCCTCGACCTCGCTCGGGGCGACGTTGAAGCCTCCCGTGATGATGAGTTCCTTGATCCGGTCAACGATGCTGACGAAGCCGTCCGCGTCGATTGAAACGATGTCACCGGTGCGGAACCAGTCGGCACCGTCGTCGTCGGCCGCCACGAAGACCGCAGCCGTCTCGTCGGGCTTGCCCCAGTAGCCGCTGAACACCTGCGGCCCACGAACGATCAGCTCGCCGGCTTCACCGCGCGGTCGGTCGACGGTCGGGTTCTCGGGGTCGACCACGCGCACCTCGGTGCTCGGCAGCGGAAGTCCGACGGTGCCGGCTCGACGCGTCGGCGCCACCGGGTTGGCCATGAGCACTGGCGACGTCTCCGACAGGCCGTAGCCCTCGACGAGGTAGCCGCCGGTCTCTGCCTCCCACGGTTCGACGACGGATGCCGACAGCGGCATCGCCCCCGAAATCGCGATCTCGATTCCCGCGAGAGACACGCCCTTCTCTGCGGCAGCCTTCGTCAGGCGCTCGTAGATCGGCGGAACGGCCGGAAGGAACGTGGCCGGATGCTTTTTCATGACGGGCAGCACGAGGTCAGGGTCGAACTTCGGGAACAGCACGAGGCGTGATCCCATGCTCATCGCGAACGTGAGGCAGAGCGTGAGCCCGTAGGCGTGGAACATCGGCAGCACGGCGTAGACGACAGCCGTTCCGCGGGGGACCGTCGGCACCCAGGCGCGCGACTGCTCGGCGTTGGCGGTGAGGTTGGAGTGGGTGAGCGTTGCACCCTTGGGGCTGCCGGTCGTGCCGCTCGTGTACTGGATGAGTGCGACATCCGCCGGCTCCGGACGAATGATGTGCGAGTCGATCGGCGCGCTCTCGACGATCGACTTCCACGGGATGGTGCCGCGAACCGTGGTCGTGAGCGCGCTGCGCGACTCACGAGCCTTCGCGATCGGCAGGCGAAGCAGCGCGCGGGTCTTCAGCGGCATGGCGCGCGTGATGTCCACCGAGATGATGGTGGGCACCGCGACATCCGCCGGGAAGTCCTGGATGGTTGCGACGACCTTGTCCCAGGCAATGACGACCTTTGCGCCGTGGTCTTCGAACTGGTGGCGCAGTTCGCGCGGTGTGTAGAGCGGGTTGTGCTCGATCACGATTGCGCCGAGTCGCAGCACCGCGTAAAACGCGACTATGTGCTGCGGTGCGTTGGGCAGAACGAGGGCGACCGGATCGCCCTTCTGAACACCGAGCAGTCGGAGGCCCTCGGCCGCGCGATCGATCTGCGCCGCGAGTTCTGCGTACGTGGTCTCGGCGCCGAAGAATTCAAGCGCGACGTTGTTCGCAAACTCTTTCGCCGAGCTCTCGATCATGTCGAACAGGGAACCGGTTTGCTCGCCGATGTCGTGGGGTACTCCCTCGGCGTAGCTGGACAACCATGGACGTTCCGTTGCGCTCATACTCTCTATCCTGCCGTGAACCGGCTGGTTTCGAGTACACGTCAGTTGTCAGGCAGCTGAAATTTCGGAACGATCGCTCAACCGTGGCGGTGGACCATGTCGAGGGCCTGGTCCCACGAGAGCGACTGCCCGACCTCGACGGCGTGGCTGACGGTTGTGCCGCGGAGGGCGACGTAGACGTTGCCGACCTTGTGGATGTAGCCGAGCGTGTCGGTCTCGGAGAGCACCGAATACAGGTCGTCCGAGATCAGGGCGACGTTTGAGCGGCGGCTGTCGTGGGTGTGGTGCGCCCGCTGGGGCGCTGGGGGCATGGTGATCGCCATCGGTCGTACCGTCCGTCTGTCCTCGGGAGGAGCTGAAGATGAGGTGACCCGTATTTGGGGGCCACGGTGTCATCTAAATACACGGCAGAAAGTTCTGTATACCCCTTGTATCTTCAGCTTTCAGCGGTGCAATTTTGCGGCTCGGATCGTGACTTACTGTCCGCGGATCGGGGGCATTTCGAACCGTGGCTGCACGTTCGATTTCGGGTTCGGGGTGTCGCCGTTCGGCTCCGGTGTGAACTGCAGTCCGCCGGTCATGTTTGCCGAGAGGGTGAGGGTCTCGACCCACTCGCGATTGATCGAGATGGGGCGTGATCCGAGGTACTTGAAGTAGAGCGGGATGCCGGCATCCAGCCAGACACTGCTTCTGCCGTCACCGACACTCGGGTCGTCTTTCCAGGAGAAGAAGAAGCCCTCGCCGCGTCGCAATTTTGCGCCGATCACCAGCTGGAGGTGAGCCATGGCGCGGTCGTCGAAGATGATTTCGACGCCAGAATCGCCATAAAGGATCTTTCCCATCTGAAACTCCCGGGTAGGTCGCAGGCGAGCCACATTCTGGCTGCGCAACTGAGAGTAACCCACGTCGAGGTTTAGCAAACAAATTGCAGGCAAGGGCTTGCGCGCCGGTGAATTGGAGGTGTCGATTCACCTCGTGTTTTTCGAGTCGATCGTCAAGTCCTTGAGGCTCGGGGGCGAGTCTGTCTACCCTCGGTTAATGACGCCCGTCTCGAAGCCAGACTCCCCGATGCACCATCCCTCGATGGCGCCACTGTGGTTCGACGGCTACGTTCCGGCCCGCCGCACCCCGATGCCCGACGGCCGGCGCTACGACGTTGTCGTGATCGGCGCGGGGATCACCGGACTCAGCACGGCCATCATGCTCGCGAGGGCTGGCAAGCGCGTCGCCGTACTCGACGCGCGTCATCCGGGGGCCGTCGCGACGGGACGCTCGACCGCCAAAGTCACGCTGCTTCAGGGGTCGACCCTTGCGACCATCGCGCGCCATCACCCGCGCTCGCTCGTCCGCGCGTACGTTGACGCCAACCGCGACGGCCAGAACTGGCTGCTCGAGTTCTGCCGGGCCAACCGGGTGCCCGTCGAGCACGTTGTCGACTTCAGCTTCGCCCAGACTCCGGATGCCACGAAGCGCGTGGACAACGACGCCCTCGTCGCGCGCCTCGCCGGTCTTCCGATCGCACGCCTCAACGACTGCGACCTGCCGTTCGCCACGCACGGTGCCGTCGCACTCGACAACCAGTTCCAGGTCAACCCGATGGAGCTCGTCGCCGCGATGGTGGCCGAGTTGCGGCGCCGACGGGTCGGTGTCTACTCGGGAGTGACGGTAACCGGCATCCTTCCTGGCGATATCTGCATGGTGGAGACGAGCGCTGGTCGACTCGGTGCACGGGCCGTCGTGCTGGCGACCGGTACCCCGTTTCTCGATCGCGGACTGTACTTCGCCAAGGTGGCCTCGCAGCGCTCCTACGCCCTGGCGTTCGACTACACCGGGCCGATGCCGGAGGGGACGTACCTGTCGATCGATTCGCCGTCCGCGGCGCCGGTTCGCTCGATCCGCACGGCGCTCGTTGGCGGACGTCGACGGCTCATCGTGGGTGGCAACGGCCACGCGGTCGGTCGCCACCCGTCGCCGCGGGCACTCGTCGACGATCTTGAAGAGTGGACGCTCGCGCGATTCCCCGGCGCGACCAAGACGCACGCGTGGTCGGCTCAGGACTACCGCTCGCACAACCTCGTGCCCTTTGTCGGAAAGCTTCCGCGCGGAGCCGGACGCATCTGGTTCGCCACCGGTTTCGGTAAGTGGGGCATGACCAACGGACCGGCGGCGGCCCTCCGGATGACCGCCGAGATCATCGGCCGGGATGCCGTGGCCGAGTACCCGTGGATCAAGGTGATTGGTCGTCGCGTCACCATCCCACCCGATCTCGCGACCGGCGCCGCCGAGGGTGCGAGCGTCGCGGTGAGGGCGATCGGCGGCTGGATCGGCGCAGAGCTCCGGTCGGTTCCGCCGCGGATGCCAACCGAGGGACGCGGGATCGTCGGCCGGGTGGGCGGTGCACCGACCGCAATTTCCACGGTGAACGGGCGCACCTGTTACCTCAACGCGGTGTGTCCGCACCTCGGGGGAGTGGTGACCTGGAACGACGCGGAGAAGAGCTGGGACTGCCCGCTGCACGGATCACGATTTGCACCGGACGGCACCCGGCTCGAGGGGCCGGCGACATCGGGGCTGGCTAGCGGCGATCGTCCCGTCCGGTGATGGCGAGCAGTCGCGACTGGAGAGGTGCGTCATCCGGAACCGGAACCGGCGACGCGAACAGCCCGCTCGCCTCGAGGGCGTCTTTCTGTGGTTCGAAGACGGTCCACACGGCGCGAACGAGTTCATCGTCGAGCTTCTCGTCGGCTCCGACGGCTCGGGCGAGGTCCCACGCGTGGATCGTCACGTCGGCAACCTGTTCGCGCAGGTAGTCGCGGGCTTCGACGGTGTCGTAGGAGAGCTGTACCGGAGCATCGACGGGCGTCTCGACCCAGGCTGACGTCGCGGCGAACGAGTAGAGCGACCATTCCTCGACGAGGTCGGCGCGCAGCGTCTCCATGCTCAGCTGCGCCTGCGGGATGGAGCGACCCGCGAGCAGGTGCGGAACCCACTGCTGCTCTTCGATGACGTGGCGCACGAGGTCGGTGACATCCCAATCGGTGTCGGGGGTCGGAGCGTGCCAGTCGGTGACGGCGGCGACTCGGGCGCCGAACTCGCGGTGGGCGCGCTTCTGCAGGTCGAGCCAGTCGAACTCAGTCGGGGGTTCTGTCGTCGATGCCATGATCGACAAGTCTAGGTTTAGAAGAGAGTTGGCGCAGAGATGGCCGCCGCCGCCACGGACGGCGGGAGTTCCTCTGCGATCAGCGGAAGCGGCATCCGCTCTCCCTCGCCATTGCGCAGGCTGCCGAGCACGGTCGAACGCACGCCACCGGTTGTCGGGTCTTCGCTGCCCTGCGCGAGCCCGTGCTTGCGGATGAGCGGCTTGATCTTCGCCGCGAGCCATTTGCGGTACTCCTTCGGCGCGTAGGAATTGACGCCGTAGAACATCGCTACGTACTTCTCGACGAGCTCCGGATGCTCGTGCTCGAGCCATTGCATGAACCACTCCTTGGTTCCCGGGCGCAGGTGCAGAGCGGTGTAGAGAACACTCGTGGCGCCCGACGCCTTGATCTGTTCGAGAGCGGCGTCGAGATGAGCGCGCGTATCGGTCAGGTAGGGCAGCACGGGCATCATGAAGACCGAGCAGTCGAGCCCGGCATTGCGCACGGCCGCGACCGTGGCGAGGCGGGCTTTTGTGCTCGGGGTGCCCGGCTCGATGCGTTCCTGCAGGTCGTCGTCGAAGATCGCGATCGACATGGCCAGATCGACCGGGACAACGGATGCCGCCTCCGCCAGCAACGCAAGGTCGCGTCGAAGCAGCGTTCCCTTGGTGAGGATCGAGAATGGCGTGCCCGCGTTGGCGAGGGCGGCGATAACTCCCGGCATCAGCCGGTAGCGTCCCTCGGCACGCTGGTACGGATCGGTGTTGGTGCCGAGCGCTACCGCCGGTACCGCTCCGCGCTTGCGGACCAATTCCTTTGCGAGAACTTCTGCGACGTTGAGTTTGACGATGATCTCGCTGTCGAAGTCCCGACCGGCATCGAGGTCGAGGTAGGTGTGTGTGCGTCGGGCGAAGCAGTAGACGCAGGCGTGGCTGCAGCCGCGGTATGGGTTGACCGTCCAGGCGAATGGCATGGCGTTGCTCGAGCCCGGCACGTGGTTGAGTGCTGTCTTGGCGAGGACCTCGTGGAACGTGATGCCGGCGAACTCGGGAGTCTGCACGCTGCGCACGACGTTGCTGAGCTTGGCGAGCCCGGTAAGGGAATCTCGCTGCTCGACATTGATTGCTAGTCCATCCCATCGCATGCCCTCATTCGAACATATGTTCGATGGTCATGCAAGTGGTGAACACGCTTAACGGCGGAACGCCGGGCGCCACCCCCGATATTCGGGTTCGGTGGGGCGCCCGGCGTTGCCGGTCTGGGGCTGAGACTGCTTACGCGGCCTGCAGAACGAGCTGGAGCTCGATGTTGATGGTGACGTCGTTGCCGAGCGTCAGCCCACCGGCCTCGAGGGCAGCGTTCCAGTTGACGCCGAACTCGGTGCGGTCGATCTTGGTGGTCGCGGCAGCACCGGCCTTGGTCTGGCCGTAGCCGTCGGTGGTGATTCCACCGAATTCGCCCTTGAGGACGATCGACTTGGTGACGCCGCGGAGGGTCAGGTCACCGGTGAGCTCGAAGTCGTCGCCGTCGCGCGTGATTCCGGTCGAGACGAAGTCCATCGTGGGGTACTGCTCGATGAGGAAGAAGTCGCTGGTCTGGAGGTGACCGTCGCGGTCCTTCTGGTTGGTGTCGACCGAAGCGACGTCAACCGAAGCGGTGACCGTGGTGTCGAGCGGGTTCTCGCCGGCGACGACGGTTACGTCGAACTTCTTGAACGATCCGCGAACCTTGCTGATCGCGAGGTGGCGAACGCTGAACGTGATCTCCGAGTGGGTGGGGTCAAGGGTCCAGGTGCCTGCGGCGTAGCCAGGAATCGTTTCGGTGCTCATTGATATCTCCAATTAAGTAAAAGAGCGTCGACTGGCGCCGGCGCTGATCAATACAATCGCATGGAGCCTGTGTGTATTCCGAGTTTGCGAAAAAAGTTTGTCGCTACAACTGAACGTTCATCCGAGGTTTGCTATGACGACCATCGTGTACATTCGGCATCGCCATGAATGACACGACTCACGCGACCTCCGTCCTCACCGTTGTCGGTTCGATCAACCAGGATTACTTCACTTTCGTCGCTGACTTTCCGCGTGCGGGAGAGACGATTCTTGCCACGTCGGCCAGCGTCGGACTCGGCGGCAAGGGCTGCAACCAGGCAGTCGCCGCCGCCAAGCTCGGGCAGGACACCCGCTTCATCGGCGCGGTGGGGGCGGATGCCGCCGGCACCGTCGCCGTCGCCGGTCTCGATTCGTACGGGGTCGACACGAACGGCGTTGCGCGACTCGACGCCATCGGCACGGGCGCGGCTTATATCGCCGTGAGCGCCTCGGGGGAGAACACGATCATCGTACACAGCGGCGCGAACGCGGAGCTGTCGGCTGAGTCGGTTCACCGCGCGCTCGGTAGTGTCACGAGCGGCGTACTGCTCATCCAGGGCGAGCTCACCAGCGAGGTCAACGACGCCGTCGCCGCGCACGCGCGAGCGCAGTCGCTTCGCCTGATCAGCAATGCCGCACCGGTTGCCGCGGTCAGCGATGAGACGCTCGCGGCAAGCTCACCCCTCATCGTCAACGAAACCGAGGCCGCCGACCTGCTCGACCGCGCCGGGCTCACGCCGGGCGACGAACCTGAGCTCATCGCCGAAGCACTCCAGCAGCGGTACACCACCGAGGTTGTCGTGACGCTCGGGGCGGCCGGGGCGGTTGTTGCAACGGCCGACGAGACCTGGCTGCAGCCATCGCCGCGCCCCGATACCGTCGTCGACACCACGGGCGCCGGAGACGGATTCGTCGGAGTGCTCGCGGCGTCGCTGTGTGCCGGGCACGACCTGCGCCAGTCGGTTCTTCGCGCCGTCACGGCGGCATCGCACTCGGTCACGTCGCGCGGAATCGGCGACTCGTACGCGACAGCGGGCGAGCTCGAGATCCTGCTCGCGCGCTGACGCAGCGCTCTCGCGGTTACCTACGCGTCTGCTGCGACCCGACGAACAATCACGGCTGAGCGGGGCGCGAGCGTGAGCTCACGCTCGCCTGCGGTTGGGTCGATCGTGCTGAAGAGCAGCTCGCCGACGAGCGGCAGCGCGGTCGGGACATCCGCGAAGTTGACCGCGATGCTGACCTGCCCGCGGTCAAGAACGAACCAGCGGGCGTCGTCGTCGTAGCGTGCCTCGAGTTCGTCGAAACGCGGGTCGGTGAGCTCCGGGAGCGTCTTTCGCAGCGCGATGAGCGAGCGGTAGACGTCGAGAAGACGAGCGTGGTCGCCGGTCTTCACCTCGCTCCAGTCGAGCTTTGAGTTGGTGAAGGTCGTGAGGTCCTGCGGATTCGGTACGACGTCAGGATCCCAGCCCATGCGCTCGAACTCTGCGATGCGACCCTTTGCGGTCGCCTCGCCGAGCTCCGGCTCCGGATGCGACGTGAAGAACTGCCACGGAGTCGATGCGCCCCACTCCTCGCCCATGAAGAGCATTGGCGTGAATGGGCCGGTGAGGGTGAGTACGGCGGCGATTGCGAGCTGGTCGGCATCGAGGGTCGCCGAGAGGCGGTCGCCGGTCGCCCGGTTGCCGATCTGGTCGTGGTCCTGCGCGAAGGCGACGAGGCGCCAGGTGGGGGACTGGCGGTTAACCGGGCTGCCGTGGTTACGGTCGCGGAAGCTCGAGAAAGTGCCGTCGTGGAAGAAGCCACCGGTCGAGGTTTTCGCGAGGGCGCCGAGGGACGCAAAGTCTTCGTAATAGCCGGTCGTCTCACCGGTCAGCGCCACGTGCAGGCTGTGGTGGTAGTCGTCGCTCCACTGCGCGGTGAGGCCGTAACCGTCTGCTTCGCGCGGCGTAATCATGACCGGGTCGTTGAGGTCGCTCTCGGCGATCAGGGTGAGCGGGCGACCGACGAAGGCGCTGAGCGCGTCGGTCTCTTCCGCGAGCTGCTGCAACAGGTGTTTCGGGCTGTCGTCAACAAGTGCGTGCACGGCATCCAGTCGGAGTCCGTCAACGTGGAAGTCGCGCATCCAGCCGAGGGCGTTGTCGAGGATGTACCGGCGAACCGCGGGTTCGGCGAGGTTGATCGACGAACCCCAGGTGTTTGACGTCTCGCTCAGGTACGGGCCGAACTGTGGAAGGTAGTTTCCGCTTGGTCCGAGGTGGTTGTACACGACGTCCTGAATGACGCCGAGACCGCGCGCGTGACACGCGTCGACAAACCGCTGGTAGGCATCCGGGCCTCCGTAGGTCTCGTCGACGGCGTACCAGAGCACTCCGTCGTAACCCCAGTTGTGCGTGCCGTTGAACGCGTTGACCGGCAGCAGCTCGATGAAATCGATGCCGAGGTCTTCGAGGTAGTCGAGCTGGTCGATCGCCGCGTCGAGCGTACCCTCTGGCGTGAACGTGCCGAGGTGCATCTCGTAGATGACGCCGCCGGCGAGCTGGCGACCCTTCCATTCCGAGTCGGTCCAGGCGAAGCTCGACAGGTCGGTCGCCCGGCTCGCCCGGTGCACTCCGTCGGGCTGACGGAGTGAGCGCGGGTCGGGGAGAACCGTCTCGCCTCCGTCAATGACGAAGCCGTAGTCGGTGCCGACGGGTAGATCCGGGCCAGTCCACCAGCCGTTCTCACCGCGCACGAGCGCGATGCGCGAGTCGCCGACGGCAAGCTCTGCGGTTGTCGCTTTCGGTGCCCACAGTTCGATCGGCTGGTCTGCCATTGTTACTCGCTCTCGGATTCTGGCTCGGTGTCGTTCTCGGGCTGCGCATCAACGAGCATGTGCTCGGGGGCAAGCAGCGCTACCGGGTACTTCGACAGCAGGTCGGCGAGCGGAATCGATCCGCCCTCGAAGGTGCGGCCGGTAATGACGTCGACAACCCGGTGCCCTGGAAGCACGACGACCGTGTCACCCCAGCCACCGCGGGCGGCGAGCCCGAGCGACAGGCGGGTGGCAACGGTTACGGCGCCTCCACGGTCGAAGGCGACGACGTGGCGGGCGGCCTCGCCGATCGCGGGAAGCGCAGCGTAACGGGTGAAGAGCTCCTGGTGGTCGCGACGCAGTCGCAGCGCACGCGAAACGACGAGCAGCTTTGCGGCCCCCGACTCGTCGATCGGCGGATGCGCACCGGCATCGATCGCCGCGAGCAACAGACGGCGAAGCGAGAAGTCGACCGGGCGACGGTTGTCGGGGTCGACGAGGCTCGTCTCCCACAGTTCGCTGCCCTGGTAGACGTCGGGAACGCCCGGCGCCGTGAGCTGGATGAGCTTGGCGGCGAGAGAGTTCGACCATCCGGCTTGCGAGCTGAGGCCGACGAAGTGCTCGAGAAGCCCGGCCACCTGTGGGTCATCGAATGCGGCGTCGACGGCGGCGTGCATCCGCTTCTCGAAGTCTTTGTTCGGTGCGGTCCAGGTGGTGGAGGTGCCCGCTTCGCGCGATGCCTTCTCCGCATAGTCGTGCAGGCGTTCGCGCGACACCGGCCAGGCGCCGATCGCGGAGGCCCAGAACAGGTTCTCGAACGGTCCGTCGCCCATCGGGGCGAGTTCGCGCAGGCCGGAGAGGGTTTCTTCCCACTCGGTCGGCAGTTCGGAGAGCACGGTCATGCGAGCGCGAGTGTCTTCGCCGCGCTTGGTGTCGTGGGTCGAGAGTG
>Ga0247817_10001321_pt1 | contig 13076 bp, 10 predicted proteins | sample UWRJL212509R1_FD_178010 | JGI IMG/M metagenome (GOLD analysis project Ga0247817, IMG submission 178010) | Plant litter microbial communities from Arlington Agricultural Research Station in Wisconsin, United States - UWRJ-L212-509R-1 | ecosystem: Environmental > Terrestrial > Plant litter >... | reverse complement strand
CCGGCCCGTAACTTGCTCCAACTCGGCGAGCACCTCGTTGACAGTGTGACCGCTCCCGCTCCCGATGTTATACACGTCGTGTAGTGGCTCCCGCCCCGTAATTCCTGCGATCATCCGGGCGACGTCCTCTACGAAGATGTAGTCACGTACCATGGTGCCGCCGCCGAAGCGCACGACCGACTCGTGTTCTGCTATCTGCCGGAGGGCGATTGGGATTAGACCCTGCTTGCGGTGGGGATGCTGCCGCGGACCGTAGGGGTTCGAGATGCGGAGGCTCACGGACTTCAGTCCGTGCTTCGCTCGAAAGTACCGGAGGTAGTGCTCGAGGGAGAGCTTTCCGATGCCGTAGGGCGACAGGGGGAGGGCGAGATCGGTTTCCCGATAGCGGTCCAAACCCTGATCGCCGTAGATGGCACCACCCGTAGACGCGAAGTAGACGCGCTCAACGCCGCTGTCGACACAGAGTCTGAACAACTCCACTGACTGCGTGATGTTGGTTCGGATATCGAGCGTCGGATCGTCCTCGGAGGTAGCTGGGCTGGTTGCCGAAAGGAAGTGAAAGACGTACCGGTGGCCCTTGAGTGCGGTGGCGAGATCGGCGCTGTTGAGGAAGTCGCCGACATAGGTACGTACTCCCTGCGACTTATGGAAGACCGCGCCGGAGCTGTAGCGGTCAAAAGCGGTAACGGAGCGTCCGGCCTGAACGAGAGCGTCCACAAGATGGGAGCCGATGAAACCGTTGGCGCCAATAACTAAGCAGTCGCTCACTCGCGGGGTCCATTCGTCTGAGTCACGTCAACGTCCCAATGTCACCCGCCGATCACCGCAATCCTAGTCGAGGCACACTTACCGTTCGCGAGGCTGGGTCCGACGCCGGTGGACGCTGCTCAGGGGTTTCGTCGCGATAGAATATTCCTTACCGAACCGGAGGCACTCTCGCAGTCCGGCGCATGCAGGTTCAGAAGCGCAAGCTCAAAGATCGTGTGACCGCTTGGAATGACTGCGGCCCGGTTGCCGAAACCATCCGCCGACCACGATCTGCCACGTGCAAGGGACCATCTGGATGGACCGTTGCGCCGAACTCGAGAGGCCATTGGTACTGTGAGGAATTTACCTGTCATCGCCGACCTCGTCGAAAGGATCGGCGGCCGGCGGGCATCGTTGGCAATGCTCGTCGTAGTGCTGCTTACCCTCGCAGTGTTCGGTCCTTACTTGGTCGGCAGTGTTCGAACCGACCAGTTGGCTACCTACGCCTGCCTGCTGCTCCTCGTGCCCTTCCACGTGCGGCAGCTCCAGCTGGCCGGTACCAAGGCGCTCCTCATCGCATGGGGCGCCTATCTCTTGGTTGCGCTTGCGGCCGCCATTCCTCCTGCATCCCCGAGCGACGACTGGCAGCGAGGGAGCCTGATAGCGGGACTGGACAACCTCATCCTCCCCGTGGCCGTCATGCTTATCGTCTGGTCTGTCGTTCCCCGCGCCAGCGCTCACTTGGCTCTGCTTGCCGTTGGTCGCGTGCTCTCAATAGCTATGGCAGCGAACGCTGTCCTAGCCCTCGTCTCTTCGCAGGTCACTCTCACACCGGTTCTCCGGGGTTTTTGGTCGAACGCGAATGTTGAGTGGACGACTGCGGAAAACGCCACGTACAACGGTCGCTTCAGCGGGATCTTCAACCATCCGGCCGAGGCAGGGGTCGTTTACGGTGTAGCTGGCCTCCTCGCCATCGTAGTGTGGCAAAACCGTCGGGTCCTGTTGCTCATCTTGCTGGGCCTGATCCTCATGGGCGGAGTGCTGACCGTCAGCAAGGTTTTTCTATTCGGCGGTGTGCCGCTGATCCTGCTCTTCTGGTTCCTCTCGTTGCCGAGCACCCGCGCGGCGCGGCTCGGAGCGCTTGGCGGACTCACGGCACTCGCTGTCGCCGCGTATTTCGTCGCAAGAGACTGGAGCGGTTTCTCATATCTCTTACGGCTATTCGTGCCCACCGAATCCGAGGGGACCGGAGGCACGTCGTCGCCGTTCGAGATCGTAGTCGACCTGTATTCTTCAGGACGATTTACAGAGGGATCAGAACTCCTCCAGGTCATTGACGGCGTTTCCTCAAGCAATGCGTTATGGGGAGTCGGCGCCGCCGGATGGCAGGTTCCTTACGACAACGGTTGGGTGGAAGCCTTCGTCGTGGCCGGTCTTCTGGGATTCGTCGCTTACACGGTCACGCTCGCGCTAATCTTCGTCATCGCCCTCCGCCAGCCCGACCGCCGATTGAAGCTGTTCGGAGTGTTCCTCGCCTTGTTCCTTACAGGAGCCTCACTTGGAATCCCCGCGTTGACAGTGAACAGAACGGCGCTCGCGGTGTGGCTAGTAGTCTCGCTCCTCGGTCTGCTCGCGCGCCCCTACGTCTATGGCGCTAAGCGCGCAAAGCGCTCTCCTGAAATCCGCGATGCCGAGGCACTGAGCGGCACGCATCGAGACAAATCGGAGGACATAGCATCGTGAAGGTATTGCTTTACGCCGATTTCCGGAGTCCCCATGCTCTCGGTTGGAGGGCAGGGCTCAAGGCGGCAGGCATAGACGTGCTTGCCATTAGCAGTGAAGCCGTCGATGTGGATGAGATTATTTCACCGTCCGGATCGATCAGCCGAATCCGTCAGAGCTACGTAGCGGACAGCGTCGCCAAGACCAGTCGATCGCGGACGCTTCGGGGGTGGCTCGCCTCCCAGCAGCTCACCCATTCTGCGGTGCAGGTAATCCGGGCGCGGTCACGTCGTCGCGATCTCACGAACGCGGTCACGACCTTCCAGCCCGATTTGGTGCATGCGCTCCGACTGCCGTACGAGGGCATCACTGCGCTTTCGACGATTGCGCGGACCTCGCCTGTGCCGATCGTCGTCTCGTCCTGGGGCCAAGACTTCGAGCCCCAAGCGAGCAGCGACCCGTTGCTCCGCTTTTGGCTGAGTCGACACCTACGCCACGCCGCCGGCTTCCAATTCGACTCGACGTCCGACCTCGCCCGCGCGCGGCGGTATGGCCTCCGCCCCTCGGTTCCGACGCTGCACGCCGCGGGCAACTTTGGGGTCGACGAGTCGTTGTTCCATAGCGCGGACCCGAAGGTGGATGGGCTCGTCGTTTATGCGCGCAAGGCTGTACCATCGTGTAACTATCTCGGATTCATCGAGGCCTCGCTCGACCTCATGAAAACCACCACAGCGACGTTCGTCGGAGTAGGACTCGAGCATCTCATCCCCGAGGTTGTGGAGAGGTACGGCGAATTCGACCGCGACCGTCTTCGGCTTGTCGGGCAGCTTCCGGGCAACGATTTCGCGGCTCTCCTTCGCTCTGCCCAGGTCATCGTCTCGCCTTCGTACTCCGACGGCATGCCCGTAACTGTGCTCGGCGCCGTCGCAAGCGGTTCTCGGATCGTCGCGGGCCGGCTTCCACAACTGGAGGAACTTGTGGACCAAGGTGCCGATATTGTGCTTGTGGACGCACACGAGACCTCGGAGATCGCGGCGGGCATAGCGGCCCAGCTAGGATCCGGCGTGTCCGTCTCCGCTACGTTGCCCGAGCAGTACTCGCGTTCAGCAAACGCCCTGAGGGTGCCCGACTTTTATGCCCAAGTTCTCGCGGCTACGGACCGTTAGCACCTCTCCAGCCGGACCGCGCCGTCCTTCATGGCTCTGTTGCCGCGCCCGCATCCCTGCGTTCCGCGGTGAGACCGCTGTACAGCATTCCAACCGCGCTGACGAGGGCACCGGCAAGTAGAGCCGTCGCCATCCATTCCAGCCCACCCCCCAGAAGAAGGGCTGTGATAGTGAACACAAGGATGGTGATCGACGCCGCGACCCGGTTGAGCAGCAGCGACGGGCCCCGATCTCGCAGCTTTAGCAGCAAGGAGACGCCCGCGGTGACACACAGCAGCACGTACTCGATCGCGGTGATAGGGAGGATCGCCCGCGTGTTTTGCCAGGTGTCGCCGAGTAGCGCCACACCGGCGGCCTGGGGCAGCAGCAGGAGCGCGACCGCCCAGGCGGCCGAGATAGCGCACATAGCGATGGTGATCACCGATACGGTCCTGCGGTCGGACGATCGTTCACGTCGCGATAGCTGTGCGAGGATACTGAAATCAAGTAGGGCGATGAGCGTGTTGAGCGGGCCGAACAGAGTGCCCGCGCCTCGAAGCGCCCCCGCGGCTGCCGCGCCAAGAAATGGCAGCATTAGGAATCCCATCACCAAGGTCAGACCCGTCGACAAAAGCACCGAAACGGCTAACGACTCCTTCAGGCCCGCCTTGGGCTTCAGTAGGTCTAGACCGCCACGAAGGTCGAAACGGAAGGGGTACTTGACCAGGAAAATCACGAGCGCTGCCATGATGACGAGCACCCACACGAGCAGCACCCCGCTGTCGTCCAGCGTCTCACCGACCAGGAACAAAATGACCACGCCAACGAACCACACCGTATCGGAGGCAACGGCCGTTCCTGGTTCGCTCTTGGCCATGGCGTAGTATCGCGAGATGTCTTGGGCGAGCACAAGTGGAGTCGCCACCGCGACCGCTATCACCGCAAGATACGCGACCTCGCTCGGACTCGTCCCGAGCGCAAACGCCCCGACGACCGACACCGCCACGGCGAGCGGGATCGCGAGAATCGCGATCGCGGACATCGCGCTCGAGTGAAGCCTGCCGAGTGACTCGCTCGAGTCGGCTGCCGCCAACGCTATGGGGGTGCCGAAGAACGCCCTGCCAATTCCGAGCACGATTGTGAGAGCCGTATAGGCCAGAGCGAAGACTCCGAAATCGGCCACACCGATGGCCCTAGCGACTGCAAGCACGGCTACGAAGTTCGTCCCGCTCGACAATCCCTGGTCGATGAGTGGGGCGGAGTTTTGGAGGATGAAGCGCCTAATCATTCAGGGCGCTCTTCAGTCAAGCTCTCTCGTCGCGAACCTCTGTCGGGCGCTAACAGCGGCGATCTTTTCGCAAGCTGCTCACTGACGAACAGCACAACGGCGATTATGAGGAGGGGATAGATGGTGCTCTTCAACTGCCCGAGTGCGTCGCTGCGGATTCCGAACGCTAGATACGAAATGAGCAGCGGATAGATGTACCCGCGTAGCCGCCCAGCGTTGACAGCGCCGTTGCCGATTGAGAACGCACGCCCAAATATCCAGCCGAGGGCGAGCGCGACTACAACAATTCCAACGAAACCGAAATTGAGATAGGCCTCCGTGGGCAGTGCAAACCCCCACCCCTGTCCTTCGTTCGTGTAGTTGATCAGATCCCGATAAGCGGCCGAGCCTGTCCCATCGGGCTCGCCAAACAACGCTCGCGATACCGGTCCGGGGAGCATGAACTTCAGCGCTTCCAAATACGTCGATCCGAAGTAGAAAGAGTGATCAGAGGGAACGAGGCGAATAACATTGGATGTGAGAAGCACCGGGCTCGAGGTTTCCACGATCAGGCTCTCCACGAGCGATGATCCAGGAACGCTGCCTGTGCCCTTCGTCCGGTACTGAGCGATCGCGAGGAACGCTGCGGCTGCCGCAACGACACCCGCGAAAATCCATCGCAAACGGACTATTCTCCCGTTTCGCAGCCGGAACCAGAGGTAGATAATGACCGGCGCAATGACTTCCGACCGGAGACCCAGGATAAAGACGCTGATCAGCGCAAGGCTGATCACTAGTGCCCAGTCGAACGCAAGCAGTGGGCGGCCCTTGTCGACAGTGTTTCCGAACATCACCAGGAGACAACCGACCGCTACGAGCGCACCACCAGCGACTGCGATCGACGTGTTGATGGAATAGTCCATTTGGTTGGCACCGTAGGTGCGGGCGAAAACGGGGCCCTCGATCACCCACTGATAGACCTTAGCCAACAGTGCCGCAACAAGTATGACCCGTCCGATAAGGATCGAGATTCTTACTTTTCGGGAGCCTTCGATTCGACGACCGGGGCTGTCAGCGATCGGCAGGGTGGGCGTCGCGCGTCGCAAGCCGAAGACAGCGCCGCACCCATAGAGGATCACCGTGGCGCACAGCGCCAGGGTCGTCGGAGCATTGAGGGAGTGGGCTGGCACGAATTGGAGGTTTTGTCCGGTCACAGCAATGTACCAAAGGGGGGCAAGCAGAAAGTAGGTCAAGAATAGGAACGGCCCGACGAGCGGATGGAGCAAGGCAGCCGACGTAAAGTTTTGCTGCGACCAGACACGGCCTGAGACGAACAGGACGAAGAGCGTCGACGAAACTAGCAGCAGCTGGTAGATGACAGGGACGTTGGGGGCTAGCGCCGATCCGATGACAAGACCGATTGAAGCGAGCAGCGAAGCGAAAACTGCGAAGGTCACATATTTACCCGCACGGGACTCTTCGCGTGTAGCAATCTCATTGCCGCGCGCAATCTCCTCAAACCTCGCCGAGAGAGAGCGGATCACGAAATCACCCCCCTCTCTGACTCGCGCGCTGAATTTTGTCGCAAGGCAAGAACGTGAAAGACGCACTGCTCAGGTCCCCAACTCCACAAGGCTTCAATTGACTGCCTTCGCGCGACGGATGCCGGTGCGCGCGTGGTGCGTCATTGCTGTCGACCTTATGAAGTTCACGACCCGGCGCGACGTGTCGTCAATTAGGTACTCAGCAGGCACGGCGGCTGGGCCATCCTGCTCGAACTGCTGCAGCGTGATCGCGACCGCGTCGAGCACGTTGTCTGCCTCTACACCGCTTGTGATGGTTACACCGGTGTCGATGGCCTCGGGGCGCTCGATGGCGTCACGGAGGGACACGGCCGGGAAGCCGAGCAGTGACGATTCCTCGCTGATTGTGCCGCTGTCGGAGAGTACAAGCTTGGCCGCTTGCTGGAGGTGCACATAGTCATTGAAGCCGAACGGCGCATGAAAGATCAGCTTGCTTTTGAGCTCTTCCGACTGGTTCTCCAGGCGGTTGCGCGTGCGCGGGTGGGTAGAGACGAGCACCGGCAGTTCGTAGCGGTCGGCGAGGCGCCCGAGCGCATCGAGCACGGCGGCGAGACGCTCTGGGTTGTCGACGTTCTCCTCGCGGTGGAGGCTGACCAGGAAGTACCCGCCCGCCACGAGGTCCTGCTCCTCGAGCACAGTGCTGGCGGCGATCGCATCGGCGTTGCCTTCCAGTACCTCGCGCATGGGCGAGCCGGTTAGCAAGATGCGGGCGGGGTGGATGCCCTCGCCGAGCAGGTTACGTCGAGCGTGCTCCGTGTAGACCAAGTTGTAGTCGGAGACGTGGTCGACGAGTCGTCGGTTAGTCTCTTCCGGCACGTTATCGTCGAACGAGCGGTTGCCCGCCTCCATGTGGAACACCGGAACCTTCATTCGCTTCGCCATCACGGCCGAAATGCAGCTATTAGTATCGCCGAGTACAACCATCGCGTCAGGGTTCTCGGCTAGCAGCAGCGCCTCAATCTTCTGCAAGATGGAGCCAAGGACAGCACCCAGCGAACTCGTATCTGCTTCGAGGAAGTGGTCCGGCTTGCGCAGACCGAGGTCTTCGAAGAACACTTCGTTGAGCTCGTAGTCGTAGTTTTGTCCCGTGTGTACAAGCACGTGGTCCGTGTACTTGTCCAGGCGCTTGATCGTAGCGGCGAGCCGGATGATCTCGGGTCGCGTTCCGACAACGGTCAGTACTTTTATTCGTTTGGTCATGCTTGTACTGCCTCTGCAATCGTGTCGGGCGACTCGGGGTCGAAGATGTCGTTGGTCCAGAACGATGTGTAAAGCGTCCCGGGACCGGTATTGGTGATCTTGTGAGACCACATGGTCGGCATGTCGACGGCCACCGGGGACTCGCCCGTGACATCGAACTCCACGACTTCACTCGAGTGGAGCCGGCGCAGGGCAATGGTGGCCCTTCCAGCGAGCACTGTGAAGCGCTCGATTTTGCGGCGGTGGAAGTGATCACCGCGGCTGATACTCGGCTCCGTAGTGGAGAACGACGACTGTCCAGGCCCGCCATGCGAGCGGATGATCTCGAAGAACGAGCCGCGAGCATCCGCGTGACGGGTGAGCCGCACAGGCGCTTGCTGCGGGAAAGTGTACGAGCGGTAGGTGTTGAAGAGGTCGCGATCGAAGGCGGTCGCTACGTCCGGGATCTCACCCGTGCGGTAGAGAGCTGAGATGGCGCGCAGCCTGTCGAGCAGCTGGGAGACCGCGATCTTGTTCTCGAGCGCTGCCTGCCCCGCGAGAGGGCGCACGCCCGACAGCAGGTCGGCGGCGTTCTGCACGTGCAGCAGGGTAAGAAGTTTGTCATGCTCCACGGTGGGCATCTCGCCTTGGGCGAGGAGGTGACTGAAGGTCGAAGTTACGGCGTTATAGAACGGCCTGCCGTGCTCGCCGAACAAGTTCGGTAGCAAAACATTCTCAAACCGTGCCCCCACCTTGGTCGCCGCCGATTCCAGAATCGCCGCGGAATCCGCTTTAGCGCTGCCGTAGACCGAGCCGTTGCCGGCCTGCGTGGAGTTAGCGTACGAGACGACGCCGGGTGCGATTTCCGCCGATACGATGGCGCCCGCAAGCTGGGTGGCGAAGAGCACGTTGCCCTCGCCGACTTCGGTGTCTGTGCCCCGATTGACGCCCGCGATGTGCACCACCCTCTGGGTGCCGCTCACGGCTGCGGTTGCGTTGGCGAGGTTGAACCCCGTGCCGACCTTGACGCGCTCGACATCAACTCCAGACTCTTGGAGGGCGGCTCGGAGGTGCCAGCCTAGGAATCCGTTCGAGCCCGTTACCGCGTAGCGGCTCATGCTGCCGCGGGCTTCTCGGCCGGGCGGCCCGCCGCGGCGAGCTCGGCGCGGATCTCGGGAAGCGTGAGGAGCAAGCCTTCGATGTCGGAGACTGTCATGCGGTCCACCGTGTGCGAGTCGTAGTCGGAGTACTGGTTTTGGGTGACGTCGCCCTTTTCCACGTAGACGCTGTAATTCAAGTCGCGGTTGTCGGCAGAAATGCGGAAGTACTCACCCATGTCCTGAGCACGGGAGAGCTCCTCGCGGCTTGCGAGCGCCTCCGACAGCTTTTCCGCGTGGCGCGTGCCGATGACCTCGACGGAGGCCGAGGGCTGGAACAGGTTGATGACGGCCTGGGCGAGGTCGCCGATCGTGCACGACTCCGCCTTCCGGATGAACAAGTCGCCCTGCAAGGCGTTCTGAAATGCGAACTCAACAAGGCTCACCGAGTTGTCGAGGGACATCATGAAGCGAGTCATGTCGGGGTTGGTCACGGTGAGGTTCTTACCGGCCTTGAGCTGGCGGATGAAGAGGGGGATGACGGACCCGCGCGAGTACATCACATTGCCGTATCGCACGCACGAAACCGTGGTGTCGGCGTTCGGATTGTTTAGGCCGTGCGATTGCGCGACCTTTTCCATCATCGCCTTGCTCATACCCATGGCGTTGACTGGGTAGACGGCTTTGTCGGTGCTAAGGCAGACGAGAGATGAAACGCCGGAAGCCTCCGCGGCACGCACGACGTTCTCACTGCCGATGACGTTGGTCTTCACGGCCTCCATCGGAAAGAACTCGCACGAGGGCACCTGCTTGAGCGCGGCTGCGTGGAAGACGTAGTCGACATCGCGTGTGGCCCGCTCAACGCTCAGGTAGTCGCGCACGTCACCGACGTAAAAGCGCACCCTGGGGTCGTCGATATCGTGGCGCATCTGGTCTTGTTTTGCCTCATCGCGGCTGAGCACTCGGATCTCGGCGACATCGCGCTCGAGCAGTTTCTTCGTCACGGTGTGGCCGAACGAGCCGGTGCCTCCGGTGACAAGGATTCGTTTGCCCTCGTATGATTCGGTCATCGCAGTCAGTTCCCGTTCTCTCCGCTGGCGGCATTCGCCAGGATCTGCTCAATTCGATCTACGCCGGAATTGAGCGACATCGTCTGTTCGTAATACACCTTGGCGCGCTCGCCCATGGCCGCTCGCTCTACCGCGCTAATCGAATACGCTCGACGGATCGTCTTGGCGAGTTCAGCCGGATCGCCGGGAGGGCTAGACAGGCCGAGCCCGTGTCGGTCGACCAACTCTGAAACGTCGCCGCCCACTGTTGTGATCACCGGGATGCCACCCGCCAAACTGGATTGAAACTTGGAAGGAACCGTCACACGGAAAATTGGCAAGTCCACGAGAGTTACCAGCTGGAAGTCTGACGCCGCATAGAGGGGACCCATACTGCCTTGCTCGATGCGACCCATGAATTCTACGTTGTTAAGGCCCAGTGTCGTCGCCTTGCGGCTCACATCGTCGAGGGCGACGCCCGAGCCGACTACTAAAAGCCGGAGGCCCTCTAGGTCGCGAACGAGCGCCATGGCCTCCATCACTGTGTGCAGACCCTGCATTTCTCCGATGTTTCCTGCATACATCATCGTGACGGCGCCATCCTGGCGGGCGTCCCTCGGCGCGGTGGCAGCGACCTTCGGCGCCCAATTGAAGACGCTGTGCACGCGCTCGGTCGAGGCCCCGCGCTCAACGAGCAGCCTCGCCATTCCGGGCCCGATCGCTATGATCCCCGCGGCACGCCGGTAGAGCCCCCGCAGCCACGGGGTCAGAACGGCATCGATGGTGCGGGTGGGCATTCCACGGCGCACCATGGACGACCCGGTGATTGACTCCGGCCAGAGATCTTGCACGTGCAGAACGTACGGAGTTCCTGACATCCTCTTCCACCACGACGGGCCGATCGCTGCGGTCATCTGCGTAGCGTAGACGTAGACAACGTCGGCGCCACGAGCGTAAGACGCGGCGAGTACGCTGCTCAGCCCAAAGCTCACATAGTTGGCAAGCCGTGCGACGGGGTTACGGGAGTGGCTGAGAAAGACTGGCACGCGGCGCACCGGCACCCCGTTGATGCGTTCGCGGTAGTCCCACTTCTGTGCGTAGCCGTCCGCGAGCTCGCCGGAGGGGTAGTTGGGGAAAGCTGTAAGGACGCGCACCTGATGTCCGCGGGCGGCGAGCTCCTCGGCGAGGGCGCCGGGGATCGGCACGGGCTCCGGCGAGTAATATTGCGAGACGATTAGGATCTTCATCGTGCGGGGACGCCCTTCACGGTGAGCGACGCGGCGACATTGCGGACGACGCACGCGCCCGCACCGACAACGACGTCTTCTCCCAACTCAAGGCCTTGGAGCACGACGGCCCCCGCACCGACTAACGTGCGCCGCCCGATCGTCACGTCGCCAGATACGACGGCCCCCGGGTTGACGGAGACGAAGTCGCCGAGGACAGTGTCATGGCCGATGGTCGCATTGGGGTTGAGGTGCACGTGGCTACCGATCGACACGTTGGTGGAGTATTGCACACCGCCGCAAATGACGGCGCCAGACCCAATGTGCGCTTTAGAGCCGATGCGAGCGCTAGGGTGCACGAGGGTGGCGACGCTCAACCCGGCACTAGCGACTTCGCGGGCGATCCGTTCCCGCAGGGCCGGCGTGCCGATGGCGACCGTCACGTGCGCCCGGCTTCCGGAGGCGATCCACGCCTCGACCGTTCCGAGGAGCGGAATGCCGCGGTCGGCGAGCCTGCGGCGGTTCGCCTCACTGGGCGCAGAGTCGACGACACCGAGCAACCCGAAAACCTGCGACGTCGCCGCCTCGTTGATGGCTTCGACGACGTCGATCGTCTCGCGGCCAAAACCGCCTGCGCCGATCACAACGAGTGGCGTGGTCATTCGGATCCCGCTCCCTCGGCGTTGCCCATGAACTCGTGTGTGGTGACGTGGTTCTCGGCCGAAACTCCGTCGCGCCTGATAACCGCGGCGATCGTCCAAAACAAGATCTTGCCATCGAGCACGAGCGAGCGGTTTCTCACGTACTCGTTGTCGAGCGCGAATTTTTCGCCCCAGCCAATGGCGTTGCGCCCCTTCACTTGGGCGAGACCGGTGACTCCCGGGCGAACGTCGTGACGGCGAGCCTGCTCGGGCGTGTACCTCGGCAGGTACTGCACTAACAGCGGGCGCGGTCCGACCATGCTCATGTCGCCCTTTAGGACATTGATCAGGGTGGGGAGCTCATCGAGGCTCGTCGAGCGCAGCTTTTGCCCGAACGCACTGAGGCGTGAAGCATCAGCGTCGACCCCGGAGTCGGCGGGGGCGGCGTTCGCCATCGTGCGGAACTTTACTAGCGTGAAGATGCGGCCGCCTCGGCCGGGTCGCGCCTGCTTGAATAGCACCGGCCGACCGAGCTTACGGGCGACCAGTACAGCGACGACCACTTGAACGGGAAGGCTCAACACGAGTGCGCTCGACGCCAGCATGACGTCGAGCCCTCGCTTGATGTAGTCATATGACATGACGTTTCGACTGCTCAAGCCGCCGGGCCCAAAAACCGGGCGAAGACCGCGAAGATCCGGTCGATCTCGTTCGAAGTTAGGGCCGAGCCGCTCGGCAGAGTAAGGCCCGACTCGAAAAGAGACTGCGAGGTGCCGTTCTCAACCGTAGGTGCGCCAGCGAAAACGGGCTGCAGGTGCATCGGTTTCCATAGCGGGCGGCTCTCGATGTTGTCGTCCAGGAGCGCCGCACTCAGTTCTGCAGCTGACCATCCGGTCACGACCGGGTCGATCACGATGGAGGTTAGCCAGAAATTGTCATCGGCATCGTTGGTGCCGCCAAAGATTGATACGCCGTCAATGGCGGCGAAATACTCACGGTACCGCTCGCGCATCTCGCCGCGGCGAGCGATCATCGCGTCGAGGCGGGTGAGCTGGGCGCGGCCGAGGGCCGCGAGCAGGTTGCTCATGCGGTAGTTGTAACCGACTTCGGTGTGCTCGTAGTGCACCGCCGGCTGGCGCGCCTGGGTAGCAAGATATCTCGTTCGCGCGGCGAGCTCCACGTCATCGGTGAGCAGCATCCCTCCACCGGACGTGGTCATGATCTTGTTGCCGTTGAACGAAATTACGGATGCCTCGCCAAATGATCCCGCGGGGCGCCCACCATGCAGGGCACCGAGTGATTCGGCCGCGTCGGAAAGCACCGGGATCCCAAATTCTGCCGCTATCTCGAGTATCGCGGTGTAGTTCACCGCTTTGCCGAGCAAGTCGACGGGCACGATCGCGGCGACACGGCTGCCCAT
>Ga0247817_10001319_pt1 | contig 13078 bp, 9 predicted proteins | sample UWRJL212509R1_FD_178010 | JGI IMG/M metagenome (GOLD analysis project Ga0247817, IMG submission 178010) | Plant litter microbial communities from Arlington Agricultural Research Station in Wisconsin, United States - UWRJ-L212-509R-1 | ecosystem: Environmental > Terrestrial > Plant litter >... | reverse complement strand
AAATCCATCCATGACGCAGGTCGGCTCCAACTCGCTCGGTTCGCGCAGCGCGCTCCACGTCAATGGCAAATCCTATGCCTATTACTCGCTAGCCAGCGCAGCGGAGAAGTTCGGCGACATCAGCCGGCTGCCGTTCAGCCTGAAAGTGCTGCTGGAAAACATGCTCCGGTTCGAGGACGAAGGTTTTACGGTTGGCGCAAGCCACGTGCAGGCAATCGTTGGCTGGCAGGCCAACCCCGCCACGGGTGAGGAGATCCAGTACCGCCCGGCGCGCGTGCTGTTGCAGGATTTCACCGGCGTACCATGCGTGGTCGATCTGGCCGCGATGCGCGATGCGATTGCCAAGCTGGGCGGCGATACCGCCAAGATCAATCCGCTGGTCCCGGTAAATCTGGTGATCGACCATTCGGTAATGGTGGACGAATTCGGCCACCCCAAGGCGTTCGAAGCCAACATGGCGCTGGAATACGAGCGCAATGCGGAGCGTTACGACTTCCTCAAATGGGGCGCAGGCAGCCTCAAGAATTTCTACGCGGTGCCGCCGGGCACGGGCATCTGCCATCAGGTGAACCTCGAGAATATCGCGCAATGCGTGTGGTCGTCGGTCGATCAGAACGGCGAACTGGTCGCCTATCCCGATACCTGCGTGGGCACCGATAGCCACACCACCATGATCAACGGCCTCGGCGTGCTTGGCTGGGGCGTGGGCGGGATCGAAGCCGAGGCAGCAATGCTCGGCCAGCCGGTTTCCATGCTGATCCCCGAAGTAGTCGGCTTCCGTTTGGACGGGGCAATGTCGGAAGGCGTCACCGCCACCGATCTGGTGCTGACCTGCGTGCAGATGCTGCGCGCACACGGCGTGGTAGGCCGCTTTGTGGAATTTTACGGCCCCGGCGTCGCCAACCTGTCGCTGGCCGACCGTGCGACCATCGCCAACATGGCCCCTGAATACGGCGCGACTTGCGGCATCTTCGCGATTGACGACAAGACCATCGAATATCTGCGCCTTACCGGCCGTTCGCAGGAAAACATCGCCTTGGTGGAAGCCTATGCCAAGGCGCAGGGCATGTGGTTCGATCCTGCTGCCGAACCGATTTTCACCAGCACCCTGTCGCTCGACATGGGCAGCGTAGTCCCCAGCCTCGCCGGGCCGAAGCGTCCGCAGGATAAGGTGGCGCTGGATAAAGTGGACGAATTGTTCAACGCCGATCTCGCCAAAACTTACGGCAAGCCAGTGGCAGCACGCGTGCCAGTTGCCGGTGCGAACCACGATATTGGCGACGGCGATGTGGTGATTGCGGCGATTACGTCGTGCACCAATACCTCCAACCCCGACGTGCTGATTGCCGCTGGTCTGGTGGCGAAGAAGGCAGTCGCGAAAGGCTTGAAGCCCAAGCCTTGGGTCAAGACCTCGCTCGCCCCCGGATCGCAGGTGGTCACGGATTACCTCATCAAGGCGGGCCTCCAGCAGCATCTCGACACCATCGGGTTCGATCTGGTCGGTTATGGCTGCACCACTTGCATCGGCAATTCCGGCCCGCTGGCCGAACCGATCAGCGCGGCGATCAACAATAACGACATTGTTGCCGCCAGCGTGCTGTCGGGCAACCGCAACTTCGAAGGCCGCGTATCGCCTGACGTGCGCGCCAACTTCCTCGCCAGCCCGCCGCTGGTGGTAGCCTATGCGCTACTCGGCACGGTCACGGTGGATATCACCACCACCCCAATCGGGCAGGACCAGCAGGGCAAGGACGTAATGCTGGCGGACATCTGGCCATCCAACCTGGAAATCGCCGATCTGCGCGCCAGCAGCATCGACCGCGCGATGTTCGAAACCCGCTATGCCGATGTGTATAAGGGTGACGCGCATTGGCAGGCAATCGAGGTGGCCGCTTCGGATACCTATAACTGGAACCCGGCCAGCACTTATGTGGCCAACCCGCCGTATTTCGAAGGCATGGGCATGGAACCGGCTCCTGTGGCTGACATTATCGGCGCGAAGCCGATGGCGATTCTGGGCGATTCGGTCACTACCGATCACATCAGCCCGGCAGGTAGCATCAAGGAAGACAGCCCCGGCGGCCGCTATCTGATGGCGCATCAGGTGCCGAAGAAGGACTTCAACTCCTACGGCTCGCGGCGCGGCAACCACGAAGTGATGATGCGCGGCACCTTCGCCAATATCCGCATCAAGAACGAAATGGTCCCCGGCGTGGAAGGTGGCTACACCTCGTACAAGGGTGAGACGATGGCGATCTATGATGCCGCCATGCTCCACAAGGCAGACCAGACCCCGCTGGTGGTAATCGGCGGCAAGGAATACGGCACGGGTTCCAGCCGCGATTGGGCGGCCAAGGGCACCATGTTGCTGGGCGTGCGCGCGGTAATCGTGGAAAGTTTCGAGCGCATCCACCGCAGCAATCTGGTCGGAATGGGCGTGTTGCCGTTGCAGTTCCGAGAAGGGGAAAGCCGCGAATCCCTCGGGCTGACGGGCGAGGACAGCTTCACCATTCTCGGCCTGAACACTCTGACCCCGCAGCAGGAAGTGACCGTGGCAGTGGCCCGCGCAGATGGCACCACCTTCACCTTCACCGTGCTGTGTCGGATCGATACCGAGAACGAGATGCAGTATTTCCGCAACGGCGGAATCTTGCATTACGTGCTGCGTAAACTGGCGGCGTAATGCAGGCCAACGATTAGCCTAACCTAACGCGAAAAGGGCGGCTCTTGCGAGCCGCCCTTTTCTTTATCCGGCTGACGACGGAGCGACTCAGCCCAAGTCGCTCTCACCCTCGACATTGGCCCCGGCGGCCTTCCGGCGGCGGCGCAGGAACACCGCGCCTGCACCCGCCCCAAACAGCAGCAACATACCCGGAGCAGGAACCTGCGTGCCCGAAGTAGTGCCGTGGCTGGTACCACCGTGGCTAGTGCCACCGCGGCTGGTGCCACCGTGGCTGGTGCCCGAGCTGGTCGACGTTGAACTGCTAGTGGAGGTGGAACTGCTGGTCGAAGTCGAGCTGCTAGTGGAGCTGGAAGTCGAAGTGGAACTCGACACATTGCCCGATGTAGAGGTGCTCGACGATGTGCTGACATTGCCGGAGCTGGACGAACTCACATTGCCCGAAGTCGAAGTCGATCCGCCCGAGGTGGAGGACGAACCACTTGTCGAATTGTCGATGTCGATAATGATACCGCTAGTCGTGCCCGAAGAACCGGTCGAAGTCGTGGTCGTGGTGGTGCTGACATTTGTGCCGCCGCTGCTGCCCCCCCCACCGCTGCCGCCGAAGAAGCCGCCGAAGAACCCGCCGCCGAAGCCGCCTGATCCGCCGGAACCGCCGACAAGCACGGTCTGCCCACCGCCGCCGCCACGCACCTGCGCTTGCGGCAATGCGGGCAAAGGCAAGGCCATCGCCACTTGCGGATCGGCGCAAGTTCCATTCGGCTGCATTTCACCCGTGATGCACTCGCGTTCGATCGTGCGGCGCAGGCGCTGCTGTTCCCGCGGCGCGCGCGGAATTTCGCGGCGGGCGGTGACGGGGCGATCCTTGATGTCGATCAGTTCGCCGGAAACTTTAGCGCCATTCTTGAACTGGACTACGGCTGCCTGAGGCTCCGCCATATGCACGGCGCCGCCGCCAATAACTACGCCGCCTGCCGCAGCAGCGACCAGCTTTGCAAGGGCCATACGAACCGACATGGGCAATCTCTCTTCCGCGATTTGGGAAATGTCTTTCCCGGTCGCCTGCACTCAGGAGGCAAAAACCCTCCCGATCAATCGATTTAACTACGATTCAGACGGTGCCAGAGCAAAATAGCGGGCGGTTTTCCGCGCGTTTGGGCGAATCGTGCCGAAATGGAACCAAACCCGCGGCAAATGCGAAAGCATCGGCAAGGATTTGGCCTTTTCCCGATCCGTCGTTCAGCCGCGTTACTTCGCTTCGTCGAACAAGCCAGCTTGGGGCGGGGTCGAGGGGGTAACAGGCGGGGTCAGGCCGAGATGCGCCCACCCGCCATCGTTCAGGCACCGCCCCCGGGCAGTGCGCGCCACTAGCCCCAACTGGATCAGGTAGGGCTCGATCACCTCCTCCACCGTATCGCGCGGTTCGGCCAAGCCAGCGGCGAGCGTTTCCACCCCCACCGGGCCGCCTTTATAAACGCCCGCGATCATGGTGAGATAGCGCCGGTCCATCGCATCGAGGCCGAGCCGGTCGATCTCCAACCGGGTCAACGCCTCGTCCGCCAGCTTGGCAGTGACGCTGCCTGCACCTGCAACCTGAGCGAAATCGCGCACCCGGCGCAGCAGCCGCCCAGCCACCCGGGGAGTGCCGCGCGAACGCCGCGCAATCTCGCGTGCGCCATCTGGCGCAATCGCCATGCCGAGCAGGCCCGAAGCGCGGGTGACAACGCGCAGCAGTTCGTCCTCGGTGTAGAATTGCAAGCGGATCGGGATACCGAATCGGTCGCGCAGCGGGGTGGTCAGCAGCCCCTGCCTGGTGGTCGCGCCAATCAGCGTGAACGGGGCGAGGTCGATCCGCACGCTGCGCGCAGACGGCCCTTCGCCGATAATTAGATCGAGCGCCCGGTCCTCCATCGCCGGGTAGAGAATTTCCTCGACCACGGGGTTGAGACGGTGGATCTCGTCGATGAACAGCACGTCCCCGGCTTCGAGATTGGTCAGCAGCGCTGCCAGATCACCCGCCCGCGCGATGACTGGGCCGGAGGTGGAGCGGAACCCTACGCCCAGTTCCTTGGCCACAATCTGTGCGAGCGTGGTTTTGCCCAAGCCGGGCGGGCCGAAGAACAACACGTGATCCAACGCCTCCTTGCGGGCGCGGGCGGCTTCGATGAACACGCGCAAGTTATCCCGCGCTGCCTCCTGCCCGACGAATTCGGCGAGTGATTTCGGGCGCAAGGCTGCGTCTGGGTCGTCCGGCTGGCGGATGGGAGTGAGGTCAGGGTTGGTCACTTCCACCCCCTATCGTCATGCTGAACTTGTTTCAGCAACCATCGTGCCGCAAGCTCAGGCCCATGCAATTCGAGCGCAACCCCTGCGTCTACCTCCTCGCGAGCAAGCCTTACGGCACGCTCTACATCGGCGTTAGTTCGGACCTTGTCGGCCGCATCCACCAACACCGCGAGGGCATCACGGGCGGTTTTGTCAGTCGCCACGCCGTTTTCAGCCTCGTCCGATATGAAATGTTCGGGGACATGGAGCGCGCAATCACCCGCGAAAAGCAGCTGAAGAACTGGCATCGGCAGTGGAAGATCAACCTGATCGAGAGCGAAAATCCGGACTGGCACGATCTTGCGCCGGGGTTGGGACTGCCGCCGCGTGCTCCGTGAGAGCGGTGAAATAGATCCTGAAACGAGTTCAGGATGACAAATGGGGTGGGTGGTCAGGCTCACCCCGCCGCCTTCCGCAAAGCCGCGCGCAACAGTTCCGCCTCACCGGCACCCTCGCCGAGTTCCGCAATCGCCGCTGCTACCGCTTGCGCTGCCACGCCGGGTTTGAACCCCAACCCTTGCAGTGCCGCCACCGCATCGGCACTCGGCCCAGCCGCTACAACTATTCCGGCGCCAACAGCCATTCCGCCGCCCGGCATCGCACCAGCCTTGTCCTTCAATTCATTGACGATCCGCCCGGCCAACTTCGGCCCCACACCCTGCGCCCGCGCCACGAGTGCCGCATCACCGCGTGCGCAGGCATCGCGCAATTCCCCAGAGGACAGCGCGGACAACACCGCCAGCGCCATCTTGGAGCCTACCCCCTGCACACCGGTCAGCAGCCGGAACCACGCGCGTTCCCCCGCATCGGCAAAGCCCAGCAGGCGCATGTCGTTTTCGCTCACCTGCAATTCGGTGTGGATGGTGCAGCGCCCGCCCCGTTCGCCTAGCGCGGTCAGCGTGCGGGCTGAGCAGTGGACCAGATAGCCGACCCCGCCCACGTCGATCACTGCCCAGTCCGCGCCGGTATCGTCGAGCAGGCCTGTCAGCTTTGCGATCATGTTATGTTCCTGCCGGAACAACCCGCTCCGGTCCAGCGATTATGGACAGATGCCCACACTTGCGCCAAACGCACGCCCCATGAGCTGGAACACATTTGGTCGCGTGCTGCGTTTCACCACTTGGGGCGAGAGCCACGGGCCTGCGCTGGGCGCGGTGGTGGACGGATGCCCCCCGGGGCTCGCGCTGTCCGAGGCCGACATCCAGCCGTTCCTTGATGCGCGGCGTCCCGGCACCAGCAAATACACGACGCAGCGGCAGGAGGCGGATCAGGTGCGCATCCTCTCCGGCGTGTTCGAAGGGCGGACGACCGGCACTCCGATCAGCCTGATGATCGAGAATACCGATCAGCGTAGCAAGGATTACGGCGAGATCGCGCAAGCTTACCGCCCGGGTCATGCCGATTATGCGTATGACGCGAAATACGGCCACCGCGATTATCGCGGCGGCGGGCGTTCGAGCGCGCGTGAGACGGCTGCTCGGGTGGCAGCAGGCGCGGTGGCTCGGTTAGCGATCCCGGAGGTTCGGCTGAGTGCGTGGGTCGAACAGATCGGCGATGCGAAGATCGACTACACGCGGTTCGATGCAAGCACGATCAGCAGCAACCCGTTCTTCTGTCCCGATCCCGGCAGCGTGCCTGTGTGGGAGCGGATCGTTGACGAGGCCCGGCTGGCCGGATCATCCATCGGCGCAGTTGTGGTGTGCGAGGCGACCGGCGTGCCCGCAGGTTGGGGCGCACCGATCTATGCCAAGCTGGATGCCGATCTGGCCGCCGCAATGATGGGGATCAACGCGGTCAAGGGCGTGGAAATTGGCGACGGGTTTGCGGCGGCAATGCTGAGCGGCGAGGGCAATGCAGATCCGATGCGCCCCGGCGAGGACGGCACGCCGGAGTTCCTCGCCAACCACGCGGGCGGCATTGCGGGCGGCATCTCCACCGGCCAGCCGGTGCGGTGCCGGGTGGCGTTCAAGCCTACTTCGTCGATCCTCACGCCGGTGGAATCGATCACCAGCGCGGGCGAGGCGACCGAAGTTCGGACCAAGGGTCGTCACGATCCGTGCGTCGGCATTCGCGGCGTACCGGTGGTAGAGGCGATGATGGCGCTGGTGTTGGCGGATCATAAGCTGCTGCACCGGGCTCAGTGCGGATAGCCGGACCGCTCACTCGTGCAAAAACTGCAACACATGTTGCACTTTTCGAAACGTTCACGGGTGTGATCGATTATTGCGATCAAACTCATCGCAACAATCGCCTTTATTGCCGCAAATTGCGCCCTATCTCCCGCTACGGAATTACCGGCTCACCCGAGTCATTACACCGGAGCAGACACATCATGGGTATTATCGGCAGCACGATCAAACCGTTCACCGCCACCGCGTTTCAGGCTGGCAAAGACTTCTTCCCAGTTACCGAAGCCGATATCGCGGGCAAGTGGGCAGTGTTCTTCTTCTACCCAGCCGATTTCACATTCGTATGCCCGACCGAACTGGAAGACCTCGGCGAACATTACGACATGCTCCAGAAGCTGGGCGTGGAAGTATACGGCGTTTCGACCGACACCCACTTCAGCCACAAGGCATGGCACGACACGTCCGAGAAGATCGGCAAGCTGAAGTATGCATTCCTCGGCGACCAGAACCACACGCTCGCCAACAATTTCGGCGTGCTGCGTGAAGATTCGGGCCTTGCTGACCGCGCCACCTTCGTGGTCGATCCGGACGGCGTCATCCAGATCATGGAAATCACCTGCGAAGGCGTTGGCCGCAATGCCAACGAGATGACCCGCAAGATCCGTGCAGCACAATATGTGCGCAACAACCCCGGTCAGGTTTGCCCGGCAGCTTGGGAAGAAGGCGAAGCTACCTTGGCTCCGTCGCTCGACCTCGTCGGTAAAATCTAAGCACCAAAACTACACCCCTAAGTCCGGGACGAGCCTCCCCCCCTTTTGGCTCGTCCCGGCCCGCCCGGCCCTGTTTTACGAGGCCAGGTCGCAGGAGGCCCGGAGCACCTTCCCCATCCCCGCTCCGGGCCTTTTTCGTTTCACTTCAGCGGAGACGCGCGATGCTCGATCAGACCATGCAGCAACAGTTGACGACCTATTTCGCGAACCTGCGCGAACCGATCGAACTGGTTGCGTCGCTCGGCGATGACGCGAAGTCGGCACAGACGCGCGAACTGCTCGAAGAAATCTCCGCGCTGCATCCGATGGTCAGCGCCAGCTTCGATGGCGACGACGCCCGCCGCCCGAGCTTCATTATCCGCCGCGCAAGCGATGCGGGCAAGTGGGTGCGCTTCGCAGGCCTGCCGATGGGGCATGAATTCACATCGCTAGTGCTCGCGCTGTTGTGGGCTGGTGGGCATCCGCCCAAGGTTTCGGACGAGGTCCTCGAACAGATCGCCGCGCTCGAAGGTGACTATAATTTCGAGATGTATTTCTCCCTCAGTTGCCACAATTGCCCCGACGTGGTGCAGGCGCTGACGCTATTGGCGCTCAATAACCCGCGCATTACCGCCACGCTGATCGAAGGCGGCACGTTTCAGGACGAAGTCGACGAACGCGGCGTGATGGCCGTGCCCGCCACCTTCCTCAATGGCGAGATGTTCGCCAGCGGGAAGATGAGCGTGGAAGAACTGCTCGCCAAGCTCGACGGCAATGCCAGTGCCCGCGCGGCAGAGAAAATGACCGGCAAGGAGCCTTACGAAGTGCTGGTGATCGGCGGCGGCCCTGCGGGCGCTGCGGCGAGCATCTACACCGCGCGCAAGGGCTTCCGCACCGGCGTGGCCGCAGAGCGGTTCGGCGGGCAGGTGCTCGATACGATGGGGATCGAGAACTTCATCTCCGTTCCATATACTGAAGGCCCGAAGCTGGCTCGGCAGTTGGAAGCGCATGTCGCCGAATACGACATCGAAGTGATGAACCTCGCTACCGCCAGCAAGCTGATCCCGGCGGCGCAGACGGGCGGGTATCACACGGTCGAATTCGACAATGGCGCGACTTTGAAGGCCCGCTCGGTGATCCTCTCGACCGGTGCGCGCTGGCGCAACCTCGGCGTGCCGGGCGAACAGGAATATCGCAACAAGGGCGTAGCTTACTGCCCGCATTGCGACGGCCCGCTGTACAAGGGCAAGCGCGTTGCAGTGATCGGCGGCGGCAATTCGGGCGTGGAGGCGGCGATCGATCTGGCCAATATCGTCGGCCACGTGACGCTGATCGAATACGATTCCAAACTGCGTGCCGACGAGGTGCTTCAGGCCAAGTTGCAGAGCCTCAAGAATGTCGATGTGATCGTCTCGGCGCAAACCACCGAAGTCACCGGCGACGGCGCCAAGGTGGACGGCCTGATGTATAAGGACCGGACCAGCGGCGAGGAACGCAAGGTCGCGCTCGAGGGCGTGTTCGTGCAGATCGGCCTCGTGCCCAACACGGAATGGCTGAAGGACAGCGGCCTCGCCTTGTCGCGCCACGGCGAGATCGAAATCGACCACCATGCCGCCACCAACTTGCCCGGCGTCTTCGCGGCGGGCGATTGCACCACGGTGCCGTTCAAGCAGATCATCATCGCGATGGGCGAAGGCAGCAAGGCGGCGCTAGCGGCGTTCGACTTCCTGATCCGCAATTCCAACCCGGCGGATATCGCGCTGGCGGCTTGAAACTGGCGGGGCGGGCTAACACACACCTGCCCCGCCCCGCCGCTTCTGACCCTAAATAGCCTCTAACCCCCGACATCCTGAGCTTGTTGAAGGACCGCGCACCGAGTCCGCCCCAAGCCTCTCGTGCTTCGGGCGGGTGTTGCGCTTGATCCCACGACCATTTTAGCCTGAGCCGGTTTTGCCAAATTGGGCCGCAACTGCGTCGCGCTTCATCCCGACCCTGCAACCCCTCATCCCTGTTCGCCAAACCCGATCAATACGCACCAATCAATCGATTGGACGGATCACCACATCAGGGTCATTCTCTACCTCTATCCGATCAAAGCGAATCGAGAGAGAGGAACGAGACATGGATGCAATTACAGGTTCAGGCGCCAGTGGAGGCTGCCCCATGAATAGCGATGGCGGCATGCGCGCACTGCTCGGGCGGACCAATAAGGATTGGTGGCCGGAGATGCTGGCGACCGAAATGCTCAATCCCAACGGCCCGAGCAATCCGATGGGCGACGATTTCAACTATGCCGAGGCGTTTAACGCGCTCGATTACAATGCGCTCAAGGCTGATCTGACCGCGCTGATGACCGACAGCCAGCCTTGGTGGCCAGCGGATTACGGTCATTACGGCCCGTTCTTCATTCGCATGGCGTGGCACGCGGCGGGCACGTATCGCACGGCGGATGGGCGCGGCGGGGCCAATAGCGGCCAGCAGCGTTTCGCTCCGCTCGATTCGTGGCCCGATAACGGCAACCTCGACAAGGCGCGGCGGCTGCTCTGGCCGATCAAGCAGAAATACGGCAGCCACATCAGCTGGGCCGACTTGTTCATCCTCACGGGCAATGTCGCCATTGAAAGCATGGGCGGCCCGACCTTCGGCTTCGGCGGCGGACGTGCCGACGTGTTCGAACCGGAACGCGACATCTTCTGGGGCAGCGAGGACAAGTGGGTCAACGAAGGCGTGCAGACGCGCATCGACCCGGCACACGGCTTCGAGATGCTCGAAGGCCCGCTCGCCGCGATCCAGATGGGGCTGATCTACGTCAACCCGGAAGGCCCCGGCGGCAACCCGCATGATGACGCAGGCATGGCCCGCGACATGAAGGAAACCTTCGCCCGCATGGCAATGAACGACGAGGAAACCGTCGCGCTCACCGCTGGTGGCCATACGTTCGGCAAGGCGCATGGCAATGGCGATGCCTCGCTGCTCGGTGCTGGGCCTGCGGGCGGCGATCTGGCCGCGCAGGGCTTCGGCTGGGTCAGCACGCATGAAAGCGGCGGGATCGGCGAACACACCGTTACCAGCGGCATCGAAGGCGCGTGGACCAATACCCCGCGCGAATGGACCGAGAACTACTTCCGCCTGCTGCTCGATTACGACTACGAACTGGTGAAGAGCCCGGCGGGCGCGAACCAGTGGCAGCCGATCAACCAGAAGGAAGAAGACATGGCCCCGGCGGCGTGGGACGCCACCATCAAGGTTCCGACCATGATGACCACCGCCGACATGGCACTCAAGCGCGATCCGGCCTACCGCGCCATCAGCGAGCGGTTCCGCACCGACCACGAAGCGTTCAAGGATGCTTTCGCCCGCGCGTGGTTCAAGCTGACCCACCGCGATATGGGCCCCAAGGTGCGTTACCTCGGCCCGGAAGTGCCCAAGGAAGACCTGATCTGGCAGGATCCGGTGCCCGCCAATACTCAGCCGTCGGATGCCGATGTGGCGGCGGTGAAGCAGAAGATCGCGGATAGCGGCCTGACCGTCAGCCAGTTGATCAAGACCGCATGGGCCTCGGCCAGCACCTACCGCAAGTCCGACCATCGCGGCGGCGCCAATGGCGCGCGCGTGGCGCTGGCTCCGCAGAAGGACTGGGAAGTCAACGAGCCCGAGATGCTGGCCAAGGTAATCGGCACGCTCAACGGGCTGCGCGGCAGCATGTCACTGGCCGATGCGATCGTGCTTGGCGGTGTTGTCGGCCTCGAAATGGCGATGAAGGACACTGGCATCAGCGTGCCCGTGCCGTTCAACGGCGGTCGCGGCGATGCCACGCAGGAGTGGACCGATGTGGAAAGCTTCGACGTGATGGAGCCGGAAGCCGACGCCTTCCGCAACTATGTCGGCAAGAAGAAGCTGGCGCTGAAGACCGAGGAGATGATGCTCGACAAGGCATCGCTGCTCGGGCTGTCGGTGCCCGAAATGGTAGTGCTGATCGGCGGCCTGCGCGTGCTCGGCGCCAACCACGGTGAACGCGGCCACGGCCACTTCACCAAGCGATCAGGCAAGCTGACGAACGACTTCTTCGTCAACCTGTACGACATGACCAACGTGTGGAAGTCGGTCGAAGGTTCCAACGATCAGGAATACATCGCTACCGACCGCAAGGACGGCGGCGAGAAATGGCACGCGACGCGCGCCGACCTGATCTTCGGCTCCAACTCCGAACTGCGCGCAGTCGGCCAAGTCTATGCCGAGAACGGGCACGAGGAGAAATTCGTGCGCGATTTCGTCAAGGCGTGGACCAAGGTGATGGACAACGACCGGTTCGACATCAGCTGGGGCGTTTACCACAAGGGGGAATGATCTTTCCCTGATGTGATTGCTCTAAGGCCTCCGGTGGAAACGCCGGGGGCCTTATTGGTTGCTTGCTGATCGAGCGGGAAGCCTAACGCCGCAACACCAGATAAATCGCCCCTTCGCCCCCATGGCGGCGATGTGCCGGGCGAACAGCAGCAATCGCGCTCGCGTGACTGCCCGCCGCGAGCCAGTCGAGGATCTTGGCACGAATAGCCCCTCGCCGATCCCCGCGATCAGCTGCATCCACCGGGCGCGATTTGCCTGTAATCACCAGCACCAGCCGCGCGCCCATCGCGCGGGCTTGCGATAGGCCATCGTCCAACCGCGCGTGCGCCTGATCGAGCGTGTGACCGTGCAGGTCGAGCGTGAAATCGGGTGCAGTGGTAGTGCGCGCGAGGCGGCGCTCCCAGTGCGAATCGAGGCCGGGGCCGGGCGCAGGTGGCGGGGGAGCCGGTACTGCGCGTGGTGGGGGAATGCGGCCCTTCACGCGCTTGGGCGGTTCGGGCGGAGCCGGCTTTGCAATCGCGGGCGCGGGAGTTGCCCCGCCAGCCTTACGCAGTGCCACCTGCGCCGGAGGGGGAGGAGCCTGGCGGTGAATCGGCTTCACCGTCGCGGCCAGCCTCGCCCACAGCGCAGCCTCGTCCGCTGAAAGACCGCGCGGTGGTTGCCTCATCGTAGCAGGCGCGCGGCGGCGGATTTGGGCAGCAGCACGATAGCACTGCCGCGCGCACTCATCCCGCCCGCCACTTCGCGCGCGCGGGTGCCTGCGCCCCAGAACGTATCGAAGCGGTTGGCCCCGCGTATCGCCCCGCCAGTATCCTGCGCGATCCACAGCCCGTTGGCCTCCGAGCGGT
>Ga0247817_10001317_pt1 | contig 13086 bp, 8 predicted proteins | sample UWRJL212509R1_FD_178010 | JGI IMG/M metagenome (GOLD analysis project Ga0247817, IMG submission 178010) | Plant litter microbial communities from Arlington Agricultural Research Station in Wisconsin, United States - UWRJ-L212-509R-1 | ecosystem: Environmental > Terrestrial > Plant litter >... | reverse complement strand
GATATTCGATACAGCAACGGGCGTGGTGGAGTCTGTGACGGTATTGTTGCCAAGTCGTCCGTCGTTATTTTGACCCCAACAGTACGCTTGGTTGTCAGATGCTTGTGCACAGGTGTGATAGTACGAGCCGGAAATGGTCGTGATTGACTTACCCGCTAACGCGCCTGTCATGTCGATAGGTGTCGGGACATTTGATACTGTCGTTGTGCCATTCCCGAGCTGTCCATCGGTATTTCGTCCCCAACAGTAGCCCTTACCTTCGGTTGTTGTTACGCAGGAGTTCCAGTCGGCTGACATAAGCGTTGAAATTGTCTTACCTGATAACGCACCAGAAGTCGTAACGATGGTCGGCACTAACATGGGATTGCTCGAACCATTACCCAGTTGACCTTCGTCACCAGTTCCCCAACAAAACGCAATATTATCGGTCGATAGGGCGCAAGTATGACTGTAGCCTGGCGCTATGGTCTTTAATGTTTTCCCGCTTAGTGCTCCGGCAGTATACACAGCAACTGGTACGTTTGACTGCGCGTTGCTGTTGTTGCCGAGTTTACCCGAGTTTTCTCCCCAACAGTACGCTTGGTCATCAGACGCAATCACACATGCATGGTAAAGCGTAATAGCGATCGACTTAATTGTTTTTCCAGATAACACACCGCTAGTTGTGACTGCGACCGGAATATTAGACTGTGTCGTAGTTCCATTGCCTAGCTGACCACGGAAGTTAAAACCCCAACAATACGCTTGGTCGTCGGATGCGACGACACAGGTGTTAACATAGCTTGCGTCCATGACTTTAATTGTCTTGCCGTTGAGGACACCTGCTGTATTTATCGCCACCGGGATGAGTGATCGAGTTGTCGAATTGATACCTAATTGACCGTATGAGTTGCCACCCCAACAGTAGGTTAAGTTATCGGATGCTAACGCACAGGTGTGCTCAGATCCCGCTGAAATTGACTTAATTGTTTTTCCAGCCAACGCACCGGTAGTGCTTACCGGCACAGGGACTTGTGACGAAGTTTGTGTGCCATTACCTAATTGCCCCGATGAGTTGCTTCCCCAGCAATACGCTTGTTGTTCATAAATTCCACATGAGTGATTCCAGCCAGTAGCAATACCGGATAGTTGCTTGAACCCTGCAAAGAAGTTTGTGCCCGTGAACGTGACGGACTGTCCACCAGCCGTCGGCCCACCTGTCGGTGAAAGGCTCGAGATAGTCATAGCTGCGTTTTGGTACGTGAATCCACCCGTGAGTGTTGTTGATTGGTCATAGATGTCTTCTAGAATAATATCAGTTGTTCCGGCCGTAGTCGCTGCGGGCGTTACGAATGTCAAAGTTGTACCGCTTACGACCGTGACTACTGCTGCGTAGTTAGAACCGATCTTTACCTTCATGCCGTCAGTAAAGTTTGTCCCAGTGACAGTAATAGTGTCACCACCTTCTTTTGGTGCTTTGTTTGGAGATGCAGACCCGATTGATGGAATGCCACCATAGGTATAGCTGTTTGATGCAATCGCAGTGGTGTTGTCGTAGCGAGCGACTGAAGTATTAACTATACCTGATGCATGCGCCGGTATCGTCGCAACGAGTGATGTTGGACTTGCAATTTGTGTGACCGGGGCATTACTACCCCCAATAGTTACTTGTGGGTTACGCGAAGCAACATTGCCAACCGCAACCGGCACAAGCGAAGTTGCCGTTCCACCGTTACCAAGTAATCCATTTGCGCCACTCACCCCCCAGCAATATGCCTTGTTGCTGTTCGAGACTGCGCATGCTGTCGAGGCGTACACAGATATTGATTTGATTGATTTATTGAGTAATGCGCCTGTCGCATCGACCGCTACCGGTACATTTGAGTTTGTGGTCGAATTATTACCGAACACTCCATTTTGATTGTTCCCCCAGCAGTACGCTTTGTAATCAGATGCAACGCTACAGGTTTGAGTAGGCCCTAATGATAGACTCGTGATATTTTTTGCGTAAAGTACGCCAGACGTATCGACAGCAATTGGCACAGCTGAACTAGCAGACGTGCCGGCTCCTAATTGTCCAGTAGTGCCGAGACCCCAGCAGTAGGCAAGGTTGTCGGATGCAATTGCACAGGTATGGTTACTCGTGACAACTGATGTAATCGTCTTTCCACTAAACACTCCGTTGGTTACTACCGCAACGGGGACGCTTGAGCTGGTGGTCGTGCCATTACCAAGCTGTCCGTCGACGTTATAACCCCAACAATACGCTTGACTATCAGAAGCCACCGCACAGGTACTGTTAGCGCCAGCACTGATTGATTTAATGGTCTTGCCCGATAACGCCCCCGTCATAGATACCGCAACGGGCGTCGTCGCGTCAACTGTCGAGTTATTTCCGAGTTGGCCGTTACCATTACTTCCCCAACAGTAAGCAAGGTCGTCGGATGCAACTGCACAGTAGTGTGCATTCCCACCACTAACTGATTTCACTGTCTTACCAGCCAGTACACCAGCCTTACTAACTGCAACTGGTACGGCTGAGCTTGATGTTGTACCACGTCCGAGCTGTCCGTTTGACCCGACACCCCAACAATATACTTGGTCATCTGACGCAATCGCACAGGTGGAGTTTTGGGTCGACGCGAGTGATTTGATGGTTTTACCGGCCAAAACGCCATCATTTACAACCGCTTGAGGGAAATATGTTTGCGGGGCGTTGTTTGTACCCGCCCAGTTTATAGTCCCCCAACAATACGCAGCCTGATCGAAGACACCACAAGTGTTCGTCGACGAGGTAACGATATCAGTGGTCATTCGTGTACCAGAGGTAAAGTTCGTTCCGGTGATTGTCAGATCACCACCACCGCCGACAGGCCCATTTGCAGGCGATACTGAAGAAATGGTCATTGGCGGATCGGTATAGTTAAAAAAGACTGACGTCGATTGTTCGCCGTAGAGATTCTCCGTAACAATTTCTGCATTGTGAGCGTTGGACTGTGACGGTGTGACAAATGTAATAGTAGTACTATTTACAAGATTGAATTGGCCGAGATAGACATCGTCAAATTTAATCTTCGTATCAGTATCAAAGCCCGATCCGGTGATAGTGATTGTATCGCCGCCGGTAATGAGACCGCTTGATGGCGAGATTGTTACACTGCTAGGCCCTGGCACATATTCGTAGTTAGCCGTTCGAGTTGCCGATTGGTTATCGTAGCGTGTGACTGCTGTATCTTTGATGCCGGCAGGCTGCGCTGGAGTTACGGCGGTCAATGATGTGGGTGAAACATACGTCACGTTTTTAGCAGCTACGCCACCGATAGTCACATGAAGATTATTTTTCATGACAAAGCTTGTCGCGACAGGAACGGTACTTGTCGTTAACTGGCCATTACCAAGTTGTCCACCTGTATTAACACCCCAACAATAGACACGGTTGTCTGAGGTGGTAGAACACGCCATGCTCGTCCCTACTGTAACCGACTTCATGGTGTTGCCAGCAAGCACGCCGGCTGTAGAAACGGCAACTGCGCCTGCTTTTTGTACGGTAGATCCATCACCATTTACACCGCCACTACCGCCCCAACAGTATGCCAGGTCGTCAGAAGCGATCGCACAAGTGTTTGCCGATCCTGCTGATATTGCCTTCATCGTCTTTCCGTTGAGCGTACCGGCTGTATAAACGGCGGTCGGGACATTAAGCTGTGTTGTTCCTAGGTTAATCCCTAATTGGTAGTTAGCATTACTACCCCAACAGTAGGCCAGGTCGTCAGAAGCAATTGCACAACTATAGTTGCCACCAGTAGTAATAGTTTTGATAGTTTTGCCCGCAAATGCGCCAGATGTCGTTACGGCGATTGGCCATGACTGCGCAGCCGTTGTTGTGTTATTGCCCAGTTGTCCAAGCCCGCCAGCGCCCCAACAGTAGACTTGATTATCGGAGGCAATCAGACACGCACCAGATTGCCCGACCGATATAGATTTGATTGTTTTACCGCTGAGCGTACTTTGGCGTGTAACGGTTACGGGGATATTTGATTGAACAACAGTGTTGTTGCCTAATTGTCCACTACTCCCAGCTCCCCAGCAATATGCCAGGTCATCAGAAGCTATGACGCAAGCGCCCGACTGTCCTGATGATACGCTCTTAATTGTTTTATTGGCTAGCACCCCGGCACGACTGACCGCAACTGGAACACTTGAGTTGACGACCGTATTGTTACCTAGTTGTCCTTCGGTTGCACGACCCCAACAATAGACAAGGTCGTCAGAAGCAATTGCGCAGGCAGTATTTGTGCCTACGCTAATGGATTTGATTGTTTTGCCTGCAAGGACACCGGAGGTATCAACTGCAACAGGGGTGCTAGACAGTGTCGTCGTCCCATTCCCAAGTTCACCGTAAGGATTGCGACCCCAACAGTAGGCTTGTTGCTCGTAGATACCGCAAGAGAATTGCCCACCACTTGATATCTGCGAAATCTCTTTAACGCCTACAGAAAAGCCAGTGCCGCTTACGGTGACCGCTTGCCCACCAGCGGCAGGGCCTTTCGCTGGACTGATGGCGGTTACTGTGATCGGGCCTTCGCTGTAGACAAAGTTGGTTGCGTTAGACTCCTGTCCGAAAGCATCGATCACGGATAACTGCACATTGCGGGCGTAGAGCTGTGATGGTGCGGTAAAAGTAAGGGTGGTGTCATTAATATACGCCGCAGTCGCTACAACTGCACCGTTCATCTTAACCTGACTGCCGGTCGAGAGGTTAGATCCGGTGATTGTAATCGTGTCGCCGCCTGATATTGCGGCACTGCTTGGTGCCAGACTAGAAAGTATAGGGGCCGAGGCATACGTGTAGCTATTAGCGATTGTCGAAGATTGATTGTCATGTTGTGTCACTTTGGCAGTTTTTGAGCCAGCACTACTGCCAGGAGTCACTGCCGTTAATGAGGTCGATGAAACGAACTGCGTATTAAGAGCGGGTATATTGTCGATAGTCAGTTGAGGTGTTGATTTAGTGAGTACATTTGCAGCAGCTGGTGCTAATGCCGAAGCGGCTGTATTGTCACCAATTTGCCCGTACGTGTTAGTGCCCCAACAATACAGTTGATTATTTGAAGCAACCACACAACTGTGTCCTGATCCAGTTGAAAGGCTTACCGTTGATAGACCTGCAAGTGCGCCCGATGTCACGACAGGTTTTGGTAGTGTTACGAGTGTTGCATTTGTACCGTCGCCGCGTTGCCCACCAGTACCAAGCCCCCAGCAATATGTATTATTGTCTGATGCAACGGCACAGGTAGCTGTGTTCTTTGCAGATATAGACAACATTGTCGTGCCAACTAGAGTGCCGGTCAGCTCGATAGCAACAGGAACCGATGAATTAGCAGTACCACTACGACCTATGTATGACCCTGCTCCCCAACAAAATACCGATCCGTCGGTTGCGAGGGCACAGGTATGTTGTTGCGTCATGCTTGTAGAGCTAAATACCTTGCCTGCTGGCATGGCAGACATATCGACCGTAACGGGTACAGTTGAATTGGTTGTTGTTCCGTTACCAAGTTCACCATTAGTATTACGGCCCCAGCAATACGCTTGGCCCGTGCTGGCTACTGCGCAGGCCCCTGTATACCCAACCGCGACTGAGGTTAAGAATTTGCCAGCAGTAACTCCAGTATTGGTTACGAGAACGGGCACGTTCGAACTTACTGATCCACCGTTACCAAGTTGGCCGTTTGTTCCGAGCCCCCAACAATACACGTTTCCGTCGGAAGCTGTGGCACAGGTGGTCGTTGCGTTCGCATTTACAGATGTAATGGTGAGACCCGCTAGCACGCCTGAAGCCGTGACAGCAACAGGTACGGTCGAACGCGTGTTTGATGCATTTCCTAGTTGCCCAGCTCCATTCATGCCCCAACAAGATAACGAACCGTCGGTTGCGAGTGCGCAGGCGTGGCCATTTCCGGCAGTAAGTGACTTAATGGTTTTACCTGCAAGCGTGCCGTCAGTATTTACTGGCACTGGAGTAGTTGAACTCGTCGAAGTGTTATTACCTAGCTGTCCAGCAGTACCAAGCCCCCAACAATAAATTGCCCCGTCATATACTCCACAACTAAAGAAGTCGCCGGCTGCAACTTGCGTGGCTTGCTTTTTGCCCATTGAGAAATTAGTTCCCGTAACGGTGACAGATTGTGCGCCGGCAAGTGGGCCTTTGTTGGGTGTAATGCTCGTAAGTGTCGGTGGTGCATCGATGAATGATAGTCCGGATTCCAGGTTGAACCGTTGTCCGTCAGCATTCACGACCGTGACGCGTTTTGCGCCAGCGACGGTTGCGGCAGTGGTAAATGTCATAGTCTGGGCATCAACATATGCACTCGTTGTCGCGACACCGTTCAGCTCAACTTTAGATGTTGCTTCGAACCCAGTACCAATAATAGTGACTGAGTCGCCGCCAACCACTGACACAACTGCCGGTGCAACACTTGTTACGACGGGTGCGGCCGAGGCTTGAGCAGGGTCGGCAAAGATGCTGACAGCAAACACACTGAGTACGAACAAGAATGCAGAAAGAACTGTATTCTTTACCATTTCTCTGCGCAGCTTTGTTGTATTCCCTATCACCCCTGGCCTGTCGTATTAATTATTTCGTTATGAACGTACGCTATTTCGTTGTGTGACTATTGCAGTCGTTCGATCGCTGCTTTGGCGGCAGCATTCTCGGCATCATGTGACAAGATCGCCTCGTATGTCTTGATGGCATTCGCCGTGTCGTCGGCTTGTTCGTAGGCCACGGCCAGTAGTTGTTCAAGTTGTGTGTTGTCTGGTAGTGCGACGAGCCCTGCTTTGTAGGTTGCAATGGCGTCCTGCGGCTTGTTTTTGCTGTACAGCTGAACATTTGCGAGGTTCGCGTACGTGTTCAGTGACTTCGGACTCAGCTCAATTGATTTCTTGTAGGTTTCAATTGCTTTATCCACCTGTCCAAGATCACGGTAGGTGTTACCGAGGTTATTAAGGATAACGGCATCTTTGTCATCGAGTTTGGCTGCTTCTTCGTACTGCTTCTTGGCACCTTCCAGGTCGCCAGTTGCATAGAGTGCAACTCCATAGTTCTTGCGGGCATCGGCGTCTTTAGGGGTTTTGTCGACTGATTCTTTTAGTTCTGGTAGTTTCTGTTGGTATTCCAGACCGATTTGCGTCTGTGGCACGTCGGTTTTGTCTTTGTGGTTCAGAACAAAAAAGACAATTAGTCCCGCTGCAATCAGCAGGATAACACCGCCGATGACGATGCTGATGATTTTATGTTTGGCAACCCATGATACGGTCGATTTCACTATGTTACTTGTTTTTTGAAAAAGCACTCGCAGTACCCAGGAAACTCCATTCCCTTGTGAATTTCTCGTATTCATATACCCCCAATGTATTGCTCGTATTCTACCAAAAAACATACCCCTTATGCAAGGGGTAGAGGTTGTGCTTATGACATTGTTATTTGTTGTTTATTCAACAATGTCCTTTAGATTATTCAAATATTCCATATCTTCATCGTCCAATTCAAAATCGATGTCGGCATTCTGAAGAATGTATTCTTCATGCGTTGATTTCGGTAATGTCACGGTTCCGCGTTGGACAGTATAGCGTAATGAAACCTGCGCAACTGTTTTGCCGTATTTGTCGGCGATAGCTTGAACTTCAGGATTACCGAGGATGCGACCAGTTGCGAGTGGCGAGTACGCTTCGATCAGGATGCCATGATCTTCGCAGAATTGCGTGACATCTTCGGTGGTGTGACCGATAAAGAATCGAATCTGGTTCACTGCGGGGACAATGGTGCCACTCTCAAGGATGGCTTCAAGGTCTTTGACGGCAAAGTTCGAGACACCAACTGCTTTCGCGCGGCCACTGCGGAAGATTTCTTCCATCGCTTTCCAGGCCTGGATGTTGCCTTCGGTGTAGTCACCGCCTCGGTCTGACCATGGCCATGGTGCGTGAACCAGATAAAGGTCGACGTAATCAACGCCGAGCGCGTTGATTGATTCTTCGAACTTTTCAAGTGCACCTTCATATGTTTTGACATCAGCGGGTAATTTAGTGGTCAGAAAGATATCTTCACGCTTGATGCCACTATCCGCAATAGCTTGTCCGACACTTTCTTCGTTACCGTAGACATAGGCCGTGTCGATATGACGGTAGCCACTCTTAAGCGCGAATAGCGTCGCGTTGTAGGCTTCGTCGCCGTTTGGAATCTGCCAGGTGCCAAAGCCGATCTTTGGAATAGTTTCACCGGTATTAAGTACGTACGTATCAGTTAAAGTATGCATAGAACCTCCTATTAATCTGTTCCTATTATGAGCGCCGCCTGATGATTAGGTCAACTCTTGCAATAGAATTGGATAGTGCTAACACCTTATATATGCTTGCTTTAAGCTAATTTTCATGTTAATATATCTAAGCTTCGATCTACTTTCAGATTGCGCACATTACCATGTCAGGCTGATCGAAAGATCAATTACATTTCTCAAGGGAGAACGAATGAACACCGCTGGCAAAAAGAGCTTCACCCGCAACACCCTTCTGGGCGCTGCGGTTGTCGCCGCGTTGGCGTTCGCGCCGGCCACCATGGCAAGCGCGGCACCCGCCGACACCACCATTCCGACCGTCACCGTCAAGGGCGAGTCCATCGTCAAGAACGGGATCTACCGCTCGTTGAGCCTCAAGCTCATCGACGCCGGCAAGATCGACAAGGTGTCCATCAACGGCACCGTCAAGGACCTCGTCGACAACGTCTACTCCGACGTCAACGGCATCAAGCCGGGGGCGTTCGGGGCCATCCAGGGCGTCAACACGATCATCGTCTACGACGTCGCAGGCAACGCGACACCGCCGTACACCTACGTGCTCGACACGGCCGCGCCCAGCGTGACCAGCTCGAACCAGGTCTACCAGACCAAGGAAGGGGGCCGCATCGCCGTCACGCTGAACTTCAGCGAGGACATCGACGTGAGCTCACTCCCCCAGGGCTGGTACGGCAGCGGAACCAGCTTCACCAAGGTGTTCTACAGCACCAAGGACGTCACGGTGCCCTTCACGGACATCGCCGGCAACGCGGGCAGCTACACCTTCACGGTCGATGCCACCCCCGCAACCGTCGTCGACATCCAGCAGGTACCGCAGTCCGGTCGGATCGCGGTGACGCTGACCTTCAGCGAGCCCGTCGTCGCGTCGTCCCTGCCCCAGGGCTGGTACGGCAGCGGTGTCAGCTACACGAAGGTCTACTTCAACAACAAGCCGGCTACCGCGACGTTCACCGACCTCTTCGGCAACCCGGGCAGCTACAGCTTCACCCCGGCCGCCTTCTAAAGGTAGCCGCGTAGAACAGTGATCCCGGAGGGCGGTGGACGTGTAGCAACTGCTACCGATTCTTCGCCCTCCGGGACTCGCTCATTATATGTAATTTGATTCGTTATGAATCGCCTGACACGGTTACGATACCTTTGCTATATGACACTGTAGTTTTTGCGAAAACTGTACTGCAAATACAGCAAAGAATTTTTGAATATAGCCAAAAAGATAGAGATACCCTCGCAAGCATCCCTATCTGTAACAACAGCCGAATTGTGATTATATTAGTTTATCTTATGCTTTGTGTGGCTCCTGGTCGTGTGGCTTAGGACCTTGGTGATCATCTCCTCCTTCAGTTGTGGTCTTGGTATCGTTGAAGGAGTCTTTAATAGTTGTCGAGTTATCGGTATTGGTCGTTGTAGTCGTGTTATTGGTTGTCTCGGTCTTTGTCTTGTCGTGTGAATCGTTGAATGATCCCTCGATCTTGACGTCGGTCTTTACGTTTGTGGTTGTATCGTTGTTAGAATCTTCATTCTTTACATCGATCTTGGTTGAACTATCGCCGTTAATCGTGCTAGTTGAGCTGACAACGACACCCTTAGAACCATTCACTGCAACAGAACTTGTTGATGTGTTGTTCGAGTTAGTCGTGTTGTAACTGTCAACATTCTTGACATAGCTAACGTTGTTTGTTGAGTATGTGTTGTATGCGTTTGTCACCGTTGCTTTCCATTCAGCAGAAGACATCTTTGTAGGTGCCTTGTAGCCTCCTGATTGCTGGTGCGTTGAGCCACCGTGAGACGAGCCCTTTTTGTCACAATCTTTTTCATCGGTGGATGGTTTTGGATTGTTTTGAGCTACCTCGTTGCCGTGGCTATTATTGGCAGCATATCCTTGTGAGAATGCTTTTTCGTAGAGCGCATAACTGTCTTTGTCAGACGTTTGTGCGGTTGGTTTGGCTGATGCCGGTTGTGTGAAACTAAAGATTGCCAGCGATAGTGGAATCGCTGCAAGTAGACCAACGAACGATGAGACGCCGTTTAAGAATAATTGACGCCGTGAACTAAGTACGTGATCCGTAGATACCTGTAACATATACACCTCCATCTAGCTAAGTGAATAGCTAATTTATTGCTAAATGGTCGCGCTTCCACATAATACTGTACTGTCTTTGATATTTCATGAATGTTAAAAATCATACATTTAGCAACGTAATTACAGCTTATTTACAGCAATCTACTGAACTACAGTGGTCGCGTAACAATAAGCTTGTGTTTGGCGATGACAAGGCTGATATACTATAGACATGCCTAAACAATCTATCGATACAGAATCTTCATTCGCTCGTCACCCTTTAGAGAAAGCCGCCGGCTGGTCATGGCGCATCGTCGCTATTGCTGCATTTATCGGTGTAATGATCTTCGTCATTATTGAATTAAAAGTGATTATTATCCCGTTCTTGGTGGCGTTACTTGTCACTGCGTTACTTTTCCCACTAATGAAATGGCTTCAAGTGAAAGGTGTCAAAAAGGGTCTCGCCGTTGCGATCAGCCTATTATCATTAGCAATCGTCGTGTCTGGGTTAATCTTTTTGGTCGCCAAACAAGTTTCGAGCGCCTACCCAGAGTTGAGTAGCCGCGTCACGACGTCTCTGGAAAACACACGCACTGCCCTATCGGCTGAACCATTCAATATTAGTGATGCTGACATTACACGCTACGCGAATACCGCCAAAGAAACGATCGAAGGTAGTACACAGCTGCTCACAACTGGTGTTTTGTCATCAGTCGGCTCAACCGCTGGGCACGTCGTTGCCGGTGCATTTCTAGCGCTCTTCTCGGTTATTTTCCTGCTTCTCGATGGCAAGAACATCTGGAAATGGTTTGTTCGCCTCTTCCCGCGCACTGCACGTAACAAGATCAATGAAGCCGGCGAAGGTGGTTGGAAAACACTTATTAGCTTCGTAAAGTCGCAGATCGTCGTGGCTGGTGTTGATGCTGTAGGTATCGGCATCGGTGCAGCCATCCTGCAAGTTCCACTGGCTATCCCTATCACTGTCATGGTCTTCCTAGGGTCGTTCATCCCTGTTGTTGGTGCGGTTATTACCGGTTCACTCGCAGTTATCTTAGCACTTGTATTCAATGGCTGGATCGCCGCTGCTTGGATGATCGTTGTTGTCCTAGCGGTGCAACTACTCGAAGGTCACGTGTTGCAGCCATTCCTTATCGGAAAAGCAGTCAAAGTGCATCCATTGGCGATTGTGTTTGCTGTTGCAATTGGTTCACTCCTAGCTGGTATCCCCGGCGCCCTATTTGCGGTGCCTATCGTCGCCGTTATGAACGTTATGGCCAATATCCTGCTTCGTACATCCCCTGTCCCTAATGCACCCGAAAAAGTGTAGTTGTGAGTCATACCCGCTGCGCCTGGGCAGACACAAACGAATTGTTTATTCCGTATCATGATGAAGAATGGGGTAACATCGTTCACGATGATCGCCTACTATTCGAAATGCTCAACCTGGAGGGTGCTCAGGCCGGACTTAGCTGGTTAACTGTACTGAAGAAACGGGCTACGTATAAAGAAGCTTTTGATGACTTTGACGTGACCAAAATCATTCAGTACGACGACGCAAAACGGGCAGAACTAATGCAAAACGCCGGTATTGTCCGTAACCGCCTGAAGATCAACGCCGTCATCGAGAATGCTAAATCACTCATTAATGCACAAGAAGAGTTCGGTAGCTTTGATACGTACATCTGGCAGTTCGTCGCCGGTAAGACCTTGACGTACAAAGACCGCGGCGAAGCGACCGTCATTAGCGAAATCATGAGTAAAACCCTCAAAAAGCGCGGCTTTAAGTTCGTGGGCCCCACAATTTGCTACGCATTTATGCAAGCAACTGGCATGATTAACGACCACGAGCCGTATTGTTTCAAAGCGTAAATGCTATACTGATAACATATGAAAAATCCAAGCGAATGGTTCCAGCACGACGGTATTCAAATTGTCTTTATTTTAATCGGCGGAGTGATCATCTACTATCTGGGGAGCAAGATCCTTGAGCTCGTCACCCGCGAAGTCGTGAAAGGTCGCCTTCGTAAATCACCACAAAAGGACATCGAAAAGCGTCAAAAGACACTCGCTAACCTTGTCACGGGTATCTGGCGCATACTGGTTGCTGCTACGACTGTCGTATCTGTATTCAAGGTACTGTTTCCGGCGATTGATCTATCGCCACTATTCGCCAGTGCCGGTATCATTGGTATTGCCATCGCTTTTGGTGCGCAGACCCTCGTCAAGGACTTCCTAACGGGTATATTTATCATCACCGAGAATCAGTACCGGGTTGGTGATTACGTCAGTATCAACGACGCTGACGGCCGGGTCGAATACATCGGTACTCGTTCAACCGTCATTCGCGATGATAACGGCAACGTCCACTACTTGCCAAATGGCTCAATCATTCATGTCATCAACAAGACAATGGGTTACAGCAAGGTGCACTTCTCGATCCTACTTGAAGCCTCAACCGACCTTGATAAGGCCATTAGTGTCATCAACCAAGTTGGTGACGGCCTAACAGAAGACAGTAAATGGAAAGGTCGCATCCTTAGTCCGCCACAGTTTAGCTCAATCGGTGCCTTTACCGGAACGAGTATCGAAATCACTATCGTCGGCAAGACACAGCCATCCGATCAGTGGTCAGTCACAGCTGAAATGCGTAAACGCCTTATCGAAGCCTTCGACAAGAACGACATCAAGGTCGCGTAG
>Ga0247817_10001315_pt1 | contig 13105 bp, 5 predicted proteins | sample UWRJL212509R1_FD_178010 | JGI IMG/M metagenome (GOLD analysis project Ga0247817, IMG submission 178010) | Plant litter microbial communities from Arlington Agricultural Research Station in Wisconsin, United States - UWRJ-L212-509R-1 | ecosystem: Environmental > Terrestrial > Plant litter >... | reverse complement strand
ATGTTCCTTTGGGATTGAACGATAAAACGAGTTATTATCCGCTTGAAAAGCAGACCATCCGTTTTTATGATAACGGCTATTATAAAATTGAACGTGAGATGCTTTTTGAACCACCAAAATTTAACCAGAAGATGCTTTTTCATATCTACAATTCAAATTTGGCGCTTATTGACAAACTGACCAAGAATTTCGAACTGAGTGACCGGGAAAGAAAAGACCTCGAAAATCTTCCCTCGACCTTTATGATTTGCCACCTTAACGGATTTGACGATGCCAAACAGAAACTCATTGATGCAAAGGCATTGCTAAAACCATTTCCAGAGGTGTATCTGAGTTTTAAAGAAGCGCTGCGGATTTTAAGAAAAATGAAATATGATACACAAGCTTAAATAATCGTTTGTATTACCTTTTTACTATTTTAATTGTTTTTTCATAGTCCTTCAAATAGAGAAAATAGGCGCCGGAAGCCAAATCACCGGTATCAATTATTTGATTTTCGTTGTTGATTCCTGACAACACTTCTTTGCCGAATTGATCATAAATTGTATAAACTGTTCTGCGTTCCACTATTGAATGGATAAAAAATTCCTTTGTAAATGGATTGGGATATGCTGTTGGAATTAAATGTTTTCCTATTTCAAATACTGGGTTGTCAAGATAAACCGGAGCTGTTACCGGAGCTGTAAATACAATTGCTGTTTCGTCCTGTAATTGCTCTTCACTATAATAAATTTTCACATTTAGCCGGTATATTGCTGTGTTATTATCATTTAGCGGGATTGCAAAATTATTATTCAGGTAACCAATTGTTGATCCGAAACCGGAAACATACGTTACTTTTAAATTAATAGTATTTTGTAAAATCTCATATTCCCAGGAATGGAAATAATAAAGTTCAGTTGCTTCAGTATCCAAGCTGATATTTATACTGTTATCTGGAACAGAAGAAATGGTATCTGTTTTATATTCAATGAAAAAGCTTTCGAATAACAAAGTATAGTTAAAAAAACGGCAATTATTATTTTCATTCTGTATGGCATTTAAGATTGGTAGAAAAAAGCCGTATTTTTCAATACGGCTTAATAACCCAAAAACATAATTATATATAAAAAAAAGAACGTACTTATTCAAATTCATTCAACCCGTACAATATTTCTTTCATTTTGGTACCGTTGATTTCAACTGGTTTGTAAGCAACATTGAATTTCTGAATGGCTACCTCGATATCTGCCTTAAGCTTTGTATACTCCATGGGTAGCTTGCTTTCACATTGTTTTTCATTTTCATAGCTGTTTAGAATAATCTTAAACTTCTCATAGAATTTTCCACCCTGATCTATGAAGTTGTTGTACTGTGCAATGAACTGCAACAATCTGTCAATAGGAAAATCCATATTAACCTGCATTTTATATTGTGAATTGCCTGTCGCATTTCGCATTTTTGACAAATAATCCTGCATTTTTTGAGTGATCGTTTCCCAGTCATCATTTAGCCTGCAATTTTCAAGTGGTGATTCATAATTGATCGGTTTGGTATAATCTTTAAATAGCATTTCAATTTCCTGTTTGATTTTATCATTGCTCGTTTGCAGGAATGCCGTTTCAAAATAGATCGTGTTAAGGTCATTCTGCATTCGAAGCGTAAAATCTAAAATACATTCCACATTTGCCAGTTCCTTTTCCTTTTCGTCTTTTGTAAGACTTGAACTTACCATATTGGTTAATGTCTGTGCGACTGAAACAATCGTATTGCTGCCTAAAATAGCAGTCAGGTCAAATGCCGTCCTTTTATCACGTTTATTAGCAATTAATTCTTTTAACTTGCTAAACTCCGGATATTGGTTAGGATTGGAAATTTTATTAATCTCATTAAACGATCGAACAGAAGCAAAGTGATGGTCGAGACTCAAAACCTTTTCATATAGAATTTTAATGATTTGAAGCCCTTTTAGGTATCTTATTTTTGACGTTTCATTTGAATTCTCCAATATTATGGCTTTAATATCTTCTTTGATCATATCCTTTTTAACCAATAATTTGATTTGTTCCGGATAATCAACTGCGGCGTATAGCGATTTATTGATAATTAATATCTGCTGTTCTTTCATAGAAAGTTGCATGGCATACTTGTCATTGACCGCTTTGATTTCAGCGATCAATTCTAAAAAAATCTCATTAAGACCCGCTTCTTTCGGATTTGAAATGGAGTACGCGTTTACTACCCAAAGAAATATCCAAATGGTATAAATGCTCTTTTTCATAATCCGATAGATTTATTGGCTAATTGCAGACAATGATTGTATATAGTTCAGATTTTCTGATATCTGTTATGTAAAACTACCTTTATAACCAGTATTCTTTTTCTAGTTTTTCTGCATTTGGTGTTAAACTTAGAGAGCAAAATGCATAATTAAATCAAAAAAAAAGCCCTCTCATTGTTGAGAGGGCTTAAAATATTCTAATCTTTTTTTAATTTATCACTTTCTTAGTTACAACCTGATTGGCTTCAGATGTGATCTTAACCACCAGCACCTGATTGGTTTCCCCGGCATTGAAAGATACTTCGGTAGCATTAACACTTTTCTTGTCTACCAATAATCTTCCTCTGATATCAAATACCTTCACATTATCCATTACAGTTGTTCCCGATTTGATGATAAAGCTGCCTTTCTCCTTGTAAATTACTACATCACTTTCGCTAAAAACCGGATTAGACACATGAAGTAGTGGTTCGTAAACGACTTCAAAACGAGAAGTGAATGTACCTGCTTCTGTAGCGAATGTGTAGGCGCCAGAAGTCAAATCATGCGTATTCCCTGTAAAATTGTCTTTCAGGTAAATACGCTGCCCTTCCATAAACAGACCGTCAACGTGATCGATTGCAATTGTATAATTTCCTGATGTTGCAACACTAAAGCCCAAAGGCACAACATCAGACGTTGCAAACGGCAATGCTCTTCCTTGGATAACCAATTTATCGGAACCAATTAATGAATACAATTCTGTTACTCCTGTATTCATATACCTGCCTTCAATTCCCGGGTCATAATCCTGAGTCGCATCTGTCATGTACCCAAAAGCAGTCTGGCAGAAAACGCCTGCTGTATTAGTAATATTTAGCCATATCCTGTGGCTTTCATAATCCGCCGGATTTGCCACAACCGAATTTCTAAAAAATCTGTCGCTATGGTTGTTAATACGCATCGAGTTGTTGAAATTGACTGTCGTAGCATTGTTAAGTGCCTCTACGAAGAAGCCCTGACCTGTTTGAATAACGCCGTTTAAATCAAATACTTCATCTTCTCCGTTGGGAACAAATGTGCCTGTCGGACCTCCAGCTGGTGACCAAGAGCAATAGGCGTTGTTATCTGTATTCAGGTTGGTCTCTCTCCAGAAATACAATGTTTTCGTAATCCCGCTATTTTGGGCGGCAAAAGCCACAGCACTGATTGGAGACGGATAAGGATTACCCACTAAATTAAATCGGAAATTTTGACCACCGTTAAACATGGTATAAGTAAACGGACCATTGTTCGGTTCTCCGGTAAACTTTCCTTCCCAGATTGTAGCCTGTGTCGGATGGTTGTAAGGTACCCGAATCAGATATCCTTTTGCTTCTTCAAAGGTTGCCGCTGCCGGACCAGGCGATGTTACGGAATTATAAAAATTGGTAGCCGAATTATATCGGTAGAATCTGCTCGCGGTTGTATTAGGTGAAAAAGACAATAAGATTTGTTCTTTGACCGGAGATGACCATAAAGTATAATCGAGATTTTTTATTTTAGAACTGTTTCTGATTACTGTAATATTACCAAAATTAGCCTCATCCGATGTCTGAATTAAGTTGGCATTGTTTTGTAATGTAAAAGTTCCTGAGTTAATAGACAACGCACCTCGTAAAGTCACATCAAATCCAGATGGAATCACAACATTTGCATTATTAGAAACTGTTAATGTACAAGCATTGATATTTTGCGTAGCTGTAAAATTACCGGTAATGAACACTGAAGAGGTACTGATTGGAGGTGTGTTATTGGTCCAATTTGTTCCATTCCATACCGCCACATTTCCTGCTGACAAAGTAAGTGAAGCTTCCGCTGGCGCACCGCAATCTCCGGTTACTCTCGCATAATACGTTCCGGGTGGCACATTAGGCAATGTCAATCCGGGACCAAAATCTTCTCCTGTTCCTCCTGGTCCTGAAAACCAGTTAACTACAGTATTGCCGCCTGTAACGCCGTTTGCAGTAAGCGTGGCTGTTGTTCCCGCACATATTGGATTAGAATCAGCCGTTACTGATGTAATGCCAACAGGCGATGCTGCTGTTACTGTTACTGTATTAGTTTTAGTACAAGTGCCCAGCGTTCCGGTTGCGGTATAAGTACGTCCTGTACTTCCTTTATGATATACTGTTCCTGCAACTGTTCCTGTATATGCGTTATTAGCGGCAGCATCGGTATATAAATCGGTAGTTGGTGACCAGGTGATATCTGCTATTGTATTTACAATATGCTCTAAATAAATGACTGGTTTTATTACATAGGCCGTACCTCCTCCACTTGTACATATACTTGTTCCTGTTCCTGAAACTGTACTGTTGGACACAGTAGTTACTCCGGATACCAAAGTTGACCCTGAGGTACCGGCTCCGGCATGACAAATATTAATCACAATATTAGAGTTTCCATCCCATGCAAATGGTGTTGTAAAAGTATAGGTATTCACTCCGAGAACGGGCTGAACATTAGTCCCATTATAAACCGAGGTAAATGTTCCCGTCAAATAGGCGGTCGTCATTGCTGTTGTTACAGTATTGGCTATACTAATATTATAGGTTGCCATATTCCCCGTAACTGCAGTGGTTACATTAAAACCAAGCGATGTAATATTCTGCGCGCCAGTTATACCGGCTGCATTTAATTCTGCTTTAGTATATAAGTGCTGTATTCTTGAGAAAGACCCCGCTGTTTGCCTATATGGCGAATTTTGAAGAACTGTTTCCGTTGATGTTATTGCTCCAACCATCACAGTTGTTGGTACTGATGCCCCAGACGCCGCAGTTAAGGCTGTTACAGTACCATCACAAACAGTAACATTAGGAGAAATAGTTACACTAGCCGGAACCGGATTAACCGTTACCAAAACTGTTGCCGTTGTACTCATTGCTCCATGGACGGCTGAAACCGTATAAGTTGTCGTTGTTGTCGGACTTGCGGTAACTGTAGCTCCCGTAGTCGTATCAAGTCCTGTTGCCGGACTCCATGTGTAAGTATAATTTGGATTGGCACTTGATGCCGTTAATGTGGTTGAGCTTCCGGCACATATTGCAGCCGGGCTTGGTGTTATCGAGACCGGAGTTGATGTTTGTTTAATAATTAAATTATCGAGCATCATATTCTCATCGAATTCCGAATGAAATTTGATTGCAAAATATACCAATGGTAAATTTCCTACCGCTGTCGAGGTAATGGTTTTTAAATTCCATTGTCTGCTTCCTTCCGTTAATGAGCCGTCATGCCTTGGTATAAAACTGCCCAGATCGGTCCAGGTAACATTGTCTGTAGAATATTGCACCTGAACACCTTCTGTTAAATCTTTATAAAGAGAATGATTTTCGTTGTTCCAGTAAAATGAAATATCGATACTAGATGCGCCAGTCGTAATTACCGGCGGACTGATCAGTCGTTCTTCAGAACCTGCACCTCCATTTGTACTTGAAAAGGAATTGTACAATACCATGTGCGTTCCTTCTTGTGGCGCATTTACAGTTGGATTTGATGCTGTAGTAACGTAAGAGATTTTTGTTGCTGTTTGTATCGCCACATTAGCCGTTGACCAGCATGCAGGCGTTGTTGCGCTATTGAATCCCTGAACAATATTTAAAGCCAGTGGAGCGCATGTTGTTGTTACTGTTCCTGCCAAAGGCGTACTGTCGCAAGTGCCATTATTGGCTTTAACCCTGTAATAGTAAATTGTACCAGCGTTTAATCCTGTTACAGCTTGAGACAAACCTGTACCTACAGCAAATGGAGATCCTGTCACAGGTGTTGTGTAACCTGAATCTGTGTAAACCTCAAGAATATAATTAATTGTTCCCGCACTACCGCCTGCTACTGATGCCGTCCAACTCACTGTAAATCCCCCTGTACTGATATCAGAGTTTATAGCTGATGTTGGGGATGCGGGGCAAGTAATCTGGCTTGCAGCTGCACCTGAAGAATAAACAGGGCCGCCTGTACAACTTGTAGCGTTTCTTGCAAATGTATAATAGTAATAGTGTGTATTAGAAACAAGTCCTGTTTGGGCTACTGTAAGTGATGTTGAATTAAGAACACAAAGATAATTTGTAAAATAAGTTGATCCGGATGTATAGCTAGTTCCATTTACTGGTACAGGTGGTGTAGCACTCGTGCTCCTAAAAATGGTGTAACCCGTTGGAGCAGGCGAGGCAGCAGTATAGCTCAACGTCAAAGTGGTGGCAGTTACGCTGGTAAATGCGAGATCAGTTGGGTTGTTAGGCACCGCACAACCTGATGAAAAAGAAGTTCCGGTCAGTACGGTACTTTCGCAGCTTCCATTCGTTGCTTTTACCCTCCAATAATATGTTGTTGCCGGAGAGAGTGTATTGACCGTTTCAGTAACTCCTGTCACAGCGAAAGGCGAACCTGAAATGTGAGCTGTGTAGCCTGAATTGGAAGACACTTCTAAAATATAAGTGATTGGTGCTGCATTTCCTCCTACAACTGCAGCTGTCCATGAAAATGTAGCACTACTTGCGGTAATTCCAGAAGCAGCGGTAGCAGCGGTTGCCGGAGCAGGACAAGTCGTCAATACACTTGTTAATGGAGAAGCAATCAAGTATTTTGGACCACCTGTACAATCAGCACTGTTGTAACTGAAAACGGTGATGGTATATGCCGTGTTAGAAGTAAGTGAACTTGAAGTAAAACTCAATGCACTACTGGATTGTACCACAGTTCCGTTACCCAATGTTGCAGCCGCAGCATACGTGGTGCCGTCAACTGGTGTGGCCGATAAAGCACCAATGCTTCTAACTACAAGATAACCCGATGGCGCAACTACTGGTGCTGTGAACGATCCTGCAATAATAACTGCCGTATTAGTTCCTGTTACCAATGATGTAGCTTGAGCTGCCGGAGCGAGACAAGGAACGTTGGCTGGAATTCCATCAAATTCTGATGCCCCGATATCTGGAGAAGTACCTCCATGGGTCGGTGAAGGGAACGGTCTTGTTACGCCCCAATAATCTGTATTGATATTTGGGGATGTAATTAAAACTGCCCCTGATTCTGCATAAGAGGTTGTTCCTGCAGCAAGTCTTAAATAGTTGGGATCTGATCCTGTAATACTTTGAAATAACGTACTGGTATCTTCTACGACTGAAGCATTATCTCTTGGCGTAACTCTTGCCTGATAGGCATCAAGTGTCTGGTCAAAATTAGTTCCGTCAGCATAAATGAGATTTAATGTACCTGGCGTACCGGCATAGAAAAGGTTGTTATTGGAAGTTGCCCCATAATTGACAAAAGCATTCGCGTTTTGCCTACGGAAAGCTACAGTTCTGCCTGTTCCTTTTCCGGTAGAGTTATTCACAACAATGTTATTTCTTAAATTCAATGTTCCTGATGTAGCAGTAGTGCTGGTATTGTGGTAAATTCCTGTAGATCCAAAATTGGTTCCCGTAGAAGAAGCATTCAAATAAATAGAATTATGGAAAACATTGTGTGTGGTACTCGTAGCTGTTGACATAACCGCTATCCCTCTAATAGCATCAACATTACTTGCTGTAGTGACCTTTAAATCGCCAATAAGATTGTTATAAACATTGGTTGATCCTCCTGTTATTGCAATTCCATAAACAAGACCTGCTGATGTTGAAGTTCCGGAATTTTGAAGTCCGTAAATTTTATTCCCAATTATACTATTTGTACCACTGGCAGCCGACAGTCCTGTAACTACACCACTACCGCTTGAAGACAAGCCGTAAATCGTATTTCCGGAGACCGTAAAGGTGCCGGCTGTCATCAATATTCCTGTAATTACTCCGCTGCTGGTAATGTTTCCTATGGTATTGCCATTGGCCGAACCCGTACCGCTATAATTAGCTTCGAGAACTGTTATTGCCCCTGTTCCCCCGGTCCAGTTCGTAAATGTGTTTCCATTAAGATTTTTAATATTTCCCGAAGCAGAAGTCGGTCCATCACTATTATCCCATCCGGCTATAGCCGTTGAACCACTTACTGTGATATTAGAAAAATTATTATTGTTATTGTTGATCGTTGTATTTGTGGTTGAACTGGCATTATCCGAGTATAAAGTAACTGTTCCACTGCTGCCGGTTCTTGTAAATCCTGTTACTATACTATTTCCATTGATGTTTTTTGTCCCTCCAGAAGGCGTTGTGATGCCATTGGCAATAAACGTCAACGCCCCTGTAGAATTAACCGATATGTTGGTAAAAGTATTATTACTGATACTCGAATGTAAATAAAGTTGGTCATTCTCAATAAAATTAATCGCTCCTGAACTTGTTACCTGGTGTCCAAAATTATTAAAGTCATTTCCGTTGATATTTAATGTCGAAAGATTATTTCCATTGTTAGTATCTACGTAAATACCAAATAATGCACCGCTGGCCACACTCTTAACAGAAATGTTATTGTTACTGATGTTATTGGTTAATGCACCGGTTGGTGTATTAGACCCTCCAGCCAAATAAATCCCCCTTACAATAGACGTTGATGCTGCGGCAGAAGAACTTGCGATAGCGTTATAACTTACATCAATATTTCTATTGTTCTTTAACAAAATACCATTCACACCCATCGTTGACATATTCAGATATCCGGAAGCTATTGCACCCGTTCCGTAATTTGTGATTGTATTTCCGTTGCCAGATGATCCCCCAATGATCAAACCTGTATTTGCATATTGCTGTAATACTGCACCAACAACAGCTATTGCAGTATTTACATCAGTAATAGTGTTCTTGGTAATGACTAAATTCTGATGTTCCCCACCTGTTGTGGTCGACAGAGAACCAGTTGCACTCGTGGAAGTGTGTGTTGAATTGGAATAAATTCCGAATGTATTGGTGTAAGTACGGTTTAAGTCGATCGTACAATTTTTTATAGTGATGTTTTGCGGTCCATTACTGGTACTCGCATTTAACAAAGCTACTCCAAATTCAGTCATATTGTTTGATGCAGCTGTAGTCGTAGCATTGGAATTATTCTCCAACATCGTAAACCCGTCAATGGTAATGTAATCACCACCTACAATCTTAAATACAGCATCGAGTAAATTACCTGAGGCTTGTGGTGTAAATGCCGTAAACGTAGGATTCACCCCACTACCGCTTTTCTTAAATACTATTGGATTAGCAGAAGTGCCGTTTGCCGTAATATTGTAGCCGCCAATTGGCGCGGTTTCCGTATGTCCGTCATTTACCGTACATGTAATCGCTCCACTGTGTACCGCAGCATTATTGATGGCTGTAACCGCCGCGGCAAGTGTTGTATAATTCGTGCTTGGCGCACCCGATCCACCGCCGGACGTAACTGTCACCTGGGCAGTCGCAATGCTTCCAAGAAGCAACAATCCAACACTAAAAAAGAGGTTCTTAGCGGTAAGTGGCATCCCGCTGATTTGGAGTAATAATCTGTTCATAAAATCAATCTTTAAAAATTAAAAAAATTCAGCAGGATTTTCCGCAATGGGTGCGGTTGTACATGCCATAACTTTGAAAGTTACAACACAACAGATTTGGGACCGTAAATTTATTATTTTTTTGCTAATAACAAAGTGATAATTAATTTATTCCGTTTACGAAAACGTTTTCGTCGGATAATTTATGATTTAATAGTGTATCGGAATTTATATCTATGGCATTTTTGCATTCCCACCATAAAATAATGGCCATTATCCATCAAACATCCCGCTAAAAAATACCTCCATTCTCATTTATTGGTTTGTATCGCCTTTTTTATTATTTTGCGGTACAATTTAATATTATGAGGACACTTGTTATTGGTGACATCCATGGCGGCCTTCGCGCGTTGCACCAAATCTTTGAAAGGGCCAAAGTTACAACCTCCGATCATTTGATTTTTCTGGGCGATTACGTAGACGGCTGGAGCCAGTCGCCCGAAGTGCTCGATTTTTTGATTGCACTTAAAGCCAACCAACGCTGCATCTTTATGCGCGGCAACCACGATGACCTGCTCACCGACTGGCTCGGCAATAAAAAAGACAACCTGCTTTGGTACAATCACGGTGGAGAAGCTACGGTTATTGCTTATGGTAATGTCACTCAGGAAACCCGGGAAAAGCATATTACATTCCTGAAATCGTTACAGGATTATTATATCGATCAGCAAAACCGTTTGTTCATACACGCTGGTTTTACCAATATGAACGGCGTTCGGTTTGAGCACTTTCCGAGGTTGTTTTTCTGGGAACGTACTTTATGGGAAACCGCATTGGCACTGGATAAAAGCATGACTGTAGACGATCTTGCTTATCCAAAAAGGCTCACGCTCTACAAAGAGATTTTTATAGGCCATACGCCGGTAACCAGGATTAATAAAACCATTCCTGTACAAATGGCCAATGTGTGGAATGTAGATACCGGCGCGGCATTCAAAGGACCTTTGACGATTATGGATGCTGATACGAAAGAATTCTGGCAAAGTGATCCGTTACCCAATCTCTATCCCGAAGAAAAAGGCCGGAATTAAATTTATTCTTCTATTTTTGTCGCATAATCTAAAACTCTAAAAGCATGAAAAGTATGAAAAAAATGATTTCTTTATTAATGTTGTGTGCCGCTGCATTGGTAAACGCACAAGCTTACAAAGGAAAAGGGGATGTTAAAGGACAGGTCGGACTCAGCCTTCAAAGTGGCGGAACTGGAATTAATGTGTCGACCGATTTCGGACTTGGGGAAAATATTTCACTCGGACTTTCTGCTACTTATTTATTGGCTGCCGATAATTATGCGTACGGATTTGGTTATGCAACTGATGATGCAGATTTTACCGACCGGTTTGATTTAAAAGCCAGGTTCAATGCCAATTTGGGTAATGTTTTTAAACTTGACCCGAAAATGGATATTTATCCAGGATTGGATTTGGGTTTGCGTAATTTCGGGGCGCACGTAGGTTTCCGTTATTTCTTTACCGACGGTTTTGGTGTGTATGGTGAAGCCGGAGCGCCAATAGCTAAATATGATACTACCGTTAGCGGCGTTGGCCTTTACAACAACCAATTTGTATTTAATGTAGGTGCTTCATTCAATTTGTAATAGCCTTTGTTTTATAAGTGAAAGCCGGATTAATATCCGGCTTTTTTATTTATGCTGGTCAGATGATTTATGCTGCTATTCTATTTGCGGCATTTTTTTTAAAACAGAAATATTGCCGCAAAAGTTATGGCAATATTTTCAATCTGAATTTTTTGCCGCAACTTTTGCGGCAAAATAAATTTTTGAAATAATTTGCCACAGTTGCTTCGCATTCACTATCCAAAAGAAAACTGGCACAAAAAAACCGGCTCTTATTCAGGCCGGTCTTCTTGATTAAATTCTAATCTTATAAATCAAATTTTATTCCTTGTGCCAATGGCAAACTGGTCGTATAATTGATCGTATTGGTTTGTCGTCTCATATAAATTTTCCAGGCATCAGAACCCGATTCGCGTCCGCCTCCGGTTTCTTTTTCTCCTCCAAATGCACCTCCAATTTCAGCACCCGATGTACCTATATTGACATTGGCAATTCCACAGTCTGAACCAGTAACCGAAAGAAATCTTTCTGCCTCACGCAGGTTATTGGTCATAATAGCAGAAGACAATCCCTGGGCAACACCATTTTGCAAATCAATTGCATTTTCAACTTCGCCTGAATATTTCAATAAATACAATACCGGTGCAAAAGTTTCATGCTGTACTATTTCAAACTGTCCTTCTGCCTCAGCAATGGCTGGTTTTACATAACAGCCGCTTTCGTAGCCTTCACCCGAAAGCACGCCGCCTTCAACAAGTATTTTTCCGCCTTCCTTTACTACTTTTTCTAAAGCTGCATTGTACATCGCTACTGCGTGCGTGTCAATAAGTGGCCCAACGTGGTTGTTCTGGTCGAGCGGATTTCCTATTTTCAATTGGCCGTAAGCCGAAACGATCGCGTCTTTTACTTTGTCGTAAATGCTGTCATGTATAATCAAACGGCGTGTAGAGGTACATCTTTGTCCTGCAGTACCAACTGCGCCAAATACTGCACCGATGACTGTCATCTTGATATCGGCATCCGGAGTAACGATAATCGCGTTATTGCCTCCCAATTCCAAAAGCGATTTTCCAAGTCGGCCAGCTACAGCCTGCGCTACAATCTTACCCATTCTGGTAGAGCCTGTGGCAGAAACCAAAGGGATTCTTTTATCTCCCGTCATCAATTCCCCGATTTTGTAATCACCGTTGATTAGACACGAAATACCTTCAGGCAGGTTATTTTCTTTAAGCACTTCTGCAATGATATTCTGGCAGGCAATGCCGCACAATGGCGTTTTTTCTGAAGGCTTCCAAACGCAGACATCGCCACAAATCCAACCCAAAGCGGTATTCCAGGCCCAAACTGCCACCGGGAAATTGAATGCCGAAATGATTCCGACTATCCCAAGCGGGTGGTATTGCTCATACATCCTGTGTCCCGGACGTTCGGAGTGCATCGTGAGTCCGTGCAATTGCCGTGACAATCCTACCGCAAAATCACAGATGTCGATCATTTCCTGGACTTCTCCATAACCTTCCTGCAGCGATTTTCCCATTTCATAGGAAACGAGCTTGCCCAACGCTTCCTTGTTTTTTCTGAGTTTTTCACCAAACTGCCTTACGATTTCGCCGCGTTGCGGTGCAGGCATCAGTCGGAAAGTTTTGAATGCTTCGGAAGCACTCTGGATGACGCTCTCATAATCATCGGCGGTAGACATTTTTACCGATCCTATCAATTGTCCGTCAACAGGTGAATAGGATTCTAAAATTCCGCCCGAAGCGAAATTATTCTGTCCGGTTGAGGTGCCTTCATTAATTGC
>Ga0247817_10001314_pt1 | contig 13106 bp, 19 predicted proteins | sample UWRJL212509R1_FD_178010 | JGI IMG/M metagenome (GOLD analysis project Ga0247817, IMG submission 178010) | Plant litter microbial communities from Arlington Agricultural Research Station in Wisconsin, United States - UWRJ-L212-509R-1 | ecosystem: Environmental > Terrestrial > Plant litter >... | reverse complement strand
AGAAAACTCTCGCCTCGTTAGAATATCCGGAGTTACCGATGATACTCTTATTAGTAGCTCCTTTCAGCGTATTGAAAATTCTACTGAATTCGGCCAGCTTCACTTTTGGATAATCAGACAAAACAGTTTTAAAGTAATAGTCCAGTGTAAGCTGATCGATATCTTTCAATCGGCCTTCTTCAAAATCTTTTTCAATCACGCGATAGGCCGCAGCCACATCTATTCCAAGCTCATTGTAGGGATTGTTGCTTTGACAGAAAGAAACTGATGCTGAAAATACCGTGGCTATAAAGCCCAAAAGTATGTTTTTCATGCCGCTTTTTTAAGGTTTTGGATTCCAACCTCCGCCGCCAGATCCACCACCACCTCCGGGTGTTATTGTGGTATTGGAACTATTGGATCCGCTTCCAACCACGAGTCCGATGATGCCCCCAGTTATAGCACACGGCAATCCGCACATGCTAAAACCCATAACAAACCCAATAGCACCCCATGCGCCGGAATACCCACCTACCGGATTAACTGTAGTGCCAACAGCAAGCACATCATTGAATTCCAGGTCTGCATTAGGACCTTTTGCATTTTTTTGTATTGCCTCAGCGTCTTTAGTCTTACCCGTTAACATCAACAGGTTGTAATTGATAGCCAAAGCAGACAGTACACTTTCCTTTTCACTTTCAGAAATCTTGCTTTTTTTGACTTCATCTACCAGCGCAGTGATGCTGACATTGGTATAAGATTTCGTCAGGAAAGCTTTTCCTTCTTCTGAAAAGCCGGAGTTGGCAATGGCACCTTTGTTAGTGGTGTTTTTCATCGCATTGAAGATTTTCGTAAAATCATCCAGTTTCACTCTCGTTGCATTGGGCAACAAATTCTTAAAATAATAATCAAGGGTAGCCTGATCGATATCTTTGATCTTTCCGGATTGGTAGTCCTTATATACGGCGTTTGCCGCTCTTACAACATCGGCACCGAGTGCGTTGTAAGGATTGTTGCTCTGTCCGAAAGAACTCGGCACAAATAATACACTGGCCATTAAGCCAAAAACTAATTTTTTCATAATACTCACTTTAAGGCGTTTAAAAAATCTATTTGTTATTCAGAAACCCGGGCGATCTGATAGGGTAAAATTCGGTTTTATGAAAAAAAGAAAGCTGAAGAAAAACTACAGCTTGTGTTAATGTGATATCAGAGTTTATGACCCGCTGTTGTGCGGTTTGTAAGAGATTTTCTTTCACTCGGCAAACGCCGGAATACCATACGCCTGGCAGTTCATGGCTTTTCAATTGCCCTGAACGTACAAAACGAACAGTTTTCGCTTTAACCGTTTTTAGATGGAAAGATATTATAGCCCTTTAGATTACAATGCTTCCTCGTTTTACAGCGGTAAGTTTTGCGCCCCGTATGAATTTTTTTATATCTGTTTTAAAGGAAGCTTTGGGATTCCTGAGTTCAATAAAATATTCTGTGGGATCAGCGATGTCGTTCTGATAAAGTTCAAATTTAAATTTCCTGATTTTCCCCGATTTTGATTTCGATCGGACCAATTGCATTTTTTGTATGGTAAAGTCATGTTTGATGGTACTGACAGCAGCTGTCGGTGCTGTTGAAACCTTGATTCCTGCCGAACTTCTTATAATGGCCGGATATAGGATGCCTGTTTCAAATAGTTGCTTCAGCCTGGTTTCTGTGTGTAAGATAATTAATAGCTCATCGTCATACTTGATTGCGTCTTCGCTGATGATTGTAATTGTACCGCTAAATCTTTTATAACTGATTTTTTTCTTTTGCGCATTTGCCGAAAATGCCAGCATTAAAAATACAAATATCAGGAGCTTCTTCATAATGGTGTAATGTGCTGCGGTCAAAAAACAGTAGCGTTTGTTGGGAAATAATAACTTTCGGGACAAAGGTAAGAAATTAAAATAACGAGGTAATTGGCTTAGCTTCGGCCGTTTATTATTTTTTTGATCAGGACAATTTGCCCTAAATGGTAATAGCTGTGCTCAATCATTGCATCGATGTTGCGCTGGTAGGTTCCGTATTTTTCATCAACAAAAACATCTTTTAAGTTTTCTTCGGGCATTTTTTCAATCAGGGATGCAAATTCTGCTGTATCGGCCCAAAAAACATCCAGGAATGCTTCCCACGCCGATTGCGATTCCACTGCAGGAAAATCAAAACTGTATTGGTCTTTAATATCAAGCGTACCGCCTCTAAAAACATTGTTCATGCCTTTAATGTAATAGTGGATATGTTGTGCCAAATCTGCTATCGTGTTTAACGATTCAACCTTAGCGGTTGCAGTTTTCCAGTTCAGGGCTTCTAATTGGTCTTTATAATTGGTATTGGCAATCCAGGTGCCATTGAGAATAACCTCTCTAAAGCGCTTTGCTATTTCATAAGTGTTCTCCATAGATTAAAAATACTTGCTTTTACTTCCTCAAAATCTTATCCATCGCTTTTCCTTTTGCCAATTCATCAACCATTTTATCCAGGTAACGAATCTTTTGCATAAGTGGATCTTCAATTTCTTCCACCCGATACCCGCAAATTACTCCGGTAATTTTTGAAACATTTGGATGAAGTTGCGGAGCCTGGGCAAAAAAAGTTTCGAAATCAGTTTTCTTATCGATTTGTAATTGTAAAGTTTGTTGGTCGTATCCGGTCAACCATACAATAATCGCGTCGACATCTGCTTTTGTTTTTCCTTTTTTCTCTGCTTTTTGTACATAATGTGGATACACGCTTGCGAAAGAGGTTTTAAATATTCTTGTATTGTTCATAAGGCAAATTTAGATTCACTTATGTTTATTCATAACTTTCGCTATTTATTAAATTCGCCAAAGTGCCAAAGGATTCCCGATGGATCATGCACAAAACATTCGCTGCCCCAATCCATTTTCCGAATGGGAACCAGCTTTACGTTTTCGTATTTATCAGGTAAATTCAGAGCCGAAAGCGCAGTCCAATACCTACTCACATCATCTACTTCCAGAAAGACCATGGTATTGTCGATCCAGTCCCTGACATAAGCATCCTGAAGGTAAAACCCGATCGCTTCGGTTTTGAAATAAGAGAAACCGGGACCGAGGTCAGTTTCCTCAAATCCCATATCGCGATAAAACCGGCGTGAGGTTTCAAAGTTTTTGGCGCCGATAAAAGGGCGGATTGATTTAGCGTGGTGTTCCATAACTATTATTCTGCTGATGTTTATTCAAGTTGTATTGGTTTAAATCCTATCTCTGATTGGTCCGATAGTAATGCCGAATCCGTTTATACATCATTTCAAATTCCGCTCTTTTAAAAGATTTTCCAGTTCTTTATTTCTGGATTTGGACTTGCGATTCAATTGATAGGCAAAAAATAACGGAATTAGCATTAAAAACCCAAAACTGTTTTTCATAATGCTGTAAAATACGATTCCTATCAGAAACCCAATCAAGAAGGCATCAATTACTGAGTTGGATTTCATTTTTTTTGCTTCCTGCAGCAATTCCTGATCGGTTAATTCAGATAGATTTTTTTCTTTTATTTGTTGCATAAAGCTATGAATTAAAGTACAATGTTTGGCAAAATGCGACATAATGTTTCGCATGTAAACGTCAATCGCGGACTAAAGCATACTTATGGCGATAGCGAAGAGGTTGATTATTTCTCTCTGCTAAGATAAAATTTTTTTTGTGAAAAATTTATCAAAAATCTCCGCGACTGCGGTTACAGGTTGTTATGCTGCGCTATAAACTGACAGCTTTAAAATTACGTCAAATTACGTATGTTAAAAATACATATTCGGCACTATATTGCAACAAAAAAAGATGCACAACGCTACTACTTATCGCACAACAATAGTTCTTTTATTGACCGGTTTATCGATTAGCGCTTGGTCACAGGATGCACATGAACTGCGGCAGCGCGCTGCAAAGACCAATACCGAACAAGTAAACCGTGCCTACACTAACAATTTGCCCAATGGTGGCGGTAGCAGCAGTTCCATGAGTTATGATGCGCAAAAAGTCAGGGAACTTGCAGAGAAACAACAAGCAGAAGCACGGGTAGCCGCGATCGAGGCGCAGCAATACGAGGAGCTGAAACGGGACCTGCGGGACCGTGAAATTGCCTATGCCGACGCAAGGCAGAAACTGTATGCCGACACTAAAGACAAACTCTGGCCGGCTTTAAAAGACCTTGCCATGAACTACAGCGATACCCACATGGACGACCGCCTGGATTGGTACGGCGATATGTTTTTTGCCTGTATGGAATGGGGAAACTTGCGTACAGACTACCTCAATTACCCAGGGGCAAGAGCAGCCAATTTTAAATTTACAGCCGAAAAGGAAACCGCCACTTATGAGCAGTTATCCGAAATGATCTATAATGCGCGCCTGTTGCCCAATACGGCATTGGCACACCTTGAAGAGTTAAGGCTGCGTTTTCCCGAAAAATCGGCCGAGAGCGAAGTACTGGAACTTAAGATTATTCCGTATTACTTTGGCGCCAATCGGCCTTATTTGCATCAGAGGTCGCATTATGAAAAGGATTTTTACTATCCAAAAAGCCTTTTCGAACAAAAAGATATTCCGGAAGCCACCCGTATGGCGCAGTTGGAACGTTTTATCACGCTAACCGAAAAGCACCCGGAAGCCGGATTGGCTGCTGCGGGTTACTTCCGGCCGCACCTCAATCCGTTCGGGCTGTATGTGAAGGCGCATCCCGAACTTAGCAAAGAGAAAATCGAAGAATATTATTGGATGTCGCTGCACATGAAAGTGCCACAGCCCGGATACGATTACAAGGTCGAAATACTGAATGTGGAGACCGGCCACGCGAACGCCTACAGGCTTAGCGAAACCATAACATGGCTGATAACAAACAGCGATGAGCGCCTAAAGAAGATTACCGAAGCGGAATGGGTGGAAATCGCCGACAATCGGCTGGGCATCGGCCTAAAGGTGCTGAATGGTATATTTATTTACGTAAAGAAGAAAAATAAAAAAGAGACTGAACTTGTAAAGCTATATAAGCTGTATAAGAATTTTTCAGCAGCCTGTAAAGCCAAAGGAATAAAGCCGGATGCGTACTAAAAGCCAATTGTTGCCACCAGGAATTGAAAGGAAGTCCGAAAACAATCCGATTCGCTTAGCCGATGTTATCAGAAGGCACTTTTCGGGAAGATTTTATTCTTCATCTTTTTCGTAGCCTTCATAATAATACGACTGTTCAATTCCTTTAAATATAATTTCCCTATTGTCAACTTCGTCAGTTAGATTTTCGTGTAATAAAGTCCGCAATTCCAAATCATTAATGGGACTTCTTTCCATTGACTGTAAATAAAGGGTTTTGTCAACGAATTGCCAGTTGACAACTTTGTTAAGTCTGTTTTTTAAAATCATATCCAGCCATATCCTCATCGATCGGCCATTGCCTTCCATAAAAGGATGGGCAATATTCATCTCTACATATTTTGCAACAATTTCTTTAAAATTATTTTCTGGCATTTGCTCGATCTTCACTAAAATCTCACTGAGATACAAAGCATTTGCAAATCTGAAACCGCCCTTTGAAATATTCAATTTTCGTATTTCTCCAGCGAAATCATATAAGCCGCCAAATAGATAGCGGTGAATCTCTCTGAGGCCTTTGGTTGTACCGATTTCTATTTGGGCTATAGCATTCGATTCAAACAATCGAAATGCGTTTTCCAAACTATCCTTGCCAATATTTTTCATAGCCATGTAGCCTCAATTTAATTCTACTGCAAAAATACTTTAAACGGATGAAATATTACAGTAAGGACTAAGTTTTCTTAGTCTTTTTGAAGGAACAGAGTATTTTCGGCAACAACACAATTCCAAGCAAATATTCAATGGCAAGTAGCCGCTGCTACATTCGTCTTAAACAATTTTCAACGATTGAATTAATCCATCCTCAAATGCATAATGATACGTCATTGTAATCGGACTTCCGGGAAACGTTCCTGAAACTTCAGTTTTCAATGTATGTTCGGTTGCTGAATATTCCAGAGGTTTCATCGTTGCCTGGTATTCCTTATTGGCTTTCTCTATCCAACTTTCTATTTCTTTTCTTCCATGGTACGTTTTGCCCTCATCAAAAACGACGGCTGTTTCTGTAAAACAATTGGCATAAGCTGCGCTGTCAAAATTGTTTTGTGTTTTTATTAATTCGGTAACTACTTTTGGTAAGTTCATTGTCTCTAAATTTTTAAATTATTAAATGGTTGGGACTGTGCCGCCATCGATTACAAAATTTGTTCCTGTTAAATAATTAGCTCTTGGCGAAACCAAAAAGCCCACCAATTCTGCTACTTCTTCGGATTCGGCAGGTCTGCCAAAAGGAATTCCGCCCAGGGCATTCATAACACCTTGTTGCGCTTCTTCTACGCTACTGTTTGCATTTCTTGCAATCTCACCCAGCCACGCTTTCGATGCTGTCGTATTGATCCATCCCGGTGAAACAGTGAGCACACGAACACCCTTTGGCGTCACTTCATTGGATAAGCTTTTGCTGTAATTGATTAATGCTGCTTTTGAAGCTGCATAAGGTAATGTAGAATCGTATAATGGTAGTTTGCCCTGAATAGAGGCAATGTGAATGATAGCCCCACTTTTTCGTTCAATCATTTGTGGTAAAAATCCTCTGTCCAATCGAACAGGAGCAAGCAAATTAGCCTGTAGGGTTGATTCCCAATCTTCATCCGTTAATACGGTAAAGCCACCGGCGGGTGTAGATGAAGAACCAAGGTTGTTTACAAGAATATCGAGTCTCCCATAAGCCGACAGCACTTCGCTGATTACTTTTTGCGTTCCTTCTGCTTTGCTCAAATCGGAAGCAATGAAATGCAGATGGCTGTTTTCTTTTTCAGGTGCGTTTCGTGCGGTAATGATTACTGTTGCGCCAGCTTGCAGCAACCTTTCGGCAATGGCGCCTCCAGCACCTTTTGTACCTCCGGTTACCAAGGCAATCTTGCCTGATAACTCATTGTTGAAATTAAATTGTTCCATTTTTAAAATTATTTATAGGGCGAAATTGGGGTATAAAAACAGTTTGCACAAGTACGGAATTACGATTCAGATAGGGATTAATTTTTCCCCTATTGCACAATTTGGAACATTGGTTTAGTTTTGTCTTATGTATGAAAGAAAGATTTTACGGAACCTGAATTGCGGTCTGGATTTGATTGGCGAAGTGCTGTATGGCAAATGGAAAATCCGTTTGTTGTGGTTTATCAACGAAGGACACCAAAGGCCGAGTGAATTGCAGCGGAAAATTCCCGATGCAACGAGACGCGTGCTGAATATTCAGTTAAAGGAACTGGAAGACCACGAATTGGTTACAAAGAAAATCTATCCTGTCGTACCGCCAAAAGTAGAGTACAGTTTAACTGAGTTTGGCCAAACCCTGATTCCTGTAATTGCTGTGCTGGGAAATTGGGGCGACAAAAATGAAGCGCATTTACGGTCAGTTATTGTAAAGCGTTTGAGGGCCGAAACTGAATAGTGTTATTGGAATGTGGAAGTGGAAGTGTTGAGCTGACGTCTTGCCAATGGGCGAAAGTTGCGAAATTAGGTTACCAATGCGCTTATGGGCTGTCAGCGGTTCGTCGTTTTATTTTCTGGTCAGCCCGTATCTCAAATGGGTGGTCAGGCCAGATGGTATGACTGCTGTAATTTTCAAGTCATATTTATCTTTATCAATACCTTCAAATAGCCGGATACCACTTCCTAAAAATACAGGCGCAATGTGGATAAAAAATTCATCAACAAGCCCTGCATTGAGAAACTGTTGAATGGTATTGGCACCGCCTTGTATTCTGATGTCCTTGCCTTTTGCCGATTGTCTTGCCTTCGCCAAAGCACTTTCTATTCCATCATTCATAAAGTAAAAAGTTGTTGTGCCTTCCTGAACCCAGGGTTCCCGTATTTCGTGTGTTAATACAAAAACATCGGCTTTGTATAAGTCGTTTGGCCAAACGGCTTCTCCTTCCTCAAACATTCGTTTACCCATGATGAATGCGCCTGTCCTTGCGATTGTTTCTCTGATGTATTTTCCGTCTGCACCGTCTTCTTTTCCTCCTTCAACCCCAAGGTATTCCCAGAAAGCTTTCTGGTCAAACATCCACGAATGGATTTGTCCCGAGACGCCACCCATAGGATTTTGAGGACTTCTGTTGTCTCCTGCGAAAAAACCGTCAAGAGATATGCCGCTGTCAAAAATTATTTTGCTCACTTTTTACTTGTTTTTTGTGGTGTTGCTTTTTTGTCAGTTCCAATTAGATTTTGCACTACAATATCGCTCACGTTTTGGATGTAAACGCAGTGGCCGATTAAAGCGACTGAGTTCCATCTGCCAAGATAATTATTTTCCGTCAGGAAAATCGTTAAGGAATCTGGAAAATGCAATAAGGCGAAATAAACTTAGGTTGGACCTAAGCTACATAGTCAAGAACGCAGAGAGGAGATGGTTGCCTTACCCGATGGTATTGTAAATCATTAAATCGTGAATTAAACAATACAGCATTATAGCATTTATGGTTATGCCTATCCATTTCTTCGCCGAATTGGGTTCTTTAATTCCTAAAATCGAAAACACAAGACCCAATGCTCCTAAACCGCCTCCAACCATTGTAAACAAATCCGCTAATCCTTCGCAAGCCGCAGGTGATGGGAAAATTGCAATGACCACCAGCATCAAAATAAAACAACTGACAATGATCATCGAACAGTAAAATGAAATTTTTGAAAACGGGATCTTTTTCATAAATCGAAATTTCCTTTACAGGATGTTATGAGCCGCCATATCTTCTATTGTATATTTTTCTTTTCTATAAAGAAGTAAAGCCAACCCTAAAGCAAAAAGCAGGCAACTGAGTACCATACAAACTCCATTTTTCATTATAAAAAAAGAAAAACCTACTGCCGGTGCGCCAATTATAACCATTAAGGCTTTTAAAGTGTGAGTCTTAATAAAGTTTGACGCGTGAATTGCCAATCCGATAAAGAGGAAGGACGGTCCAACAATGATAAAAGGATATAGAATTGATGGAGTATTACTAATGTGTTGACTTAATTCCATTTTAGCAACGTCATCATTTCCAAAACTCCACATTATAAAGTCAATGGTGCAAAGACCTATATGTGCAATAACTCCTAAGGCAGTTATAAAAGAGGCAAAAGTATTCAAATTACTTTTTGGAAACACTTTATTAAATGACAGTAATAATATTGCTCCAATCAAATTAAACCAATGTGCAAAATCTACGGGTTTCTGAAAATAAGATAATTTAGAACCTTGAGAAAACAGGATATAACTAACAACAAAAAAGAACAATCCGATCAAACAAATACTTCTGGTGTTCATAATTTTTTTCATGAAAGACAACTATTTTAGAAATAGGTTACATTAATTTAAGATTGATTTTTGACAAGCTTGCTGCTAGCGTTTTGTCGTTAGTTTCTTATTGTGAATAAAAGCGAGCCGTTTTTTAATATTGATTTTGATAAAACTTATGTGTTCCATCCAAGACCAAATTGTTGTCGTTTAACCATTGTCCAAATTTTGTCCAATCTTCAACATGTGCGACTTTCCACTTATCAAACTCAGTAATATCACCTTTTTGGAGTAGCCAATAATTATATGCTTCAAGATGTCCGGCCTCTGAGACTTTTTTTAGATAGTCAAACAAAACATTTGGATGCAACTCATTTCTCTTCATAAAAAAATACTCTACAATAAATTTTTGTCTAATAGTATTTAATGAACTTAAGTCAATTGCAGTAGTTTCTGGCGGAATAGCTAGAAGTAATGTTGATGCATACGTCATGCAAAAAGGAAATCGATTAGGTTGATCTGCATACATTACCATCTTTGTACAAAAATCTACCTGTGCTTTACCCCAACCAGTTATTTTTATTTGACTTTTGTATGTGTCAAAAAGCAATTTGCTTATTTCGACAGTTCTTCCGGTGTTTGGTTCTAAGTTCATAAAAATTTCGCCATATATCATTCCCCAAATTTGCTCCGTCGATTTTAGATAATATAGCGCGGCACGATAATAATTAGAAGAAAAAGTAGGGTCAACTTCAATACCTTTCTCGTAATAAGAAATTGCCTTTTCTCCACTTACTCGGTCGTTATAAACATTTCCTTTTTCTAAGTACAAAACTCCAGCCTTTGGATTTAACTTTAATCCTAAATCATATATTTCAAATGCTTTTTCAGGTTTGCCAATAATGTCATATGCATTTCCCCATGTTTGATAAAGTGCCGCGCTTACTTTATTATACTTGTCCGTTTTTTCAAACTCCTTAATTGCGGTTTCATAGTCTTTGGCTAAATAATACGAATATGCGATTTCGTATGAAAAGGTGTATTCTTGAGGATCAAGTTTTTGTGCTTCGAGCAATAATTTTCTACTATCTTCAAATTGTCCTTTGTCCATTAACTTAACCGCGTCTCTTGCTTTTGACCAAGCAATTTCTGAATTTGTTTGAGACATACAGATATTGCTAATTATCAATAAATAAAATACTATAATTTTAAAAGTGTTTGTCATGAATATCCGGTTTTTTAAAATGGCATATAACGTTTCGCCTTAAGTTTGCCCAGTCGCTGGATAATGCCAGATGCGTTCTTTCAGCCAAGATAAATGTTTTTCGTAATGAAAATCATAAAGAAACCTGACCGCAATCAAGCGAGACCGCTGTTGCCTTCACTGCTTTATGTTTTCCGGCATAGAATCATAAACATCTTTAAGTTGAGAAGAATTTAAATCATTGTCAACAATAGATGGACTAATGTAATCAGCTTTACCAATTACTTTCAAACTATGTAACACTTTATTTTCAAACACAAATATTGCAGTTTTGTTTTTCTTTGACATCTCATCTGTGGCTAAATTCCATTTTCTATTACCGTCATGAGTAAGTTTTAGTTTTAGCTTTATTATTTTAGAGCCCAACATATTTTCGGCAACTAATTTTACGCTTTTAATATCGCCAATGCTTAAGATTGGAAATTTTTCAACTGTCAGGTTTTCATGTGAATCCAAATCTTCGAAAGTAATACCTATTTGTTTGTTTTCAGTCACAAAATACCAACCTGTCGCAAGTTTTGTTTGTTGAAATCGAAATGATGAAAAAATTAAAAAGATAAATAAAACTGACAAGTATTTTGCTTTCATGATTTTATTTTTGTGTTGATTTTTTTGTGATTTCAGGTAACGTTTCGTCTTTAATAGATAGTCCCCGATCAAAGCAAACTGAATTCTTTCCACCAAGATAATGATTTACATAATGAAAGTCATGATTGAACCCGCCAACCGCAATCAGGCCTGATAGCCATTACTAGCTGTCCGAACTGTATTTCAATGCAATGATCTTTTCTGCGATTCTCTCACTAAATTCCATATCGCTTCCTAAACCCATATTTACAGTTGTAATCTTATCCAAATATTTAGCAATATCGATTTTTTCTGCACCGGTAATTTTCAAATTATAAACTTGCGGAACATAATTGTCGTATTCATTACGAGCGCCAACATTATTTATTCCGATTGGATCCCATTCATACCAAAGAATTTCATCTATCATTTTATACAATTTCTGCTGGTCTGAAGTCATATTTTTCTGTTTTAAAGTCACGTTTGTTGACGCTTGCTGCCTTGCCTTCGTTGCGCCACAACGGGCTGGTTTTCTCACTCTCTATCAATATCTTCTCACAGGCAATATATGTTCTGGCATAGCCTTAGAATTCATATTAATTATAATTGTTGATGGATCACTTAAAGTATTGGAAGTACAATTTGCAAAATCTGCATCCACTTGTGTCGACGACCAGGCACTATAATGAATAGAAACCCCGGCTTTCCTTAATTCCGTGCTCATTTGATATAATTCTTGTATAGATGGAAGAAACCAATCAGAATAGCCATTTAGTGTAAGGTTATAACATAATTTAGCAGCACAATTTGCATCAGTGGTACCGTTTACTATAGCAATTGTATTTTCTAAACCTTTACCAAAATCGGGATATGTTGCCGGAATAAAATTATTCATATTGCCCCATTTGCCACCTACACCTGCATTGCTAAAATTTAAAGTTGTCGGATGAATTTCCATATATCTCCAGCCATCAGAAACTGTTCCCTTGTCATAGGCAACATATCCGCCTGCTGGTCCGAAATATCCTGTAGTTTTAAAATTAAGTGCATTAGAATACAAATAACTATTATCGGCTTTTTGCACAAATGCTTTAATGTAATACGTTGTGCCGGGTAATAATGACAAAGGACTCAATTCAAATTGTGCATTTCCACTTCTAAAATCACTAACTGTATTTGTATTACTATTGTCAACGATTGGATTTTGTGATGTAGAATAGACAAAACCAACTAATCTGTTATTGTTAGTATTTTGCGTAATACTTCCATTAAATTTTGCCCAGGTTGGAAAAATATCCCGAATAGAATTTAATTCAATAATAATATTTTCTTCTGGCTCATTATTTTGTATTGAATTATCATCTTCACTTGAGCAGGAAAATAATGTAATTAATATTGTAACTAGTAAATAACAATTTTTAATTTTCATAGTATTTTTTAATTAATTTTATGTTGTCACACAATGCTTGCAACCAACGTTTGGCCGCTTCACGCAGTTGTGAAGTTCGGAACGGATTATTTTCTGTTAAAGATAGAAAATTTGCGAAACGCAAACGTGAACTTACCACAAAATTCGCAATTGCGTGAAAGGCCTGTTTCTCTAAGTCACACAGATATTTACAAAAATTGTTTGATTATCATTATAGAAACCAATGTACAAATAATGATCCTCTTCACCTGGAATTTCTCTTACGAAACTTTTAATTATTTTGTCTTCATTTTTTTCTTGTAAAGTCTCGTTAAATTCTACAAATCCTTTGATTTGCATATCTTCTCCAATTCTTGTATCATTATTCAAACCGTTTAAAAGTTCTGCATAATCCTTCTCCGATAGTTTTATCTGTGAACTTGAGCAGTAATCGCCATGAAAATCTGGATAGGAAGAATGTGTCGATATAAATTTGGCCGATGCCGGTATATACGT
>Ga0247817_10001313_pt1 | contig 13109 bp, 3 predicted proteins | sample UWRJL212509R1_FD_178010 | JGI IMG/M metagenome (GOLD analysis project Ga0247817, IMG submission 178010) | Plant litter microbial communities from Arlington Agricultural Research Station in Wisconsin, United States - UWRJ-L212-509R-1 | ecosystem: Environmental > Terrestrial > Plant litter >... | reverse complement strand
AGCTAAGTTCTTTGAGCAGTATCGGATCGATTTCGGTGATGCTGGCTACACCGTCCGTTCCCGTCACTCGGTGCTGTTGACCCCAGTCATCATAGTGGTAACGCGTGGTCAGCGCCCGTTCATCCAGCACCCCCTTCAGCTCCCACCAGTCATAGGTCGTCTCCGTGCTCAGCTGCCCACGAGCGTTATAGCGCGCACTGTAGGTTCGAATGACACGATTCGGGTCTAATGGATCGCTGCCCTTCACCTCTTCATGTACCACTCGATTAAGGCCGTCGACCAGCGTCCGGGTCTGCACGCCTTTTACGTCAGTCACCGTTTGTTCGGCCGGTATACCTTTGGCATGGCTAAGCTTGTAGGTATAGGTCCGTGTCGCTTGGTTGGGGGTGCCCGGCGCCACGGTTTCTTCAGTAATACGACCCAGGTGATCGTATGCGTAGGCGATCTCCATGTCATTGTCGTCGCGGTTAAGCAGCGGGTGGCCGGTGCGAAGCGAGTGTTGCAGAGTTACGGATTTGCGTACTCGTTTCTCGGGCCTGTCCGGCTCCTCGGGATCGTAGCGATGATCGTCAAACCCGATCAAGGTACTGACCGTATGCTGTACGGCCGCCCCGCTGCGCGCGTTGGTGTCCTTGCTATAGACGTAAGCAGTGGTGGTGGTTTTGCCGTGGAGCGTTACCGCCTCCTGTAATTTGCGGCCGTGTTTGAACGGGTCGCCGGGTTCGTTGATATAGCTGTATACCTTGGATTGCAGTTCCTCCTCTGCGCCGTCGACCACTTGCACCAGCGTTTCGTCACCAACCGCCAACCAGGTTCGATTGCCGGTCAGACCCGGCTGCTCGGTGTAGCGGTAGCGGCTTTGCAGAACAGGGGCATCACCGTAATCCGAAGGTGCTGGGGTGATGGTTTTGTGCTTGAGGTTGCGCACGAACTTCTGCGGATCAGGCGGGCAACCATCTTCCCCCAAGGCGTCGTACCACGTGCTGGTTTCGGTCACACCGTTGGCGTTGACCTGGGTCAGCAGGTTGCCAAAATCGTCATAGGTGGTGGTGACCGTCTCCAGGCGTTTATGAGAGGGATCTTTGAAGCTGTGCCAGGTTTTGGTAGCGTTTTTTGGCATTTGGCAAAACGGCGGCTGCTTTTCAAACTCGGTATCAGTTAGTAGGTGATAGACCGTTTCGTTAAGCAGCACGTTGTCATTCTGCCGGGTTTCTTCCTTGGTCAGCAGGTGAAAGCGGTTGAACGTTCGGGTAGTGGTGCGGATAGCACTGTCGCTGGAAACGTCCCACAGGTATTCGGTACTGCCGTAGACGTAGCTGTCTGGTGCGCGGTACAGGTTGTCCAGGCCGTCGTCGCGCCAGACGACGTTGCTCCCGTAACCAAGAAAATTGTTGTGATTCGCGGGGTAGGTGTAACGGGTTTCAATGGGTGGCAGGTCGAATCCCGGGTCATTGCGGTGGGTCGCGACCCGGGCCAGCGTGCGCCCCTCATCGCCGGGGAAGTAGTGTGGAGTTTGTGCGTAGGTAATGGTTTCAACACCACCGACCGGGGTCTGCACCTCGGTAATGCGCAGCGCACCGTCGGGTTGCAGTTGATACTTGAAGCGCCATGACGCCCTGTTGTTTTCCTCATCGGCAGGGAGTCGAATACTCGTCACCCAGGTGTCTTGCATCTGCATGATAAACAGCGCCTCATCGTCGCTGCCGGGGTGCAGCAGCAGGCGCACGTTGTCGCGTTGTCGCTCCAGGCTCAGCAGGCACGTGCCGTCGGCGTTGTCGATGGACGACAGCAAACGAGTGCCGTTGTAGTTGATATAACTGAGGTCGACGCGGTGGCCTTGGGCAGACAGCATCTGGCGCGGCAAGGCGACGCCGTCAATGCCGCAGACGGTGCCGTCCTCGTTGCAGACAGAAAGGATTTCCACCAGACCGGATTTATGCACGACGCGAAAGACATTGTCACCGTCGCTGAAGAAATGAAAGCTGTCGATTTTTTTCTCACGGATGGCCGGTTCCGGGCCGCTGCCGGTGACCAGAAAGGTTTCGCCAGTGCTGAGGGAAAGGACCTTGGAGACGGTGTCATATTGTGACTGCTGCAGATCCCAGCCCAGACCGACGCCGCTGTCGGAGTTATTGAGGGGGCTAAAGCGCAGTTGCACGGGAACGTCAGGCCCGCACAGGTTGTTGGACTTGAGTGGCGGCAAGTTGACGGTACAGGTGTATTGACCGGTACGCGGGTCGGTGCCCGTCTCGACATAACTCAAGAAGTTGAAAGCGTTAGAATGCAATGAAGTCTTGGCGGTCATGGTGTTGTCCTTATCAAGTCGACAGACGCAACTCAATTACAAGTTGAGCGGCGTCAACGTTCGATCAAATTTTTGTTGTTGTCAGGCTGTTGCGATTACTCGGTGACTTAAAATTGATTCTTACGCGATGACGATTGCCGTACGTATCATGAATAATCAATTTCAACCCGCTGGTATAATCAGGCTCACAAGCCAGATCGAAATGCCAGTACTCGCAACGGTGCAAGCTGAGCAGAAATGAGCCTTCAGGGAAGTGATAACCGGGTGCAACCTCCTTTTTCGGTCTTATTGACTCTGGCATACGTGCATATAAAAGAGGGTCGAAGTTAAGAATCCGGCTACCCGCAAAGGCATACCCCGTAAAACTGCAGATGTCTTCATCGAACTGTCGACTTTCCCATTGAACCATGCTTTTTGCGGCTTCGAATTCGACGTTTTTAATATCAATGTCGAGGTTGCCAAGTTTTAGAGTCAGCCGGTAGTAGTCAACGGTTGTCAGATCCTTGTCATTGCCATCATTCTCGCCATCCTGATTCTCATCTTCAGGCTCATCCTTACCCTCCATACGTTCAATGGCGAATGAGTAAACGCTAGTCTCAAAGTTCGGTGGCTCGACCGCACTTAACGTGATAGTGCGCGGATCCGTGGCATCGCCCACCGCATTCGAGCGATAGGTTATTCCATCATCACCCCGCAGGGAGGCGGCAATTTCCAGCTTGCCGATGGCGCGGGACTGAACATAAAACTGCGCAGTTTTCACACCTGTTGCACTTGGGTTATCGATACCCTTGAACTCAGGTGGGGCGGGATACTGGTCGTAGTCATCGTATTTCTCAACGCCATAACCCCACGCCCCCCCTTCGGGCACACCCGACTTACCCACCCGACTGAGCGGTTGCCACACATTGTTCTCGTCTTTGAACAGCAGTTGAATGCTGTTCATCTCCTCGTCGGAAACATCAACTTTTTCATCGCCAACATCCCTGGGTTCGACCGATACACTGACGTTGACTTGCTGCAAACCATTGCTGTAAACCATTGGCGCCGCTGAATTCGACGTCAGCAAGATCGATTTCAATTCGATCCAATTGGACGCTCTGGCAAAATTGGACAAATGCACGATGCTGTATCCCTGTCTTTTGAGGGCGCCCAGACGGTACGTTGCCACTATCACTTCATAGGGCGACTGGATGATGTCCGGCGCGGTGTAAAGCCCCTCGGCGGTGACCTGCCCCTCCCCGGCAAGAACTTCCCACGTAATATCGTCTGGGTTATAGCCGCTGGCTTGTAACTGGGTCGAGGCACCGGCGGGTAACCCGGGGTGATAACCCGGTTTTACCGTCATGGCGAAAGTGCCACGCAGCCACAATATGCTGGCGCTGGCTTTCTCACCGGTGGCCCGATCCTCGACATCGATGACCACCAGTCCCGACATTTCTTCCGGGGCGTCCTTGGGAAGCCGGTAGGTCGCGCTATTTCCGTCAGGCAACAACTCACCGAAATCTCCTCGGCGCGTCCAGGTCAACGACCCCGTGCCCAAGCTGATAGCGTTGAGCTCAACCGGTTTTTGTTCGGAAAATTGCAGGGTTGCGATGGAAGGGGTCACGGTTAAAGATTCCACGACTACGGTGACCTGAGCCGAGGCAATACGTAACGTTCCGTCATCGGCCTCATAAGAAGCGGTAACGATGTAACGCTCCGCCAGGTCTTTTATCTGTGAAATAGCTGGGGCGGTAAACAAGCCGGTCTGACTAATAACCTCCGGGACCTCTTTTCCTTCGATAGTGTGCGCCGACCAGGTAACAGACGAATTTCGCAGCGAAAAATGCTTGACTTCCAGTTGCAGAGTCAGGCCGGCTTTTACCCGGCCAAACAAAGGCTCAAGCGTGAACTCCGTTACTTGCGGGTCGATGTGCCCGACCAGGAACAGATCGCCGGGCAAGGCGGCTTCGGTCAACAGCAAGGCGTTTTGCTCGGGGAAGAGCAGGTGGTTGAGGTGGAAGACGTTGATTTCGGGGGCTTCAATACCTCTTAAGGCTTGTTTGATGATTTCTTTGGAGGAAAAAAGTCTATTAGCTATCAATGCCGCAAAATTTTGAGCTATATAAGGACGCAGATCGGCATAAATCCGCTCATATATATCAACAACATACGCTTCTTGAGTTTCGAACCAAACGACGTTGCTTGCTAAATCAACGGACGGCTTCATTTTTACATGGACAGTCGGCGCAATAGGGCTATCAACCCAGTCTTCTTTCGGATCAGTTCCTGGTAGAAACATATCTTTATACACATAAAACTGATAAGGCTGATTCCCTGACCATTCATAAGAAAGCATGGCGTCAACAGGCGATACACACAAGGCAGTATCAGCACCGCCACCTGAAAGCTTAACTGATAGCGGCGTTGTATTTTTTACGAATCCCTTACCAAAAACGCCCGACTCCCATTGGTAATACACGTCCTCAATAGGAAACTCACCAGAAACGGCTCGCAACAACCTCGCGGTGTCATTCGATTGAGAGACACGTTCAAATCTCAATCCGTTTGATATTTTTTCCATTACATAAGGTTCAACATACCAATCAAACACCACCCGGCTTGCCAGCACTAACGCTCCGGAATAAATCGCCTTGCCGGTGACCGGATCGACATCATCCGGAATCAGGTACTCAAAGTTGCTCCCGTCCACGGGTGTCGAGCCATTGGTAGGGTTGTTTTTAGTCCGGATGAACAGAACGACTGCACCGCCCAGGCCACCTTCGGACAGCAGAGCATTATCCGGTGGCGCTTGTTGAGTTCTAATCTCAAACTCTCGTGGTGTCAGAAGGTCATCATCACTAAAGTTCAGTTTCCCCAACTCATAAACCCGCGCCTCTACGGGCAAGCTGAGATACTCACGTTTGAAAAACTCGCCAAGTGCAAGTTGTGCGGGGCTGTTTTCTGCAACCAGATTACTGCCAAAGTTGAAAGCATTTCCCAGGTCGATAAAGACCCTACCTTGCTCCTCAACAATTCCCGTCGAGGCCACCAAGTCAATGTCCATGTACACCTGGAACCCCTGTTGTGGCGTGACAGTGAAGCTCTCGGTAAGGCGGGGTGGGTAACCCGGGGCATCTAAACGCTGGGACACCGTTCCCGACTCGACGTCCATAGTCAGGCGCGCTCGAGAATTGGCCAGCGATGCATTTTCAAACGACAAACGTGGCGGCCCTAATACCAGGGCCGTAAATTCAAGAATTGAATATTCATCGGATGTTATTTTAACTTCGCCAAATATTTTTTTTGGAATCGCCGCCACTCTGAACTTGGAAACATACTGCTGTTCAAGCAGGCGGTTAACTTTTGTTCGATCCATCGTGACAATGGCATCCCAGCCACGGGTAATGGATTTGCCCTGCAGGCGGGCACACAAACCCGCAAAAGATTGATCCGACATGATCCGACTCCTGGTAATGCCGTACTTTATTCAATCAGGCGCAGCACTGGAGGCTGCGCCTGCGACAATTATCGCTTCTCAGCCACTAGCAAATTTCGTTCAGTGGGGGTCTTGAACTTAACAACCACGGAGTGTCGATTACCATCAACATCAAAGATATTGAGCGTCAAACCGTTCGTGTAGTCAGGTTCGCAACCGATGTCGAAATTCCAATATTGGGCTCGATGCAGACTGAACAACAATGAACCTTCCCGAGCCTCGTACCCTTTTATCACTGTTTTGTCAGGCCTTACCCTCTTGTCGACTTCCCCATCACCAGGATCAGCGACTAGCGGCATACGTGCATATAAAAGAGGATCGAAATTGAGAACATCACTCGCCCCTAAGGCATAACCGGTGAAACTGCAGATATCTTCATCGTATTGACGACTCTCCCACTGAACAATACTTTTCGCTCCCTGAAATTTGACGGTCTTAAAATCGATGTTTAAACCGTTATTAATAAGCTCAAGGTAATAATAGTCAATGGAATTCATACCCTTGTCGACCACACGCTTAGCTTCCATTTTATAAGCGCTGTTGCCAAAATTTGGCGGTCTGATCCCCGTAATTTCTATCAGTCGTTTATCACCAACCGATCCGCCATTTTCATTTGAACGATAGGGCAACCCACTGTCTGCCTGGAGAAAGGCGGCAATCTCTAACTTCTGATCTGCGCGTGTTTGTACATAAAATATACGCTTACGGCCATTGGGATTACGATCACCCCCCTCGGGCAACAACTCGCTGTTTGATGAGCTATATTGCCTGTAATCATTTTTTGTATTGTTATATCCCCATGGGTCCCCTGAAGGAGGCACGCCATCTTCGCCCACCTCTTTTATCGGATCCCAGCCTTTGGTTACCAGCTTGATACTGTCTAATTCCGCATCGGAAATATCGACGTCACCGCTGGGTTTGACTTCGACGGTAACCGTCACTTGCTGCATACCATTACTCAGTACGCGGGTCGTCAAGGAGTCACTCGTAAGCCTGAAAAAGTCCAGAGTCGTCCATTGTGTCTTCATGGCATAGTCGGACAGATGAATAACACTGTAGCCCTTTCTAGTTAACGATCCGATTCCGAAGCTCGCTTGAACAACCGCATAGGATGAACGAATCTCCTCAGGAGCAGTGAATTCACCGGTCACCGGATCGACCTGGCCTTCCCCGGCGACCATACTCCATACAATCTTGCCCGGGTCATAATCATCCACACGCAATTGAGTCATTGCTTCTGCAGGCAATCCTGGGTGAAAACCCGGTTTAACCTGTAGTGCAAAGGTGCCTCTGAGCAAAATAATGGAAGCAATAACTATGTTGTGACTGTCGAGTCCTTCAACCTCAACCTCTACTGATTCAAGAGATTCGATGATGGTCGAGGGCGGCGTGTACGTCGCCTCATAGCCGGTGTCACTCAGATTTCCGGGACCCCGCAACGTCCACTTCAACCGCTCATCCTTCAAAAGAGACGCCTTGAGCGTTACCGGCTCACGATCGCCCTGCTCGGTCAAATCAACCGTGAGCATTGACGGGGTGACGGTCATTGGCTCTATCACCACCACGACCAAGGCAGAGGCCACTCGCTCTTCTCCGGACTCGGCATCCTGATAAGTCGCTGTGACCACATTGCGCACCGCCAGCCCGTCCATCAATCCTGCGTCTGGCGCCGTGAACGCACCGTCGTCAGTAATGTCCCCGGTGGCGCGGCTGCCATCGATACCACGCACGCTCCATTTGATGTTCGCGCCTCGCAAACCGAGTTGTTTGACGTCGAATTTCAACGTATCACCGGTCTTGACCCGACCAAACAGCGGTTCCAGGGTGAAGGCGGTGTGTTTGGGGTCGATATGCCCGGCCAGAAACAGATCGCCCGGCAAGGCGGCTTCGGTCAACAGCAAGGCGTTTTGCTCGGGGAAGAGCAGGTGGTTCAAGTGGAAGACGTTGATTTCGGGAAGCGTTATCTGTTTGAGGTTATCAATGAGTTCGCGAGTGGCATTTGATAGAGTTTCTGTGACACTATCAAAGATCCAATTCGGTGTTGAGCCGCTGGTGTCAGGTGCCCTCAGACTGCTCGTAAAGTCGAATTGACTGTCGGGTAATAGCTCAAAAGAAACAATATTCTCATCGGCACTGACAACAGGTTTGTATTTAATCTTAAACACAGGGTAGACATGACCCGTATAGACGTAATTTTTATTCCCTAGACCGAATATATGCTTTTCGACAAACCGCAGTGGTATGGGTTGTTTACCTGACCAGCTGCACTCGAATATCATATCCTCGTTCACCGAGAATCGGAGAGCAGACAGAGGGTGAACGTTAGAATAAGGTAACTCAAAGGGTCCTTCGTTTAGGACTGCTGCAGAAATGAAAGTCCCCCCATTAGAAACATGCTTATGTTCGAAATTTTCCTGTGGGAACCCTCCCGCTACAGCCATAAGTGATCGAGCGGTGTCATTCGATGGCTCAATTTTCTGAAGTCTTAAGTTTCCGCTAACTTGCTGCATCAGCTGCGGTTCTATGTACCAGTCAGATAGCGCCCTACTCGCCAACACCAAAGACCCAGAGTAAATAGCTTCGCGGGTCTCAGGATGCAGATCATCCGGAATCAGGTACGGAAAACCGCTCTCCTCCGTCGGCGTAGAACCATTAGTCGGGTTGTTCCGTGTGCGAATGAATAACACCACTGCGCCACCCTCGCCATCTTCGGACAGCAAGGCATTATCAGCAGGCGCTTTTTGCGTTCGAATCTCGAAGTGACGCGGTACCAGCATGTCATCGTCGTTAAAGTTCAACATCCCCAGCTCATAAATCTGCAACTCGGGAGGGTAGCTGGAATAGATCTTATGAAAAAACTCGCCGAGCGCCTGTTGTGCCTCGCCCTCAACCAGGTTACTGCTAAAGTTGTACGCGTTTGCCAAATTGATTATGACCTTCCCGGATTCTTCTACAGAACCGGGGGCGGCCAGCAAGTCAATGTCCATCTCCACCCTGTAACCCTGCTGCGGCGAAACCGTGAAGCTGCTGATCACCCGAGAGGGATAGCCTGCAACGTCAAAGCGCTGATTGACTGTTCCCGCCTCGACCTCCATGGTCAAACGTGCCTTGGAGTTACTCAGGGTTGCGTTTATAAACGACAAGCGGGGCTGACTCAACAGCAGGCCGTTGAGTTCCAACACCACGCCGCCCCTGATGGTATGTTCACCGCTAATTTTCTTGATGAAACTGTCCTTGTTAAAACGGGCAACATATTGCTGCTCCAACAAGCTGTTGACTTTCGCCCTGTTCATCGTAACGACTGCATCCCAGCCACGGGTTATGGACTTACCGCTCATCCGGGCGCAAAGACCGGCAAATGATTGATCTGACATGTTATATCTCCTGCCACAATGATTTAATTCAATTTAAAGAACGCCCTGGTTTGGAGAGACTGTTGGCATTGAACGTTGACGGAAGTTCGTAATCGGTAAGGGGTAACGGCAATACAATAAATCCGTGAAACCCCTCTCTGCCCTCCCCCCCAATCGAAACCGTGATAACCGCAAAACTTATGAGGCTGGAATCTGGCTGTTTGTACACGCTGGTCGCCGCGTCCAGATGTCCACCACCGTGTATGAGGTTCAACGTAAAGCCCCATTCTTCAGGGTCCAGCACCTCATCACCCGCCAACACTTGCAGCCTTACTTCGCCGGCGTCCAGATCGGTGGAATCAATAACTTTTATCGTCAGGTCGGGCGTATATTTAACAATGAGCAATGTCACTGTTTTCGGTGTACCGCCAGCGGCTTTGCACTTGACCGTATCGACAGTAAATGCCCCGGCACTGTCTGGTGCCGTATAAATGCGGTGATAGGCGTTGTCCGGGTCGGGGGTTAATGTATCGCCTTCCCATTGTGGTTCACTGCCGTCGATGGTTTGCGCCGTCAGTTTTATTCTTTGTGCCGGGGCGCCGACCTGAAAGAGCGGATTCACAGCTATAGTGTTGTCAATGATGGAAACCAACGCCATGGCCCTGACCGGCTTGCCGTCAAGAGTGCCTTCTGCTGTCACCAGAACGCTCACGTAACCTTTATCCAGTGAACTGGCAGGCGGGGCGCTATACAGCCCGGTGGGACTAATTGCGCCAACGTCGCCCGTTTCATTGTCGGCATCACGCACACTCCACATCAGGCTCGGCACGCCCGCGCCCCCCCCTGCCACCTGAAATTGCAGTTGGGTTCCGGCTTCCAGCATGGATTGAGCAGGGGTAATGACCATGCTGGTACGAACGGGGTCGACATGACCAAACAGTGCCAGGTCGCCGGGGACATAAACGCTGGACAGTTGCAAAGCATTCGTCCCCGGAAAAAGCAGATTTCGAGCCAGAAACGTGTCGACACTAGGTATCTCGATACGTGCAAATGCGTTCTCAACATGAGGGGCAACTGCGCTATGAACCTTGCCTCTCAAAACCCTCATATGTTCATCGCGGTAGCGAAAGTATTTGTCAACTTGAGCATCTAATTGAAACTGCGATATCGTTTTTCTAATAAAACTGACCAACCCGCTATTTTCGTCAATTACTGCATCAAAAGGCTGCACATGGTTATGCGGAAAAGTATATCCAAGATCGTAAGTACTTAACTGATCGGGTTTTACCAGGTCGACGCCTTTCCCGCTGGCAAAATTAGCGCCAAGCCATGAAATTAGAAGCCCCCGATTGTTTGCCGTAACCTTTAGTTGATCGTGCCCAAAATCATATTTAAAGTCAGACCAGAATATAGTGAGCGAGTTGTAATATTGCGCATTGTCTATAACGTGCGAAGGGTTGAATTCAGACATCGGAATGCTCCCCGAAATAGCGGTCAGAAACCATGCTCTGTCGCTGGTCCCGTCATACGCTTTGAACTCGGTGCCACGCCCAAGACTTTTTGCAAGACCTCCACCAATGACCTTATCGAAAAACACTCGATTGGACAGCAACATCGAACCTGTATAAGTATCTTTCCCCTCATCCTTCGGTATCAGATATCGAAATCCGTTCGGGTCATTCGGATTGGGTTTAGGAGGAATATTCCCATTGACGCCACCCTTGAACGTGATGAACATCATGACTGCGCCATCGCCATAGTTCGCTTCACCACGACGATCGGCCAATGGAGCCGCCACTGTGCGGATTTGAAATTCTTCGGGCGTCAATACATCATTGAATTCACCGCTCAGACTGCCCAGCACAAAAATTTTCTGTTTATCTTCCAAATCGTGGAACATGGCACCAAAAAAGGCACCAATCTGTTTTTGATCCATATCGCCAATTACGAAATTGGCCCGGATATTTTCTCCCTTGCTGATGTCCAGCGTTACCTTGCGCGCATTTACCGTGCCCGGCGTGTTTTCCAACGGCATTGTCATGGTTAACTGCGGTGCGCCCAACGGCAGCAGTTGCTGAATTCGATCCACTCGACTTGGATGACCCAGTGGTCTGAGTTCGGATACAATCAACCCGCCGGCCATGTCCACGGTAAGATTGGCCTTTGACGCACTAAGGTCAGCATTTTCAAAGGAAAGCTTCGGACAACCCAGTTTTAATCCATACAACGTTTCAGTTGTAACACCCACGGGAGGAAGGCGCCTGGTTATCAGAGGCATATAGCTATCTGTTTCATTAAACCGTTCAATATATTGCTGCTGCAATAGCTCATTGGTCTTACGCTGATCATAAGTCACCAACGCATCCCAGCCATAGGTTTTGGATTTTCCATCCATCCACGCCAACAACTCTGCCACGCTATGATTGCTCATGAATTCACTCTCAAACATCACACAAAGTGTGGGAATCCTGATTACGCCAGTAGTTTCAAGCCCAGCGACTGAAAGGCCGTTTGCGTATCACCGCCATCAAAACTGACACTAAAACGAATAGAAAAACTGGTGCCGTCAACGATGCGAGATAAATGTTCCGGGCGCAGTAAACCGCGCACACCCGCCGTCACTTCCTCACGGCTGACGTTACGTTCCTGAATAATCGTTGCCTCGGCACTTGTCGCCGTTAGCCACATCCGAATTAATTGTGTCTCCGCTATATATATCCAGGTCGCCGGCATGAACGTTACAGCCAGGCCTGCATCTGTCACGAGGGATCGCTTAAGCTCCCCGTTCACTGCCTTTTCACAGATTATAATGCCCAATTTGTTCGTGGGAATTTTTTCAACGCCGAGCAAATAGCGTTCGGAGGGAGTGCCGGGATCGCCAACAGGCGCATCTTTTCGTTTGATGCGGTAATAGATTTCTACAGCCCGGTCCATATTCGCCGGGATTGCATAAGCGGGCACGTTGAATCTTTTTGGCTGGCCTGCAACAGGAACTGAAACTTCAACAGGCTCCCCAAACCCTACCCACTGAATAATCGCCATTTCTTCGTCAGAAATAGTAACGCTTGCCGGTATATTCACGAAAACGCCGGTTTTTGCGAAATGTTGCGTGTTTAATTTTCCATCCAGCGTCGCGTCACCCACATCAGCATTTTCGACGGTGGGTTTATCCAGGTCTTCTCGTCCCAGCACTGTAAGTTGCAAAGGTTCTGAAGCACCGCTGGCATCGGCGCGAAAATACTGGTAACTCACAGCAACAGGCTGCTTGTTGTTCGCCATCAGCCACGAGTGCTCGAGGGACACTTCAATCTTGCCAGTATCCAGACTGGACAAGTCAACTTGTTGAGATTTGACGACTGTTCGGTTATCCCGATTCCCCGTCCAGTAGAGCACCAGATCATCGTTCGCACGCATGCCTGGCCAAGGCGTGATCAATAGTTTGATTCCCTGCGGGTAAGCACCGGGATCGAGCTCGTCTCCCGTAAAATCCTTTATGCTGACTTTATCAAGTCTGTTTGTTGTGGGTGGGATAATGCGTATCTGTCGCGTGGCAGATTTCGCGTCGGGTTTCAGGCTCGGTTGGGCATAAATGATGGTATAGCTTAATTTGACGTTACCGCCCCTGATAAGCCTCGCTTGGCTCGTGGCTACTTTCCAGCTCAATACTTTACCCACTAGAGCATCAGTAATGTTCAATACAACGGTAACGGGAGGTGGTGGAGTTCCATTCGAGCGCTCACCTTCCCACCGCAGCGTAACTCTGTCGCCTCTGGCCATCGCTCGATAGGGAGGTGCAACAATCGTTAACTGGGTTGTTGGCGTGTCAGGATCAAGATGTTCATCGTGGGACTCTTTTATTTGTGGCGCCGCCAATAGATCACGTCTACCTACATTAAAGGCAATTCGGGAAGACTCGATAAGGGCGGACTCGGTTTTCGTACGGACAACTCGCTCAAGCAGGTAGGAATAAAAT
>Ga0247817_10001310_pt1 | contig 13134 bp, 13 predicted proteins | sample UWRJL212509R1_FD_178010 | JGI IMG/M metagenome (GOLD analysis project Ga0247817, IMG submission 178010) | Plant litter microbial communities from Arlington Agricultural Research Station in Wisconsin, United States - UWRJ-L212-509R-1 | ecosystem: Environmental > Terrestrial > Plant litter >... | reverse complement strand
GGTATCTGCGTATAACGATATACTATTGCGCCAAGAAAGGCAGTTAAAATAAGGAAGGGAATGATGCTTCCTGGATGGGTGGAGAACTTAAGTTTCATACTGGGGTGGATTAGCAATGGAAAAATACGCCATACCTGAATACTATTTTCGCCCATTGAATAAGTGTTGTAAGAAAGGCGATAAGTGTTGGAAAATATCGATTAGAATAAAATTGAGCTTTGAGAGATCATTCTATGAGTTTTAATGGTAATTGATTTTTACTAAAAAACCCTAAACCAAATCAGCGGTTCTTCCGTTATACTTTTGGAAATAAAATGTATAGATATGACTTCAGAAGAATACAGCAAGCAATTTAACGAAGAAGATGCCCCCGGCTGGCTGGCGATAGATGCAGCAATAGAAAAAATATATCCTGGCCGGGAGCCACGACACTATGCATCAGTAATTAAATACATGATAGGCGGGCCGGATCCTTTGGATGGTACAAGTGTGTATGATTCTCAGCAGCAAACCTTCCATCGCCATATTGTAAGTTATGGAATGTCTGAATTGTATTTTGCACCTGAAAAATCAGATAAGGAATTCAGTAACTGGGGGTTTGAATTTACCATGCGGATCAAAAGCACCGAAGGAGAAGAGGATCCTAAGTGGGTAATAGGTTTGATGAATAATCTTGCACGTTATGTTTTCCAGAGTGGAAACTGGTTTGAAGATTATCATTATATACCAGCCAATGGACCTATAAGGTTGGAATCTAAAACAGATAAAGTGGGTGTTTTATTTATAACTGATCCTGAGTTGGGAACAATTGCTACACCTCACGGACAGGTAACATTTTTACAATTGGTAGGTATTACAGAAGCACAATTAGAACGTTTGAAACAAAGTCCCGAACAGGCAGTATTGTTAATAGAAGAAATGCGTATTAACAATCCGTTACTGATTACAGATTTGGAGGAGTGATGAAGATAAAAATGGAGTAGATTTTTTTTGTATTGTTAGCCTTGATAGAAAAACGTTCTTATTTGAATCTGTTTTGTTCTTAACAAAACAGATTCAAATAAGAACGTTTTTGTTTTTTGCTTTTTTAAAGGTTGTTTTTTGCTGTAATATTTTTTCAAAATAATGTAACAGCAAGTATGATGTATTCCATTATATTCTATAGTATGTGTTCTGTAAGCCTTTATTTATAGGCTATTAGATTATTTTATACGATATGGTAAATATGTAATCAATAAAATGTATTGTGTAATCTGTACGCTATTTGAATGATATAAATTCGTTATATCATTCAAACAAAAATAATTTTAACTAACCGTTTAAAAAAGTACAGCTATGGAAAATCAAAACAACAACACACCAGCCAACACCTACAAAACTACAAACAACAAGTTGTTAACAGGTATGTTCCGCGATCGTGAAAGTACTGAAAATGCTTATAATGATTTACATGAAAGAGGTTATAAGCACGATGAGGTCAATTTATTGATGTCAGATGATACACGAAAAACACATTTCGCTGATGAAGACACTGAAATTGGAACAAAGGCTGCAGAAGGCTTGGGTAAAGGGTCTGCCATTGGAGGAACAATAGGGGCTATTGCCGGAGCTATTGCAGCTTTAGGTACAAGCCTTTTAATTCCTGGCCTGGGAATAGTTATTGCCGGCCCGATTGCAGCAGGACTTGCAGGTGCGGGTGCTGGCGGTCTAACAGGCGGCATCATTGGTGCTTTAGTAGGTGCAGGAATTCCGGAAGAACGTGCTCGTATTTACGAAGACGGGATTAAAAATGGAAAAGTTGTATTGGGTGTACATCCTCGAAACGATGAAGATGCAGAATACTTCAAGAACAACTGGAGAAAAAATAATGCTGAAGAGATTCATCATTAATAATATTTATGTAAAGGCGATGCGTGTTCATCGCCTTTATATACTAAGGTTAGAATTAATACAATATGGAAATCATGTAATCAATAAAATGTATTATGTAAAGGGATACATAGCACAATGATCTAACTTCGACTTATTAAAATACAATTAAAACAAAATGCCCATGTATACTTTAGAAACTCAAAATGACATAGCACACCCAAAAATGCTGGTGGGGGTATTTCATGATCGGGTAAGTTCTGAGAATGCTTTTAATGAACTTTATGAACGTGGCTATGAACACGATGATGTTAATTTAATCATGACTGAAGATACACAAAAAAAGCATTTTTCAGATGAAGATTCAGAAATTGGAACCAAAGCAGCAGAAGGCTTAGGTAAAGGATCTGTTATCGGAGGTAGCATTGGAGCTCTTGCAGGTATTGTTGCCGCCTTAGGTACAAGTATATTGATTCCAGGATTAGGCATTGTAATAGCTGGGCCTATTGCAATAGGTATTGCCGGGGCAGGTGTCGGTGGATTGACCGGAGGAATTATAGGTACTTTGATTGGTGCAGGTATTCCTGAGGAGCATGCTAAAACGTATGAAGATGGAATTAAGAAAGGCGATATACTCATATGTGTAAATCCCCGTACTAAAGTTGACGCAGAGTATTTTGATACTAAGTGGAGAGATACGAACTCTCAACGATTCTAATTAATCATATCTTAACATATACATCAGATGAACTCATTTATATATATACTAACCGTTCTTTCGATTTTCATATTCACTTCTTGCAGTGTCATAGGTGGAATCTTTAAAGCCGGCATGGGCTTTGGTGTTTTTGTTACAGTCTTGCTTGTAGGTGGTATCATCTATTTTGTTGCAAGATCATCACGAAAAGAATAATTATAACTCTTACTTATAAAAACTAAACCTATAATTAATTAAACTAGCTACTACTATGGAAAAGAAAACAAGCAACGGAAATGGTTCAGTAAAAAAATCAGCTCCTAAATCATCAAAACCAAAATCAAGCAATGCATCAGAAAGTGGTTCTATGCAGGAATCTCAATTGATGAAATTATTTCAAGATGAATTAAAAGATATTTATTGGGCAGAAAAGGCATTGACTAAAGCAATTCCTAAAATGATCAAAAATGCTACCTCCGAAGATCTTGCTGCAGCATTAGAAGCACACCTTGAAGAAACTCAAGAACATGTGGCACGTGTTGAACAAGTATTTGAAATCTTGGGTAAAACTGCAACAGCAAAAAAATGCGAAGCAATGGCAGGCTTGATTGAAGAGGCGCAGGCTATTATGGAAGATTGTGAAGAAGGTTCTATGCGCGATGCAGGAATTATTTCTGCAGGACAAAAAGTTGAACACTATGAGATTGCATCTTATGGTACACTATGTCAGTTTGCTGAAACATTAGGTCTTGAGGAAATTAAAAATATTCTTGGTCAGACATTGGATGAAGAAAAAGCAGCAGATGAGAAATTGTCTGAAGTCGCTGAAAGCGCTATCAATGTTGCTGCTGCACACGAGCAGGAATAATTAAAATATTCAACCACAGCTATGGTTAAGATCCGTCAGTAGAACATTCTGCTGACGGATTTTTATTTATACAGCCTCTTGATTGTAATTTAATTTATGTAAAAAATCTATTAAAAGATATAACACCCATAGAACTTAAAAAAATTATTTTTAGGAATTAAAGAACCATACATAAAAACACAGCAGATCATGAAACGTGACGGACAATGTATAAGTCTATGGCAGGATATGCCTGAATATATTTCGCAGCGCATGCCTGCAGAGGCAGATGTTGTAATCGTTGGTGGAGGTATTACAGGTATCAGTACAGCGTTGCGTTTACAGCGCGAAGGTAAAAAATGTGTTGTGCTTGAAGCACAGAACATATGCTTTGGAACTACCGGAGGTACCACAGCCCATCTTAATACGTTGCTTGATACACCTTATTATACGATCAAAGATAATTTTGGTGAAGAGAATGCTAAACTTGTTTATACTATAACCAATAAAGCATTAAATCTTATAGAGAAAAATGTTATTGCATATGAGATTGATTGTGGATTTGAACGCAAATCTGCGTATTTATTCGCCCATGATAAAAAACAAAGTGAAGAACTGGATAAGATCGTAGAATCAACCAATGAAGTTGGATTGAGAATGGATTTTTCAAAAAACATTCCTGTTCCGCTTAGTTTTGAAAAGGCTGCAAAGGTTGAAGATCAGGCGCAGATACACATAACAAAATATATATTTGGAATTGCAGAAGCCTTTCAACGTATGGAAGGTTACATTGTTCAAAACTGCCGTGTAATGGATGTTACCCATGAAAATGATGAGACTATCGTTCATACTGCGAAGGGTAAAATTAAGGCAGGGCATGTTGTCTATGCAACGCATACACCACCGGGAGTAAATGTATTGCATTTTGAAGTAGCACCCTACAGGAGCTATGTGCTTGCAGCTACATTAACAGACAATAATTATCCGGATGCATTGGTATATGATATGGATGATCCATATCATTATTACCGTACACAGGAAGTGGATGGAAAAAAATATTTGATTTTTGGCGGAGAGGATCATAAAACAGGCCATGAAGAAAATACGGAATTTTGTTTTACTAAACTTGAAAGTTATTTACGTAAACATTATAACGTAGAAGAAATTGCTTACAAATGGTCTTCTCAATATTTTGAGCCTGCCGATGGTTTGCCCTACATTGGTCATTTACCAGGAAACCCTGAAAATGTTTTAGTAGCAACAGGTTTTGGCGGTAATGGTATTACCTATGGTACTGTGGCATCATGTATTCTTTCAGATCTTATTTGTAAAGGTTCAAGTACGTACGCAGAATTATTTAATCCTGCACGCTTTAAACCGGTTGCAGGCTTTGCTAACATTGTAAAAGAAAATGCAGATGTAGCGCGCGAATTTGTTGCGAAGAAATTTTCGCAGGAAAAGATTGAAAGTATATCAGAATTAGCTCATGATGAAGGGAAACTTGTCAAGTACGAAGGTCATTCGTTGGGAGTATATAAAAGTCATGAAGGCAAACTGTTTGCTGTAAATCCTTCGTGCCCTCATATTTATTGCAATGTTGGCTGGAATAATGCCGAGAAAAGCTGGGATTGTCCATGCCATGGATCTCGTTTTTCGTATACTGGAGAAATTATGACTGCACCTGCAAGTAGAGATCTTGAAGTAGTGGAGTTATTTAAAGATACCGAGCATGTTAAAAAATGAAAAAGATGAATTATAAATTACGGTGAATATAGTTGTAACCTGTTAATCGATAATTTATAATTCATCCTGTATTTATTTTTGTTCTGCTGGCTGCATTTTCTTTTCAACCATTTTTGCTACATTCTCGTTTGGCATAATAGAGCTCATGGCGACCAGTTGTCTTACCCCAGGTGCATATGCATGAGGTTCACCTTTAAGTAAAGCTTCATAACCTATTTGAGCTACGATTGTGGGGTTTTCCGGATTGTCCTGAGCAGCCTTGGTATGTTCCATACCAGCCTTATGAAAAAAATCTGTATCGGTTGCATTTGGTATCAATGAAGTTACGGTTATACTTGTGTCTTTCAATTCAAAAGCAAGAGCATCGCTAAAAGAAAGCACAAATGCTTTTGTTGCTGCATACACTGCGAGCATTGGGCTTGGTTGATACGAGGCCACAGAAGCAAGTTGCAGAATACGACCTTCGCCTTTATGAACCATGTCTCTTAGATATAATTTAGTAAGATGCACCATAGCGGTAACGTTCAATTGAATGATAGCGAGTTCTTTTTCAATGTTGGTATCAATGAAATAACCATATTCGCCTACTCCAGCATCGTTTACAAGTACATCTACATGAATATTCTCCTGTCTGGTAATTTGATAAATTTCCTCTGCTGCATTAGATATAGATAGATCTTTCGGAATAATAATAATTCTGCTTGCGCCCATATTCTGAAGATCAGCTGCAACATGATTTAATTTCTGTTCATCGCGTGAAACAAGTACCATATTGTAGTTGTCAGCAGCAAATAAACGTGCTAGTTCTAATCCGATGCCACTTGTTGCACCCGTGATCAGTACGGTTTTGTTCTGATTTGTCATGACTGTAATGTTTTAGCGGTTTAAACTTAAGTTCTGCGCTGCTTATATAGCAGCAATGTAAACTAATAAAAACAGCATGAGTCTCCTTTATATGAAATACTATTTGTGTTGCAGCTATGCCATATTGATTATATTATATGGTTGCAATAGAATACATTTTATCAGCATTTCATAGTTACGGCTATGTATTAAAAAGCATCTTTCAATATGTAAAACTTATAAGTTTTTTAAATGATTATATAATTACTTGAATTATTGCATCCTATATCTTTGTTAAAGAAATTCAGATATGCAAAAGGCAATCTCTTAAATTGAAATAATGATAAAAGAATTTTATAATTCTTATTACTTGAATTACGCATGAGTTGATGTATGTGTAAATGGAGATTGAGACGGGAATCCATAATTTTCCTGGCTTACTATAAATTTACTCATCAATAGAAATATTTTTCTTGTATACGAACATATAAAGATGAATTCAATTTCATCTAATCACTCATCTTCATTGAAGTAAATTATTCCCGCTGCACGTGTGCATTACAAGGAATAAAAGAACCAATGACTGATAAGACAAAGAGCTTTCACCGCTACGGATAGCTGTCGGTCTGCCAAGGGTAGTCCGACAGCGGCTCTGAGTCTTTAATATGACAAACTTATTGTCTGCCCGCAGATGGTAAGTTTCATTTTATATTATTGTTCTTTATTGTATCAGTTATGTAAAAGAAAAATTCCTTATTCGTTGCAGATAATATAAAAATAATAATATAAAGCACATCGTTTATTTGATGTTATAAAAACTTTCACCAGCTAGGAAAATAAGCCGCCTGAACATATAATATGTTCGGCGGCTTATTTATTTTATGAGGTATACGAATTTATTAATAAAATAGAACTTGTTTTTTTGAATTTGATGCAGTTATTTTTTTAGTTCGATCCAGACAGGTGCATGATCACTGCTTTTTTCCCAGCCACGAACATGTTTGTCTACACCTGCCTTTTTTAATTTGGAAGCTACTTGAGGGCTTAATAAAAAATGGTCAATACGTAAACCTGCATTACGTCCATATGCATTTCTAAAATAATCCCAAAACGTATAGATCCTTTCTTCAGGATATAATGTTCGGATCGCATCTGTCCAGCCTTGTTTGATAAGCTTCTTAAAAGCTGCACGGACTTCAGGACGAAACAGCGCATCATCCTTCCAGCTCTCAGGTTTATATACATCAAGTTCCGTAGGCATTACATTGAAATCACCTATTAAGATAATTGGCATGTCAGCTTTAATAAGATCAGAAGCATGTTTTGTAAGCCGTTTAAACCAATCGAGCTTATAATCGAATTTCGGTCCGGGTGCGGGATTACCGTTGGGAAGATAGAGGCAGCATATAACGACTCCATCTATAAAAGCTTCAATGTAACGGCTATGGCTGTCTTCAGGGTCACCTGGCAATATGCGACGCAGTTCTTGTATATTGCTGCTGCGTGAAAGTATAGCAACACCATTCCAGCTTTTTTGTCCGTGCCAGATCGCATGATAACCGAGGTCAAGTAAGGCCTGTTCCGGAAACTTTTCATTCGGGGCTTTTAGTTCCTGCAAACAGACAATATCGGGCTTTGCCTCTTGCAGCCAGCGCAGCAGAACCGGAAGCCTGCCGTTCACGCCATTTACATTATAGGTAGCTATTTTCATTCCAATATTAATTATTTTGAATTGTCCCACGACTGTTTCATCGACAACGGAACCTTCTGTACAGTTCTGATCAGGTATAGACCAATGCTTATGAATAAAACTCCCGAAGCCAGGAACAGGTAATCATATATAGAAAGCCCTAAGCGTTCCACAACATGGTGGATCTGGAGTACATGATGATCAATGATCCCCTCTACCAGATTAAAGATTCCCCATCCCGCAAGTTGTGCGCCAATCAGCGCTTTGCCCGACCACGGTACCTCAGGACGTTTAACTGCATTCCACAACATAATAATAGATATAGCAGTAGTAAGCCAGGTAAAGGCATGGAACAATCCATCCCAGACCATGCTGATCTCTATGTTGACAATCGTTGTTTGAGGCAGTTTCGCAGAAAGCATGCTGTGCAGCTGAAAGATCTGATGAAAAAGAATGCCATCAACAAAACCGCCCATACCAATTCCCATCAGCACGCCAGCGGCAAGTAAAGGTTTAAGGTTCATATACGTTTTTCGGGTTTAAATGGAAGGTCGAAATAATAGATGCCTGCGCCAACAGCAGTAAAGATTATAAAGGGCAGTACCAATGCAAATACATTAAACGGAAGTTCAGGACCGAACAGGTAATTGCGTACCTGCACTGCCGTTGGTGAGGTGCATACCGGACAAGCAGAGACTGTTTGTGTCACAGCTATACATGCAAGAGTTAAGAGTAGAAATTTTTTCATTGTGAATCTGGCTAATGCGTATAGTATTTTGATTTTTGAATTATACAGGCCGATCTGATTTACTTACACGTTACTTCTTCAATAGAAATCCAGTGAGCTATTTTATCGCGGAATAAAAATCGTTCACCATCTGCTTCTATCAACGGGTCGGGATATTCCGGACTGTTCCCCAAAAAAGTAAATGTAAGCGTGCTGCCATCAGGAAAAGTTACCAGGTAGCATGAGTCAGTTGTTAGTGTAAATTTGTTCATAGCTTGTTTTTGGTTGAATATTGTTTTAGTCAACATCTGTATATCCATTGATGTAGCTGATGTGCTTATAATAAGTTACAAAAAAATATATAAATAAGAATGTGTTTTTACTTCAGAATTTTGCAGAGTTTATTCAATGCTTAATACTGAAATCATATAACAATCTCCTGTGATTATATAACACTTCCCCTGAGTATACAAATACCTTTGTGCTGTTGAATAGACATATGTTTATCTCAATGCATATCTTATCATTAACTTATTATTTCATGAAAAAAATTTTACTATCCGGAATTTTATTACTTAGTGTATTAGCAGTAAATGCTCAACGCACCTCAATCGGTATTACAGCAGGAGCAGGAACAGCATGGTTGTCTGATACAGACGAAGATGTAACATTCAATCCGGCATGGAATGCCGGTGGAACGTTGGTGTATAGCACAGAAACACATTGGGGATTTGGTGTAGATGTAAAGTATTCGAGAGAAGGAGTTCGATTTACGTATCCGGGTTCAGGAAGCTATAACGGACAAACAATGAGTACAAAAGTTGGAAGCGATTATATCCGTGTTCCATTGCGTGCTATTTATTTCTTTAATAAAAATGATAAAGCTTTCCGTCCTAACATCTCAGTAGGACCGAGCTTAGGCTTCTTAACAGGTGGTGAGATCCGCCAGTATGATGGTGACAAAAATGTATTGTCGAGAAGTAAGGTAAAAGATTCATTTGAGGCATTTGACTTTGGCCTTCAAGGTACAGTAGGCGCAAGCTTTATGTTGTCAGACGGACTTTGGTTAAGCGGTGATATTGTTTACTATCAAGGATTGATTGCACAAAATAAAAATGGTGCAAATAATATGTTGAACAGCAACCTTGGTATCAATCTTGGATTGAGAATCGGAGTAGGAAATTAATATTCAATAGACTAGTAATTTCGAAGGTATATATGAAGGCTCATCTGTATTAAGATGAGCCTTCATGTTTTTGATAAATTGCTCAACTGACTCAGATCCTGTTATAATAGTATAATTATATTCGTTTCAAGGGCAACTGTTAAAGAAAAACTGGTTAATTAATTTATTTTTTTTTCAATTGAATTTCAATTACTTCAGAATTACTTCAGTTTTTTTTATAGTAAATGCATAAATACTGCCTTCATATAATTGCATGAGTAATACATTTTTTGTAATTTCTAAGCTTAATTTATTCAAAGTCTTGTATGCAGTTATCATTTGATGCATGTATATATGGTGAGAACGAATATGATGTACCCTTAATATTTATCTGTTCCCTTGAATTCAATAACATGGAAACATGATAAACCCTTTGTTATGAGAATATTTCCGATTATTAAAGATCCTGTTTACAAAAAGAAAGAAAGCTACAACGTTGCTGAACGATTCTTTCTAACACTTATCCGTGATGAACGTGATCTGCCTTTTGTGCAGTTAAAAGTAACCATTTTACTAACGCTTATTCCGCTTGGTATCTTTTTATATGTACCGGGTATTCCGGGCTGGCTCTGGTGGCTGGCCGCAGCCGCTTATTTCTTTCTGAATAATTTTTACTTTAAAGCGCCTTTCGGTCTTATGCTGCATTGTACCTGTCATAATAAGCTGTACAAGTATAAATATGAAAAGCTGAATCTTATTCTGCCTTGGTTTGTAGGTCTGTTCTTCGGACAAACACCCGAAACATATTTTACTCACCACATAGGTATGCACCATATTGAAAATAATCTGGAGGATGATAAAAGCAGCACTATGGCTTATCAGCGCGACAGCTTTCGTGATTTCATGAAATACTTCAGCTCATTTATGTACCGCGGCCTGGTAGATCTTTCCATGTACTTCAGTAACAAGAACCGGGAAAAACTAATGATCAAAACCATCCGTGGTGAATTTTTGTATATCCTGATGTGTATTGGACTTTGCATCGTAAATTGGCAAGCCACTCTTGTCGTATTTATTTTACCGTTACTTATTTCAAGATTTATTATGATGCTTGGCAACTGGACACAACATTCTTTTATTGATGCTGCTGATCCTGGCAATCATTATAAAAATAGCATTACCTGTATCAATACAAACTACAATAAAAAGTGTTGGAACGATGGCTATCATATCAGTCATCATATTAAGCCAACTATGCACTGGACAGAACACCCGAAACATTTTGTTGAACACATACAAAAATACGCTGCTAACAAAGCGATTGTGTTTGAAGGTATTGGTTTTCTTGAAGTATTTATATATCTCATGCTTAAACGATACGACAAGCTGGAACATCATTTTGTAAACATTGAAAGCATCTATAGTTCACAAGAAGAAGTAATTTCATTGATGAAATACCGCACACAAAAGATTGTGAATGAATAGTAACGTGGGAACTAAACGCATAGATAAAAGTGTGCTTAAGTACAGTTAAATGAAAAAACTTAATCCTGGTTTAAATAAATTTTAAACCAGGATTAAGTTTTTTCAGTGTTATCCTATTACTTCGGATGATAAGCCTCATACATCATTTCCTGCAAAGCATTTTCTTCTTTCTTCATGGCCATAAATGCATTGTAAGGATCAGTATAACGCTGATCAAAATACAGGTCATCTTCGTTGCCTATTTTAACAATATTGGAAACGTATGAACGTAGCAAAAACTGTTCGTTAAAGTTAATGAGCGTTTGTCCGATTTTATTTGCAGCTGAATAAGCTCTGGCGTCATTTCTGAATATGCGTGTGCATTCTTCAAATGGAATAACAGCAAGCGGTTCCATAATCCCTTTGCTGCTTATATTTGCCGGAATAAAAATTGTAAGCTCTATCGGAATAAATTTAAATTCAGAAGTATTTTTATCAAAGATAAATTTTTCAGTCAGCTCAACGATATACAATTCTTCTTGAGAATAAAGTGTTGCCATACAACTGTCATCAGAAGATGGAATCCATAATTTATTTTGGATCTGTTCATAGCTTAACTGTTTCGAACGATCTTCGAATTTATATGCTTTGGCGCCATTTTTAACAGCGTCGAGCAGAATAGCTGATAAGATACAGTCTTTCCCAAACACTGATCTGTTTGCCTGGTAGCGCAGATCGATTTCGCGTACGATATAACGGCTATAGGTAATGTCCTGTTCGCGGATATACTGTGCGAAGGTTTGCGTTATTATCAATAAGGTCAGTGCGAAGAATCCTGTTAGCTTTTTCATACGATCCCGGTTTTATGGATAACGTAGAAATTAATTATAAATTATGAGTTATGAATCAATGTCGTTTACTTAAGCGACCGATTTAATACTAGTGTACATTTACATTTCACAGACTACGGAGAAACGCTCCCTTCTCCTGAAGGAGAAGGGCTGGGGATGAGGTTTTAGAATGAATGTGTCCTTAAATTATTCCTTAAGTAAACGGCATTGAGTTATGAATTATAAATTATGGACTAACCACCAATTGCCATATGGGTTTCGCCGTGGTTGTGTCTTTTCGACCAACCACCAGGTACTCAATGATGTTAAATTTGACCCGTCCTGAAAGGTTTACTGATGAATGAATAAGAATCTCTGAGTGCAATTGTCAGTAGCGGGTTGACAGCATTCATAACTCATAATTTATAACTGATCCACGTATTTTTTCGCAGCTTTGTTCAGTCTTCTTTCAATGATGCTGGAAAGCCTTCTTGGAGACATTACTTTAATGCTTTCCCCAAAACCAAGGATTTCCCGTTCCAACTCAAAATTTAATACTACATCCAGTCGAATGAGGATTCCCGTTTCATCTTCTTTTAAAATAGTTTGTGATGTATGAATTGGTTTTGTTAGTACATATGGCGCATTGAACCTGTCTACATGCAGAATAACTTTACTTGGTCTGTCTTTTTCAGACTTCGTAACACCAATCAGATCATCAAAGTACCGTTCAAAATTCACTCCGTCATGTTCTATATAAGATTCATTCGGCAGCTCCTGAAATTCGATGATGCGATCCAGCGCAAGTGTTAACAGATTTGGTTTTCTCTTGCACTTACATATCAAGAACCATCTGTTTCTATATTCTTTTAACAGATATGGATAATAGATCTCCTGATTCGAATCTGCTGCTTTAAATGATTTATATTCAAGCAGTAATGCCCGCTGGTGCAGTATTGCCTGGTATAGTGGATTTATATGCTGAATACCCTTTAGTAATTTATTGGTTTCAAATTGTATGCAATTCTTACTTTGCTTAGTCGATTTGTTTAAATTATTTTCAAGCTTTGTGATCAGATCACTCATCTCATCGAAATAACTGAAGCCATTTAAATGCTTTAACACACCAACAACCTCTTTCATTTTTTCAACATCAGCATTGTTAATAGGCGCGTTGGTAATACTGAAAGATGGATCTTCATAGGTATAATATTTTTTATCCTGTACCGTGATGGGAGCGTTGTAGCCAAGCTTGTCGC
>Ga0247817_10001308_pt1 | contig 13144 bp, 6 predicted proteins | sample UWRJL212509R1_FD_178010 | JGI IMG/M metagenome (GOLD analysis project Ga0247817, IMG submission 178010) | Plant litter microbial communities from Arlington Agricultural Research Station in Wisconsin, United States - UWRJ-L212-509R-1 | ecosystem: Environmental > Terrestrial > Plant litter >... | reverse complement strand
GTACCCCTTAGTCTGGCTCCTATAGTAAAGACTACGGTAATAAGGATAGAGGAGAACCTATAAACCTAAATACGATCGCTTTAATTAAAGTACTCGACTTAGTAGACGACGCTAACTACTAGCGTAGCGAATATAAGGACCTACCTACGTAGGAGGATTTAAGGGCTTTCTTTAATAAGAAGTAATAAGTTAGTTTAATTGTACGATAAGATAGATAAATAGTCGGCTTAAGGGCGAGCCTTCTCGCGAGGGGGGGATTGTTACGGTATATACTATAATAGGTAGTGGTTATAGGCTTTATCGCCTTATTAGCCTTATTACCTTATTAGTACGTTATACTACTAGATAGATTCGTAGATATAGTTAGATAAGCCTTATAACCCTTCCTCCTACATCTTCGATATTTTCTATAATCCAGTACAGACTTTATCGTAGCCTTATCTCTTTAGTTTAACTAACTCCTGTAATATTTATCTTTAACGAAGCGGTCGATCTCGTATAGGCTAGTAACGCTTATATAAGTACGGTTTACGAATATAAAGAATAACTAAGCTTTTATAATAACGACGTCTAAAGGTCGCTTCTTATACTAGGATTATCCTTAAGAAAGGCGGTATAGTCCTTAGTTATCGTAAAAAGGATAGGTATCTAGCGTCCTCTCCCTTAGTAAGTACTAGGGAACCTCCTCCTTCGGCTTAAAGTCGTTAGATAGTTTATCCTTTATTACGTATTATTCTTTAGTAATTAGGTTTTATTATTAAACCTACTTATAACGGTATATTCTCTAAAGAATCTTTATAAGTTATTATAGTTTCGTTTCTAATAAAAGTTTCGCTTTCTATTTTATAACTACCTTAAGTTCTTTAACTCTTATTATAACTTATTTATAAAACTTATAGTTCTCCCTTTAACGTTTATCCTCCTCGTTTATCTTCTTTTCCTAGTAACGTACGTTTTTTTTAAAACGTAGGAACGTAAGGAGATCGCCGGCTTAATTTATAAAAATAGTAGTTTAGTAGGTAGGGTTAGAAAGGTACTTCTTTAGGTAGATTAAGCGTTATCGTTTATAGTTTAGCTAAATATCTTACCTACTTAGTTACTTACAGCTAAGGATTAGATTATAAGGGGTATTAAGTATTAGTATTTACTTGTTGTAATAAGTTCGTTATTAAACGATAAGGTTACTTTTAAAGGCTTTACTAATCTTTTAGACGTTTTTACGATTAAATCCTATTATATAAGTAGATTCGAAGTAGTTATTTACTTTTAATTATAGTAACTTCTTTAACTTAACGGCGAAAAACTAACTAATAATTAGGTACGCGTTCGCTCCTATATTAATAAGGGTATATTTAGTAGTAACTAAAAATCTATTATTAGCTATCGTAACGGAGATATAAAACTATTCTCCTCCTAACAACTATAATATAAATCCGTTTTTCTTATTTATACTATTTATTATAACCTTTACTAATACTTCCCTTAAAAAGAAGTTTACTTACCTTAAAGTACTTAGTTTTCTAAGTCGGAGCTTATAAAAGTAGTAGCCTTACTTAACTTCTTACGTTAGGCTATTATCTCTTTTACAATCTTATTAATATAAGCTTCCCTATTCTTAGCTCTCTTAGGGTAGTCGCGGCGTATATACCCAGTCTCGTAGTAGCTAAAATAACGACCTTTGTAAATATACTTAACTACCTTATCCTTATCTAACTCCTTATTAAAGGTAACGTTACTAGTAAAGGTAGTTATCGGGGTTAAAAGGGTATTACTCGGTCGGTTATTACGGTTACCGCGGCTTCCGTAAGAACTATTTAAGGGTTATTAAGTCGAACTACTTTTGTTAGTCTTAGCTTTCTCCTTTTTACGCTTAGTATAGGCCTACTTATAGGAAAAGGTAATATCTATACTAATACGCGTATAAGTCTTAAAGTTAATAAAAGGGTTATAATACGTTATTATTAGGCTAACTTAAAGCGATATAAGGAAACGGTGTTTAAACTCTCCCTTTTACTTAAAACGGCGAAGTTTATACTCGTTAATAAGTTTAATAAAGTTATTCTTAAATATATTATAATCCTTACCTATCTTAAGCTCGAAGTCGTTAAATACCTTAATAGCCTTATCCGTTACCTAGTAGTCGTAGTACTCGTTATATAAATGGTCGATTAAAGTATCGGACGTTTAAATAAGTTCGTAATACGAGTTATTAAGGTATAGCTTAAAGTTTTCGCTAACTTTACCGCTTAAGCGTCCCTTAATATAAACTATCTTTACGTTATCGCTTAAATAATAATCGCTATTAACGTAAAGCTTATTCTTTAACTAATAGAATTAAGAGGCGAAGGTAACTATATCTTTAGCCTTATTATTATAAAAGATAAAGGGGTTAGCTTACTTTACGTTACGGTTATTATTACTTATATTAACGCGGCTTATATAGTTCGTATTTAAAGTAACGTCGTAGTTAGAACGCTTAAAGTTCTCGGAACAGTTACTTTATATATTTATAACTAAGTTAGTAATCTTAGCTTTTAGTTATAAGATCTTAATATCCTTAAATTTAATCTCGTCCTATAGATAATTAATTTTAATAAAGATATTTATTAATTTTTAAGTAGTAACTAAATTAACGATATTATTCCTTTAACGGAAAAGGCCTAAGTAAAGTACTTAAGCGTTAACGACTTTAACTAAATTAAAGAAAAACTCTATCTCTTTATAAAAGCGGAAGGATTAAGATTTTTAAATTTATTAAAGGATATAAATAAGTCTTATCTTATAAAATATAACTTTAAGGTATTTAGTAGCTAACTCCGTAAACTTTTCGAAGTTAAAATTACTTTTAAAGTTAACGTCCTTAAAGATAACGAAGTTAAAGGAGAAAGGAAAGTATAGGTATTTATTTTTAAAAACTTAGTTATTACTAATAGTATTAATATAAGAAATTAAATTATCTTAAGCTTTTTAAGGGGTTGTAATCTTTATAAATATAAAGAGATAAGTCTAGACTAGGGCTAGGAAGTCTTCGTATATTAACTTATTTATAAAAAGTAGGATAGTCGCGTTTTCGTTATCGTTACTTCCTCCCTCGTTACCGTTAACGTTAACGGTAATAAAGCGGATCGAGATTCTTTTCTTTTTAGTAAAGAGATCCTTCCTTAAATCGTAGGGATAAGTAGTTTCGTTAGCCGTCGTATTAAAATAAATAGAAGTACGTAGGTTAACGCGTAGGTTAGCGTACTCCTTACCCTTAAAAGACGAAGCCTTAAAGCGATCGTTCTCGTAAGTTATTATAAGTAAAGGGCTTTACTTAGTATTTAGGGTTCGGTATTTTAGTAAAGGTACGAGATCGCGTTACGGATAAAGCGATTCTCGGGATCGTTTAGGGGTTCTTTAGATATTCTAACCTTCGTAGATATAAGGGAATAAGCTTTAGATTATAAAGGGAATCGACTAGTTATAATAGGAAATAAGGGTTCTTTAGAGAATAAAAGTTATCTATAGGAATCTAAAGCTATAGAAAAGAAGAAAGGAGGAATTAAATAACGTAGGCTACGCGATAAAATATAACGCGTAGGGTAGCCTGTATATTTAAAGGGTTCTTAAGTACTAACAGCTACTACGGTTTTAAGGCTACGATAGGTAGGTAACGTTATATACCGTGATAGGAATTATATTCTACTACTTTCTCGATCGTTATAGGTAGTTCGTCCTAGAATACGTACCTACGCTAAACTGTATTATAAGAAGTAGTTTATCGCTAAAAGAAGCGCTTAATTACTAAGTCTGCTGTAAGCTAAGCGCTGGCTTTACAGCTTTTTAGTACGGCCGACTTAGCTATTTAGGGCCTGTAGCTATCTTATACCTTATAGTTAACGCTAAAGGCGTAAAGCTTCGCGTACCTTTAACGATAGAGTATATGGAGTACAGCGTTTTTAAGGCTTACAGAATAATTAAACGCGATCCTTAACTACTACCAAACCGTATAGGTAATATCTAGGCCGTTAACTTCCTCGATTTAACTAAGGATCGTAAGAGGTATAACTCCGCGATGCTATTTACGGAGAGGGCTTCCAACTACGTATTCGCTACGTTCCTTACAAGCTATACTTACGAGATATACTTTATTCCGGCCTTCTAATAGTTCCTTAAGAAGATAGAGACCTAGTATAGTATTATACTACGCGAGATCTAAGGGGACGGCGAACTAAACAAAGGCGTTATAAAGGCCTTTTAGGCTATAACCGGTATATCTTTTAACCCTTACGTACCTTATACTTAAATACAAAACGGGGGTACGGAGCGGTTAGGGGGTATAATTAAGATAAAAGTAAGGACTATAAGGGCGGCCGTACGATTTCCAGAGTCTTTATAGGTAGAGATATATACCGCTATAGTATATCTTTATAATAGGATTTTTATTAAGAAGTATAACTAACACTTTCCGTACGAAGTATTTTACGTAAAGCTTGTAATTTGCGACGGTATTCCGCGCCCTAACTATAAACTAACGTTTAAATACCTACGTAACTACGGCTATAAAGTATACGTTATAACAAACGACGCTTTAAAGAAGGAAAGGCGTTACTACAAAATAGCTCTAAACGCCTGGATAGGCTACCTTATAAGCTACGACTTTATAAATATCTATCGCGTATAAAACCCTAAGACTAATAAGGTAATTAGGGTATGAGACGTAACCTTTAACGAGGAGGAGTTTCTTAACGGCTTAGTAAACGCCTTTAAAGACGAACTCTTATCTACTATAAACGAAGAGATAGTATAGCTACTAGCTTCCTATAAGATCCGATCTCCTACTACTATACTACTAAGTAACTTAACTTTACTTAAAAAGGATAAGGAGGTACTAGATATCGAACTGTTCGAGTAATCTACCGTCCTAATAGAGCGAAGTAGTAAGGAAGACGGAGCGTAATAAGTACCTTACGAGGTTAATTACCTCGATAGGACTACTATCTTAAAGCCTTTCTTAACTTTAGGTACGACCCCTCCCTTTATAGAAGCTATCTTAACGGCCGCCTTTTACTCCCCCTGGCGATTAAAAGACTATTTAGGGGTGTTAGAATAGAGCGGAGAGGCTTGCCGAGAGACTGAGTAGTACGGCGCGTTCCCCGTACAGTATTACACGGAGCCGGATATCCCTAGTAGCCGCCGAACGCTCTCTATACGTAACGTTCGAGGTAGGTAGGACCGTAGTCTTAGTCGCTATTAACAGTAAAGATCTACTCTTTAAGGAGAGGCTTTGTAGCGAATTCGACTATTTAAGGCTAAGTCTAAAAAGATAGCGTTAAGAAGAGCGCCGTAATTAACCTTCGGCTACTAGCCGTAGTAATATCTATATCCCCTCGGCTACTAGCCGTAGCGATAGCTATTTCCCCTCGGCTAAAAGCTGTAGCGACTCTACCCCTACCTCGGCTACTAGTTATAGCGATTCCTTCTCCTCGGCTATAAGCTGTAGTAAATTTGTCTTCTCCTTAGCTAAGAGCCGTAGTAATACTCTACTCTCCTTAGCTACTAGCCGTAGCGATAACACCCCTTCTGTTATGGGAGTTAGTTAAACTAAAGAGATAAGGCTACGATAGGGTCTGTACTGGATTATGGAAAATATCGAAGATATAGAAGGAAGGGTTGTAAGGCTTGTCCGACTGTATTTACGAATCTATCTAGTAGGGTAGCGTACCGATAAGGTGATAAGGCTGATAAGGTAATAAGGCCTATAACTACTACCTATTATAGTATATACCGTAACAATCCCCCCCTTACGAGAAGGCTTACCCTCGAGCCGACTATCTATCTATCTTATCGTATAATTAAACTAATTTATTACTTCTTATTAAAAAAAGCCCTTAAATCCTCCTATATAGGCAGGTCCTTATATTCGTTACACTAGTAGTTAGCGTCGTCTACTAGGTCGAGTACTCTAATTAAGGCGATCGTACTTAGGTTTATAGGTTCTCCTCTATCCTTATTACCATAGTTTTTACTATAGAAGCCAGACTAAAGGGTACCATTATACGCGCCTATAAATTATAAAAAAATCTTAATAAAGCCGTCGTAATCGGAAAGGATAAGGATTTACGCGTTAAGCTTAGTTCTAACGTTATAGTTAAGTAAGTAACGAAGAATAGTAATCTTAGTAACGTCAGGCTACTTATTAGCCTTAACGGTATAAAAAAGGCGCTTAAAGTAGGAGAGGAAGACTATTAAATAGTCGGAATCGTTTATCTTAAACGCTTATAACTTATCCTTAACTTAGCGTACCTTATTAGGATTATTAAATAATTATACTAATTACTTAATAATATATTATAAGTCGTAAATACCGAAGTCTTTTACTTAAGCAAGCTACAGTATTACAAGTCTTTAGATCTTAAGCTTAAGACGGCTATAAATATAGAAAAACTAGGCCTTTAGTCCTTTAATCGTAGGACCGTCGATACGAATCTTAGACTAGATAGAGAGGTACTAGGTCTCTTACGTAAATGGAGTACCTACGAACTTTTCGGGGTCCGGTAAAGTAGGCTTAGGCTTAGTCGTAGTCGACGAAGGAGTTATTAAAGCGGAAACTACTATAACGAAGGTTTAAAGAAGAATCGAGTAGTTACTTTTAATAATAACGTTTTTAAAGCTAAAAATATAAACTTAGTTAATTAGTTCCGAGATTTTAGCTTCGTAGGTTTTGAGAATTTACTTAATTTAATTAATATTTATCTTAACGGAGAGCTTAGGATAACGGTAAGCTTAAAGTATTAAAAAAAAAAAAAGAGGAGTATTGGTTATAGCTAGTCTTATCGGTTATGCGAAAAGTATACTTAATCTATATAGCTAGAGAAATTACTTGTAGGACCTTTTTAAAGGGATCTTAGGTTAGAATTCCTTCTCTAAGGTTTAGTAACGCTTTCTGTAGATAAGGCGATTCGCGTTACGCTGATTCGTACTAAGGTTAGTATTATCCAGGCCTTTGTAAACGAAGATTTAGTAGTAAAAGGCGGTCGATTACGATTAAAGGCTTTTAACTACTAAAGGTTATTATCGAATAACGCTTTAGGTACTAACTTTAGTACGAATCTTCCGTTCGGGGGTAGGAAGAGCGAACAGGTACCTTTTAAATTCCAGCTTAACGGCGCGGCGGCGACTACTATCTCTTAAATCCCTGTTACGAATACGATTAACTATTAAACTAGCGATCGTTAAAAGGATCTTTAATATTGTTATGGGAGTTAGTTAGACTAAAGAGATAAGGCTACGATAGGGTTTGTACTAGATTGTGGAAAATATCGAAGATATAGGAGGAAGGGTTGTAAAGCCTGTCTAACTGTATCTACGAATCTATCTAGTAAGGTAGCGTGCCGATAAGGTGATAAGGCTAATAAAGCGATAAGGCCTATAACTACTACCTATTATAGCATATGCCGTAATACCTTTGGGTAAGGCTTATAGCGATTCTTTCCCCTCGGCTATAGGCTGTAGTAATAACCCTTTAGTAAATAGTAAGACTTTAGCTAACTGGAAGAACCTTTACAGAAAAGACCTACCTTTAGCGCTTACTAACTACCGATAGTACCTTAAGTACTTACTACGCTAGTAGTTTAAGAAGGCTATAAACGATTATATAGGGAGCTATAAAGAGATAAGCTCCTAAAAGGCCTGTTATAAGAAGGAGGTACGTAGGTACTAGATACTCGATTATATATAGGTATTTACCTATAAGTTTAGTAAGAATAGGAGCCTTCTTAAGGTTAAGGCGAGGCTTATCGTACGTAGCGATTAATAGGCTAAGTATGGCGTGGAGAATAACTACGCTTCGACCTTCGCTAGAAAGTCGTTCCGAACGCTAATAGCTATCGCTACGCGCTTCGATCTGGAGCTAACCTAGTAGGACGTCGTTAACGCCTTTATATACGCCGATCTGCTATATAAGGTCTATATACAGATATCTTTTAGCTATAAGGATAGCGGTAGTAATACTATCCTCTTGCTTAAGAAGGCTTTGTATAGGCTCCGCGAAAGCCCTCTCCTCTGGTAACGGTACTTTATAGAGTACCTTAAGTTAGTTAGCTTTATAGCCGTACCCTACGAGCTATACTGTTAAATTAAGAGTAGCGTAGTAGTCTTCTTTTACGTTAACGATATCGTCGTAACGTATTAAAAGGCTTACGCGGAGCTAGCCTGTACTATAACGCGCGTTATCCGCTTTAAATACGCCTTATAAGGGGGATACCCCTTGTAGTAGTTTTTAAGGATCGCTATCCTCCGCGACAAAGCTAATAAGAAGATCTAGCTTAACTAGTATAATTATATCGCTAAGATAGGTAGTTTACTACTTAAGCTAAGGAGGTACCGCGCTACGCTTATAGCTATAACGGAGCTCCTACTTTTCGAGGGAGACTTTACCTATTTTAATACTAACTCCTACTAGCATAAAGTCGGTACGCTTCTATATACCGCCGTAATTACTAGGCTAGACGTTACGTTCGTAGTATCTCGCCTTACGCGGTTTAACCTTAACTCCGGCCCTAAATATCATCTCGCCGCGGACTATGTAATAAAATACCTCCTTACCATAAGTACTTTCGTTTTACAGCTAAGGGGTAGTAAGGACTTTACTACTTAAAGTAATACCTTATTCGCGGATAATACGTTAGATCGTAAGAGTTTACAAGCTTTCGTTATAAGGCTCTTCGGCGGTACGATCGGCTGGCGCGCTAATAAGTAAGATACTGTTATTACCTTTATAATAAAGGTAGAGCTACTAGCTCTCGCCTAGGCTACTAAGGAAGCTATGTTTACTATAAGGCTCCTTAGAGAGCTAGGGATAAGCTTAGACGATAACTTTATCTAACTATTTTACGATAATATATAGACTATCGGACTGGTAACTAAGGAGGTTACTATATTATAAACTAAGTTAAGGTACGTTAATATATACAACTACTAGTTACGTAAGGCCTATTAGAATAACTTTATTAACGTAACGTACGCCCTATCTAAAGAGATGGTAGCCGACGGCCTTACTAAAGTACTTGGCCTAGAGCCGTACTTATAGTTCCGAGAGATGGTTAGCGTTGTGGACGCGAGGGAATACCTAGAATAAAGGACTCTCCTAAAGGTTATAGAGGTACTGGTTAAGCAACTGGAAGATTAGTTTAACGGAGGATATTAGATAGTAAAGGAGTCTAGATAGTAAGCGTAGGGCATATACGGAGGAAAATACTAAGGACGAGCCAAACTAGGCAGTTGGAGCTGGATCTTCGGAATCAACCTACGCCGGCTGGCCAGGTTGAGGGGGTGTGTTGGATTGAATCTTGGCCCTGGAGCCTGCGCCACAAGACTACCCACTGTAACTAGATCTTGGCGTGCCAAGACCCCCCCACAGTAGGGGGTGTCTGGAGCGCCCACTTCCGTCTGTTCCAGCCGTCTCTTCGCTTCTGGACATGCGATAATACACCAATATTACGGCCCAATACATGCAGTTCAACAAGATGCATGCTTCCGCCGTAAGCACTTAAATCTCGACCAGGACGCATTGGAACCGGCGGTCTGTACGTCCTCTCCGACATCATCATCTGCGATACGATTCCGAGGCAGCACCGCAGACCGTACCTTAGCGCCGTCTTATCTAGCGCTCTGATCGGCACTGCCGTTGGCCTCGTTATCGGCGGCGCCCTGACACTGGCAAATTAGCGCCAACACACATAAAAGAGCCGCCTGCTGATTAGTCCTTCCGTCCCATTTCCAACCTTTTGTACGTGGGCAGGTACATGTTTGCAACAACTTTACGATCGCTGGCAGGCTTTGCAACACGAATCTTTGTCGCTGCAATGTCATCAGCATGTCCCCCCATCAGAGCAATGTAGGACCAAACGGGCCATGTAAATTTAACGATGCATCAGCGACCAGTAACAAACAGCCGTGTAAGATGCCACTTGTGTCCCTTGATGAGCCGAAGAGTTAGGCCACGACCATTGGCGCATATTCGACACACTGGTCGGACGAGGTAGACGCTGATGATTGCGGCTTCGCTGAGGTAGTCTATAAGGTTGAGTCTGAGAAGTGTCATGGTCGCCAGCCATCGTTTTACGACCTTTCCTTCTCTCCGGGGGATTTGATAGGGTAGAGACACATGTGGTTGAGCGATCAAGCCAAGCGTGATCGTGAGGAAAAGGCCACAGGCGCTCTGCTGGGAGAATACGGCGTCGCATCCTGGCAGCGTCGTGGCTTCGTCGGTGTCTGGCATTGTGATCCTGCGCCGTGATGGGGCTCTCGAGGTTTCGAGGTCTGGCCCGTCGGGGTCGTCCCTGGGCGGTTTCAGTATTTCGGGTTGAATGTTGTTGGTCGGGAAAGATCCCGTTTGTGCCGGCTTGAACCTGACCTCATCGAGGTTGCAAGAGGGAGCCTGCTGCGTAAGGGCTTGTGGTGAGAGGGCGTGCGGAGACTTCGGCTGATTGGGCTGCATTCCAGAGCCTACCGCCTTGATGTCGGCTGAGGTCTCAAAGTCGGCTCAGAGGGAACCTAAAGCCTCAGGGTTTGGGTCGCAACGTACCAGCTACGACAACTCGGCGGCAATGACGTTCCGGAAAGCTCCGCCGAAACGGTCTCTAAGCTTCTCATGATCAACAAACATAGACCGATCCCATCCTGCAAACCTCACTCGGAAGGCTCTCCACGAACAACGTATTCTCCTCGTCCAACCCTGTCCAGCTGCTTGGGGAGTGCCGTTTGCGAGTCTCTTCATCTACCACTGGCAGTTTCTGGACTAACACGCGGTCCAGGTATACCAGTCCAATCCTTTTGAAGCAGTGTCCGGTGCCATGCCGAGAACATGGCACGAGAACCAGACAGAGAAGGAACATACCATCATACACCGAAAGCATAACGGCGAATCGCGCTGACAGAGAGTCCCCTCCGCTATCTCGGGGACCGACCAGGATATAGCGTTCGCTCACAAGACCATCGTGGAGCTTCATTGTGACCATATATGGTGCTCGCTCATGGCGCAGGTCGTTGGCAAAAAGTCCAACCTTGGACTGCTGGCTCTCAGCGATCTGGCCGTCAAAGATCCAGGTTGTGATCTTGAGAAGTGAAGCATCAAGTCTTTGGCTGTTTAGGGCGCTTTCCAGATTTGTTTCCGTATCGTTTAAAACGCCGCTTTCTCTCCCGGTTGACGTAAAGCCAACTCGCACGTCCTTTACGACGAGATCGTAGTTCTTGCTGACGTCGCCGAAGAGGAACTTCATGTGTATCAGGTCGAGCGGAAATGTGACTCTGTAGTCCTTCGAAGGGGGACGCCAACCTAACCATGACCATGAAGGAAAAGACGTCTGTTCAACTCGGCTGGCATGGTTGGATGAACTTGTCTCCAAATCCCAGCACAGCCCAGCGACAAAGCCGGCCAGAGCGGATGCGTCGGTGGCAGCTTCCGGCTCCATTCTTGGCTTGGTATAAGTCATGAACAACTTCAGCTGTTGCGACAATCTTGAGCGCCGTTTGGCTTTGGTTTGAGCTTGGCTGGGGGGACTGGGAGCCAGAGCCTTGTCAGAGAAGCGGAATGCTGGAACGGCACACAGATTTCGAAGCGCGGCGGGAGAGGATGCGAACTCCTGCAGGACGCCTTGGAAGGCGATCAACTGATCCGAGAGGTATGTGAAATCACGGCCGTAATACTCGCTGACATGGCCGCCAAAGTAACTTGCATCGGAGCCAATCGGGCCATGAGGCAGAAACTGTGGCACGCCGTACTCCGACCCGCCCGAGATCCCGGATGCTTCCGTGGGAAACGGGCAGGAAAAACGCTCGTCCCACTTGGACTGCAAGCACTGGAATACGACAAGGCTCTCGGTAAAGATGAGCCTCCGGCGGGCGACCACGCCTTCTTGGTATGTCCAGCCACGACTGTTCCACTTTGAGTTCGCGAACTCGTCCATTCGCCGAAGGTGGAGAGCTTGGAGGTCGAACAGGTCCAACGTCGGGATAAGAGCGTGGGGTCCTAGCTTAAGCAAAGACGCTTGCGGCACCTTTGACCGCGTCGGGAGGAGACACCAGGAAGGCCATAATCTGGGCCAGCTCCGGCCGCCGCGATGATTGTCAGATCAGATTCTTTGTAGATCAAATTCATGCGGCGGATATGGCTGTGTTTGGCCGCGGGGTCGTGCTGGGGAATGCAGTACCGGTCGATCCAGAGATATGAAAGGCCCAGGTTCCGGCACACCTTGAGGGCATCTTCAACCACAAGCGGTGCCGGAGCTGGAAGAGTCGATCCGGCAGAGAGGGCAAAGGTTTTCGTTGCGGCTCCCCAGACATAGCTCAGCGTTGTATATCCAACACTCTTGACATGCTCGGAAAAGGGGACTAGGGTTCGAGTTGCGCAGTCGATGACGTGAAGTGCCGGAATACTCGGCGTCAGGAATTCCCCACACGAGGTTGTGTGCTCGTCCCGGCAGGTCGAAAGAGCCCTCGCGATGCCCGACCAGTTCGGTTCCTGACTCGGTGCTGACTCCAGAAATGCCTCCCATATATGGGGCGTGGGGACAGCCAGTGTAGTCCGGGGACTCGGAATGCCTGCGGTTGCGACGGCAAACTCCTTCGTGAGCGGATACTGAGCAGGCCCGCTCGGCCTTCCTTTTGCGAAGGTGAATGCGATGATGGGAAATGGCGTGTAGTCGTCACCGGTGGTATTCGGCATGCCTTTGAGACTCGTTTGTTCGCTAGAGTAGATGCTGACTTCCACTTGACACAGATCCGCCGTTGCCTGTCTCCTCCTCAATACATGTGTGATGAAGCGACAAAGGGGACAAAGAACAAGATCTCCATGGGCCGTGAGAGGCTGTGGAAATGAAAGAGTGACTTGGACCACTGATCTGTCGGTCGGGTCTTGTTGAATGCGCTCTATCAGCTCATTCGAGCAGGCAGCCAGAACGGCCGAGATATCGAGGGCCCCACAATCGCAACGTGAGGGGTTTGATGGTTGGGCTGCAGCGTTGAAGGCGGGAAGCTCAGGCTCCATGGCTTTGTAGAGCGAAGGAATTGACGTTCAAAAGGATTGCGAGTGCTGTTCCGGATCGGTGCGATCGGTGCGATCGGTAAAGTTGCGGTTGATAAGTGGCCCGGTGATGGAACCAGG
>Ga0247817_10001306_pt1 | contig 13164 bp, 16 predicted proteins | sample UWRJL212509R1_FD_178010 | JGI IMG/M metagenome (GOLD analysis project Ga0247817, IMG submission 178010) | Plant litter microbial communities from Arlington Agricultural Research Station in Wisconsin, United States - UWRJ-L212-509R-1 | ecosystem: Environmental > Terrestrial > Plant litter >... | reverse complement strand
TGAGATGGCGTAGAGTGTGAGTTGATGAAATATAGTAACTTTGGCGAAGACGAAAACATTTGATATATTGGTGATATGAGTTTCCACTGTGATAATCCGACAAATTCCTCCGTACTGGCAGTATTTAAGTAAAACCCCTGTTTTGTACGACGAATCTGGGCATACGAAATTTTCTTTTTCGTGCCTCGCCTACGTAACATTGCCCACCCTAGCTTAGTCTCGGCTTAGGCTCGATTTGAGGGCTAGGGTCGAATCCTAATCGTATGCGTTGCTGTGGCCCCTAGCGCCCCTGAATGGCCTGTGCTTTTTCTGGCCAATCAGAAGCGTAACAATCATCGATGGATCTGACAATCGTTGTGGATTTGACAATCGCAATGGATATAGAAGCTTTAATTATTTGATAGGGCTTGTCACAGCCTATAATGATTGTCTGCCGCCCTGAAGCCCTATAGGTGTACCCTAAAGTTCCCCTTACCAACCCCAAGTCACCTACACCAACCCTCGCGACCTTGCTCAGGCGCTGCTGAGGTGCTGCTGACGCAGGCTACTGCCCCAGACCGTGATACATCATGACGATTCCATCAAACTTGGCCGTAATCGCGGTCCTGGTTCCTACAAATTTCCCGTTAATATTCACTACGGTAGTATTGCCACAAAACTTCATAGTGTGGTCTGTTCCCAATCATCCCAATTTCTAAGACTAGAGTCACTAAACCGCGGTATCACACCAGAAGAAAGATTTTACACGGACAGACATAGCGGTTACACTAGCTATGCAAGTAAATCCCCTAAATCAGTAGGGAGGCACCTTGCTAGGAGGTACCGAGACATGTGTGGGCATCCGACGGCTCCCTGACTCGGCTTCGCACCATGACTCATTCGGCTAGTCTTCCCCGTGTCTGACAGCATCGACAACATGCCGATCTGTGGGGGTCATTTAATTCCACTTCCCGGGAATCTTGGTTAAACGACACTGCCTTGTGCGCTCTTGGCCTTGAAACGGTCGTCAGACCACATGATTGGCCTACTTTGAAGACAACTGCGGCCTCTCGGCGCAGCGCGGATATTATCTGCTTCCTGCCTGGGAGACCCCGCACGCTTTGATGCGGTTCCCTCATGGTGTCGCACCCCAGCCTCTCAATATACATATATCATCTCTCCATGATCCTTCTTAGTGCGATCTAGCTCTGTCAGGTCGGTTTTATTTACTACGCTAGTTGAAGCCGCGGTTGAAACGCTCAAAGGTCCCGACCTTCAACGCACTTGACGCTATGCACGAAGCGAGGACAATCATGTTCTCTGACTCCCCCTTGGCCCGGACCCTCGGGTCGACCACAGACCTAGTATTACCTTCTTTGCCCCTCTTACAGAGCTCCATGTATAGGTGAGCAATACGGCCCGGAAAACGAAGCCATCACTAACAAAGCGTCTCGCAGCGACCAGCCAATCGGATGGATACGCGACGTTGCACGACTGGTGCAGTCTGCCGTTCTTCAGTTTTTTCTTTTCGCTGTGGTCTTGCTGTGGACGATAGGGCATACAGTTCCTCGGTTTTGGTCCGGGGCTACCGTTCCCAGACAAGAGGCACCAAGGATCCGCCTGCGTTTCGAGATTTGTTCCCAGGCCGCTCGGGCTTCTGCATTGGCGTTTCTCAGCATTGCCACAGCTCAGAGCTCCGGCCAATGGCCCAATGTCTTGAATCTGGGCCTGGCTTTCCTCCTCGGTCTGGGACGTCTATTTGCCGATGCGAAATGGCGGCGCATTGCCTTACACCAGGTCAACGTCCTCCTAGTCGCCACCCTCGCGTTGCTGCTGGCGTCCGACTTTCTGCCGCTCCTCGAGATGGGTCATGACCGGCAGGTGAGCCGCGCGCTGGCTGGAGCCCTCGGTAGCCTTACGGCTGCGGTGCTTATTGCGTTCGTCACGCCAAGGGAATGGCTTCCTCCGACCCCGGCCAAACAGACACCCTTCAAGCTCCCCGAAGCCAAACCCAGTCCCGAGGAAACCTGCAGCTGGTTCGTGGCCGTTGTATCCTTTCAGTGGCTTTCTCAACTCGTGTGGAAAGGGTGGCGTGCGCCTGTTGAACTACACGACTTACCTAGCCTACCTTGGTATGACGAGCCGCTCTGGGTTCTATCCAACCTCATGAAGGCCCGGTCAAGATATCGGAAATCGCTTTGGACCATCTTGAGCTTTCAGCGTACCGAGATCTTGACAATGTGCGCATGGATCGCCTTGGCCTTTTCGGTCGAGCTGGTTGGCCCCTTGGCCATGTACCAGCTTCTCGAGTATCTCGCCGCCCCTAACGACGCCGGCTTGCATCCCTCAATATGGGTATTTCTTCTGTTCGCCGGACCCATGGCGAGGACTGTTGCCTTTCAGCAATATGTCTTCACGTCAACCCGACTGGTCGTTCGTATCAGGTCCGGCCTAACGCAAGAGCTCTTCCACAGGGCCATGTCTTCGCTGGAGCCCGAGGACGATGTCATCAACAAAGTCTCAGCCAAGGACGACGTGGGGAAAAAACAATCGACAACCACAAAGGCAGGACGGATGGCAAATTTGATGGCCAGTGACACCGAATCCATAATTCGGGCTCGGGATATCGTCCAAGTAGGCATTGGTGTACCCATCGGAATCGTCATCACCGTCATTGGGCTCTATCGGGTATGTATTCTTGTATAAACCATCTCGTGTGTATCTTCCCGCCGGCTAGTACTGCTGCGTACAGGTACAATAGACTGACAACCAATATGGGACCAATTTAGATTGTTGGTTGGACAAGCCTTGTTGGCATTTCCTTCCTCGTTCTGACGGCTCCCCTCCCAGCATGGCTTGCTAGAAAGATGAATCATTCACAGCGCAAGATCAAGTTGGTCCAGGACTCCCGTATCTCTTTGATTTCGGAGTATCTCAAGTCCATCAAAGCTATTAAATATCTTGCTTGGGAAGATCCCGTCGTCGAACGTATACACGAAGCTCGGTCGAAAGAACTAAAGGAAATATGGTGGCTCATTGTTCTGAATATCCTGATAGGAGTAAGCAATTCTTTTTTCTTTTCCTCTGGTCGCATCTTCCAGGAAACATGCGATAAATTTCGTTTTGCGAAGAGAGAACCGAACTGATGACGTTTGTTAGCAACTTGCCGCGATAATCCCCGTCATCACGTTACTAATGATCTTCGGCCTCTACGTGGCTGTAGTCCGAGAACCGCTGACTGCTTCGATCGCATTCACCACCTCCGTTTTGACCTTGACGCTCAAGCGGAACCTCGGCCTGGTGACCTTCATGACGCGGAACGCAACAGAAGCCCTGGTATCGCTTGAGCGGCTTGACAGATATTTCTCAACTACTGATCCCTTGATCAGGTTCCCGGTCGGCCCGCTTGACATTCGGGGTGCGACATTCCGTCGATCCAAGAAAGAAACTTCTTTCAGACTCAGGAATATCACTATCGACTTTATTGACGGCGGGCTCAACATCATATCCGGCAAGAGTGGTAGCGGAAAAACAAGCCTTCTCCTCTCCATACTCGGCGAATTGGCACTCGAGGCTGGAGCGGTTACGTGTCCTAGCAATATCGCCTTCGCCTCCCAAACACCGTGGCTCCAGAACATGACAATCCGAGACAATATCGTCTTTAACTCCCCGTTCGAACGGCATAGATATGAGAGTGTTTTAGAAGCGTGTCGCTTGCCTTTGGATTTGGATGAACTTCCGTCGCGCGATCAGACAAAAGTGGGCGAAGACGGGACTGCATTATCCGGAGGCCAAAAGTCACGCGTCGCCCTTGCTCGAGCGTTATACTCAAAGGCACCACTGCTGCTCCTTGACGACATCTTCTCGACACTTGACACCAAAACTACTGCGGCGGTGTGGAAGCTCTGCTTCTGCAGCGACATGTTAAAGGGGAGGACGGTTGTGCTGGTCACCCAGGTTCCATGGATGGCGCCTCAGGCCGACCTTGCTATTACGATGGAGGACGGCCTGGTCAAGTCCAAGGAGCAGAACCTGGGGGCAGTCCGCAGGCCAGTACGACCCGAATCAGTCCGAGGAGTAGTTGAGGGGAGCAGTAGTAGCGGGGATGCCATCAAAGCAAGCGTTGCCGACGCCAAACCTTTGCAGTCCACGGACAAATGTAACGATATCGTTAGCGAGATGGAAGCGAGCCGGGAGAGCACCCGATTCACGAGTAAGAAAAGCACCTCTTCTCCCTTACCGCCGCTGTCTACCTCTTCATTCCATGGGAGGGGGGTTCTGACGAATGCTTTACAGTCTTCCGCTACATGCTTTACTTCGGCGGCATCCTTCCTCTCAGCATTGCTCTGCTCCTGACCGTTCTCGTCAACACGCTGGGTCTCGCGACGACATATTGGCTCTCGATATGGGTGGGTGCCTACGAAAAAGGCGGCAACGTCGATGTGGCGTTTTACGCGGGCATCTACGCCTTGATTATCAACGCCCTTGCCGTGACAGAAGGCATTACCGGTGCCGTATATCAGCGGGGGGCCTGGTTTGCTGGCCTTCGATTGCACCAGGCCATGACCCGTGCGGTAGTGGGTGCTCCGCTCTCCTGGTGGAAGGATGTGCCAGTTGGCCGTGTCATCAACCGGTTCAGCCAGGATATCAAGTCGCTGTACGTACTTTTCCCAACGTATTGTGTGCAAGACCGTAGCGAACCCTCCTGAACGCATAACAGAGACCTCGCACTCGGTCGCATGGTTTCCGCGAGCCTCGACATGCTGGTCAGGATCTTCTTCCGCCTCGGTGCGGTGAGCTCCATTCTACCGATCTTTATGCTTCCCGCGCTGGGGACCGTTGCCATCGGCGTCGTTTTTGGCGAAATGTACACCCGCACGGCAGTTACCGTGAGGCGCCTGCTCTCGGCAAGCCGGAGCCCAGTTTTCACACATTTTGGCGATACCATGAATGGCCTCGCAGTCATTCGCGCCCGAAGTGGTATGCCAGAGACATTCTGCCATCAGTTGGCCGAGAAAATCCGCCCTTATGCGAGATCGGAGGAGGCAACTTACAATCTTAACCGTTGGGTAGCTATCCGGATTGATTTCGTTACTGCACTGGTCATGATGTCCGCCGGTGCCATTGCCATCTGGAAGGCGGATGTTTTGGGAGCCGGCCAAGTGGGATTCTCTCTTGCGAATGCCACCGGACTGAGCTCTGTGATCCTAAATCTCGTACGGAACATGAATGACTTGGAGGTTGAGCTACAGAGTGTGAGTGCTATATTTGTCATGCTACAACATGTTGACTTGGCGGTTTGGAGGCTAACTGGGATAGTTCCATCGAATTGAGGAATATGTTAAAATTCAGCCAGAGGAGAAGGTGGCTGAGGCGGAGTATCAGATAGATGAGGGTCATGTGGTTCGTGGAGACGACAGCCTTACTAATGACTGGCCGCGGACAGGCTCCGTCGAGTTTCGGAACGTTACGATCCGCTATGACCCACAAGGGCCGGACATACTTAAAGATGTCAACTTGACATTTGCTGCTGGAGAGCGCGTCGCCATAGTCGGACGAACCGGCTCAGGGAAAAGCACGGTATGTGCGTCACCGATATCCCGAGAGATAACTACTAAAGCATTGGATAGCTTGTTTCATCTCTGCTACGCTTTACCCATATTGTAACCGGGCAAATCCTGTACGATGGGGTTGATATTACACGCGTGACACGCAAGAGGCTCCGCCAGGCAGTCACCATTATCCCCCAAGACGCCGTGCTATTCAACGGTACGGTTCAAACCAACCTCGATCCGTCCGCCACTGTACCGGCTGAAGTGCTAGAGAAGACGCTCCGGTCCTGCAGCGGGATCGCCTCTTTTCAGTACAGCCGGAGCGACGAAGCCCAGTCCGACTCTCATCTTAGCGGTGAGAATGGCACAGTAACAAGTGCAGTCGGTGCAGAGGAGGAGCATGCTCCTCCTCCTTCACACGCCGGTGGCGACGTCGGAAAGGGCGTCCACAACGGTACAGTTGGCACAACAAGCCGTACCACAATGGCGGGGAAGCTCTCGCTCACAACGAATGTCGAACCCAACGGTGAAAATTTCAGCCACGGCCAACGCCAGCTGCTATCCCTCTGCCGCGCGCTGATTCGCAAGAGCAAGCTAATGCTCCTCGACGAGGCAACGGCGAGTATGGACTATGAGACGGATTCGAGTGTGCAAGCGGTGCTCCGCGAGGAACTGCGTGACAGCACAAAGAAAGACAGGGCCAAGCCACGCACGCTGGTGACAATTGCGCACCGCCTACGTACCATCATTGACTATGACCAGGTCGTGGTTATGGGCGGCGGACGCGTACTAGAGATTGGCACGCCGAGGGAGCTGTACGCGCGGGGAGGGCAGTTTACCGAGTTGGTGAGACATAGCGGGGAGGGCGCCGAGTTGGTAGACATACTGGAGGGATCGCAGCCGTAGACGATGGTCGGTTGTCTTTGTTATTTTACCCTAAAGTTGCCCTCACCAACCCCAGCTACCCGTACCACCCCTACCCACCCACCTTGCTTAGGCGCTACTACAGCGCTGCTTAGGAATTGATCAGAGAAATCGCCAAGTATAGTTTAGATATGGAAGCATTATCTAGAAACTCTTACAACCCAAGGTACCTAGATACGCAACACCTACAACCCTGAGTGGCGGTGGCTTGGGGGTACCAACTTATCGGAGGCGTCGACAGTGGGGTCAATAATAGCGTACAACGGCGATAGTGGTATGCGACTTTGGGTAGCTAGAGCCCCCCTCTTATCTATGCTTGAGCTCACCGAGCCAGGTGGGGCTCGAACCCTCCCTTTGAAGGCTCGTTTAGCTAACCTAGAAGACTCGCTGGGAAAGGACAAAAGGGTATATTTTAGTTGCTTTATAATATCATAAGGAGTATTTTACACGCTCCTTAAAGTAGCTTACGCTGCTAGTCCTGTAAACTCCTTGAACGATATAAATAACCCAGCTCTATGGTTATTAGGTTAAGGTTGTCTGCTTCCTAAGGAAACAGAATACTTAACTGCGCCTGAAGTTTACAATGAATATGCGAGAATGTAACGGGGCCTTAATTAACCCTTATAAAGGCCAAGCTCTATCCTATCTTTCTAAATCTACCCGAAATTCGCTCCAGAATATTTCCTTTGGGGAGGCATACGTCGCTGTCAGCTGCCCCTTTATAATATTGGAAATTGATGTAAGATATATCTATGTATTCTAATCAATTGTAGGAACATAATGGGCCCATTTCTTCTTCTCTTTTTCGACGACTTAATAAACCGTCGTACATTAATGGGGTGGTAGAGAGGGATCCGAGATCTGGAAATGACAGGCCTGAAAAGGTTTCCGGCTAAAATTTACAACGTGTGATCGGAAGTTTCTGGAAATAAAACTTTCTGGAAGTTAATAATCCGAGCACTAAGTGGATGTTACACCTTGCACCCAAGGTGGGTCAGATTGCAAGGCAGTAGGCCACGGGTTAGTTGATAGTGGTGGGGGCGAAGGTTACGCAAGGTCTAGACAGTAGCTCCACTATCTAAAACAGGGTGTCTACTCCGTACAAAGGGCTTAAAGAAGGTATTTGTAAGATTATAGACGTAAACATGATATTGCTTACGTAAGGAACAGGAACTGTTCTTTACTAAGAGGCTACGTGCTTGCTATTTATATAAGTATATAAGGCTTCTAATGTCTGTAAGTCGTAGGTCCAGCTGGCAAGTCTTAAGTCCTTACGACAAGACCTCTGAGAAACAGCTAATTCCTGCTATGTAAACTACCTGTACTGTAGAGCGGTGTCCCGGAGCATTCTTTGCTGGGGCCTCGAGTCTTTTCTGATTAGTTACACTAAACCCCATAGATTCAGTCCTAAGAATTAGTCTGCTATAGGTACGCCCTAAGGCACTCGTGGCCCCATGTCGTGGCCTGGGTTATGATAGTAAGGTAAGGGTTGCCCAGCTTTAACATTAGGGCTTTCGGGAAGAGTTACGCAGATACCTAGTATACGCATACTTCGTAATTAGAATTGTTGCCTAGGAGCTGTCCTTCCAGATTATACGTCATCTACTTCCATCGATAGGAAACCTTAGTCGGGGGGACTGAAAAGGGGCCTCTGAGGCTGTGTAGCGGCGACGTCTGGGATCACCCTAGCTCAGGGAAGAATCAGGGAAAGCTCAGGATAAATCAGCCACACCTCACCCCAGCTCAGGATTACGAACGAAAAAGGAAATTTCGTGTGCCCAGATTCGTCGCAGAGAACAGGCTGTTTTCGCATAAAGCACCTAGTGTCACTACCCTATTCCAACTAAATGCTTGGAGCCACTTTAATACCTTCACTAGGTATCCCAAATGTATTACTTAGCAGCTCTGCCTCACCAACAACTAAACCCATCCTCTTCATCATCGACCCACCCCGAAACCCTCGCCTCCTTAGCGCCACGCCCACTATCCGGGACAGCCGAGGCCGCGGACATATACCCCGAGTCAACATCGTCCAACACCCTCGCCTTCCTCAAATCTTGCAACAACGCCGCGTCCAACAGATCCGCCGTGTCCGGCAGACTAACCGACTCGACACCCAAAACCTCTTTCATCTCCTCTAAGCTCGCATACAACGGCACAATATACGCATCACCCATAATATCTGTAGCTACTACATGCCCATAGACTTCCAGTGAGGTAGGATTGACAACCCAAGAGCCGGAATCCCCGTCTTGAAATTCCTGACCTTCATCGAGAATGAGGAGATAAGCGTCAATAAAGCCATCGTCGGGGGACAGCATAATGGAACCGGGCATGTGAGATAGCAGGCCGAGTTTGGCACCGCTGAAGTGGCTTGAGTCTGATAGAAGAGCGACTTCTATGGGGTTGACGTCGGGAAAGCTGGCTGGCGGAGCTGTTGTCATGGAGGTGCTGTGACTGTTCTGACGGCGGAGTCGCCTGAGGGTGCCGGGGTGCTTAGGGATGCCAAGACTAAGACTGCCAGAGTTCCCGGCGATGCGCATGAGGTTGGGGCGTTTGCGGACGAGGGGGTTGATTTCGATAAGGGCCCAGTCGTGCTTTGGTAGCGTGACTTCGTCGTCGGTATCCGTTGTCGGGTGGAGGATCGTCCCAAAGGTTCGAGGGTGTGTGAAAAGAGTAGCCTTCGAGTCGATGCCAAATTCCGTATCCAAAAGACTCTCAAGCGGATGACCCGCCGTCATCCCCGCCAACTTGAAGTCCCCAGGTCCATACGTCAACTTCACAATCCCTCCAATCGTCGCCCCTGCCACCCTGGTGTCGCCAGCATCAAGTCGAATCTGAACACCACATAGCGTTGAAATATTCCTCTCCATCGTTCGACTCGCCTCCCAGAGGACCGACACATTCTGATACGACCTCTTCATCGGCTCTTGGCCAACAACAATGACCTCGAAAGACGGCGTCACCCCATCATCCGACTGATAAAGCTGCCTTAATTCTGGTTGTCCCAACGCAGCCTCCAGGCTCTTTATGTGCTCTCCGGCCATGAAGATAACAATCGTCGGCTTTGCTGATTTTGCAGTCTTCCCAACAGCCATCAATCTCAACGACATGGTCGCTTGTTGTTGTCTTTTCGGTCTCGACTTCGCCAGCGCAAAGACAGACGAACTCCATTTCTGCGAGCTCTTCTGCAGAAGCTGTTGCATTCTTGGTGCAATTTCTCTGAATCGTGCATTGAAGGCGTAGTCGATGTCTCTCCTCACGATCTGCAGGTCTTTTCTTCCTGGCATCGGCACACTTCGAGGGCTGCTGTGGGCGAATTCGTCTTGGGGCGCATTGTTTGTGCTCTGTGCAGATGTCGAGGACTTTTCTTTGGTGCCAACCGGGGAGGTGAACGCGGTGTTGGTTTGGGTTGCGTAGCCTGAGTCGACGTGTCGGGGGATCTGGCGGGGGTGTGTCATCGCGGTAGGCGAGCCCGGCTGGGACCAGGAGATGACCTGTGGTTTGGATCTGACAGGGATATCCATTTTAGATTTGCAGTGTTGTTGAGTGGAGAATCTTCATGAAAGCCTGAGGTTTGGCATGCGATGTCTCAAGAGAGACTGAGGTTGAAAACATAAAGGCAATTGCTGATGAGAGGTCGTCGAGGATGAGGTGATGATAAGCATAAAATGGGTTGGCCACCCCTGAAAGTGTCGGAGGGTACGTCTTCTGACCAAAACCCAGCTGGACGATTCTTCAATGCTGAGGGAGGTGCAGATGCTGCGCCCCTGCCGTGGTCACCTGCGACACCAGAGTGAGTGCGGTTCAGCGAATGGAAAGCTGTACGACGTCGCCTAGGCATGCAGGACCTGAAAAGCAACCGAGGCAACGTCACTTCGCCAGAGAGAATCGCAAGATGAACCTTGAAGTCCTTGACTTCAATCTCCACACCTGCAAAAACAACTCGAAGTTCCAGATCAACATGTCGTTGCCAACTGTATTCCCGCTTCAGGTCGTCACTACGGGAGACCTGGGGGCTCTCTGCCACGTCCTGTGGAGCTGGGAGCTGTGCAACAGCTGTCTCGATGCAACATCCAAGGGCCTCTCAAGGTGCGGGGTAACTCTGTGCAACTGCGCCTGGGGACGGAGAGCCGAGCGATTGGAGCCCTTTTTCGAGTTTTACCGACAAACTACCAGACCATACGTTCCTGATTTCTTCGGCGATCACTACCAAGCTATCAGGAGTCACCGAGATCTGCTCGATATCCTGGAGTTGATCAAGAGCCATGGCACCGACAGGACGCGAGGGGGTTGTATGGCCGAGTACTTCGGCCGCCGCTCCGGAGGGAAGGAGTCTTTGGTCCCTCAAAGCGACCAAGATCGTGCATTCGAACTTGCAGCCAGAATCATGACAATGACCCGTGTCTCCTGCGAAAAGGGCCAAGACATCTTCAGTGCCGAGACGAATTGGGATATCGAGAGCAAACAGGGCAATCTCTTGCCTCAATGGCGCGAACAATACACCCTCCCCGAGTCGCTGGACGACTTGTTCATGGCCTCTATCCACCCCAGCCTTCAGAATTCCGACCCACAATCAAAGCTCATACGAGAAACCTTGACAGCCGTCAACTTGAAGAAGGTTGCAGGGCTCAAGATCGAGAGCACGAACAACCTTCACGATCACCTCAAACTCAATCCTTCCACAGGCACAGTGCAAATCTTCCACCACACCACTTTCCTCAAAGAGCATCTCCTTGCGACGCTCTCAACTCGCGACATTCCAGGCCTCTCACGAAAACTCGCGCTCGAAACTATCTGCACAATTCAACTTCTCTTCCCCCCTGAAAATGCCCCGTCTCAATCCTTCCTCCGCAACCTCGTCAGCAAAGGTGGCTTCGACCCCGACTGCTTGCGGTTCGGCACAGCTTCATTCGAACTCCCTGGCAGTGGTGAGAAGGAACGAGCCATGCGGTTTCCTACCTGGGGCACTCGATTGATGCATCTCTACGACGAAATTGAGAATCCGAAGCCAAGAGGACGAGTGGAGGCTTGGTTGGAAAGGAGAAGCAAATCCCGGCACGTCATGATGGTTACTATGATTGGCGTCTTGGCCGCAGTTCTGCTTGGTTTGGTTGGCCTGTGTCTCAGCATCTTCCAGACTTGGATTGCATGGCGGCAGTGGAAAGATGGGGGTGATCCGTAGAGGGCCAGTGCCTGTATTAATGAAAGCAATGTCTATTAAAGAGGTGCAGGTTGTTATTTTAAAGACTCTTTTCTTAGAGACGCTTTACTATAACTTAACGATTGTAGGATACTTCTTCGCGATCGATGCTATCCAGGCCTTAATTATAGTAAAACTAACGCGTAACAAACTAGAATAGGGGTAATAATATAGTACCAGAAAATTCCATACGGGGAAATTTGCTCGGTATTCCAGCGAGGCCGAGCACGATGCTCGACAGGATTCCCGGTTTCTGGTACGACTTGAACACACGGATCAGCTAACCGTGATAATGCCTTATAGATATATAAATACAACGTTCACCGCCCCGGGCGGTAGGACAAGTCTCGATATTAACCTGGATACGGAGCTCGGGCCGTCTCTCCCGCTCATTCTCATCTAAGCCCAGGAAGTCCACAACTTCCACGTTGCTTCCTAGGCTTGGATGCATTCCTGCCTCTCCTTCACTCGTCATCGAACTTAGTAGTATACCTTCGTGGTGGTAAAGTCGATGACAGCTGTGGTAGCCAGAGCAAGGAGCATCTGCGATTCGTCTACTGGAGTGAGATTTTGAAAGTGTCTCGCTTTAGCTACCGGGCGGAGTTAGTTTTAACACATTTGTATAGTCCCAGTCAGTTCGTTACGTACCTCGACCGAGTAGCGACCAGCATGACGAGAATCAAGTATTCTCTTCAAAGAGGACGAGCTGACAACAGATGGAGTCGTGAAGGCTGTCCAGCTTCCGTCTTTCCCGGGTACCCAATGCACACCGCGCATGTTGTAGGGTGGGCGGACTGCCAACGGGTTCTCGGTGGCAGTCGTAGCATCAGCCCCGATAGTTGCCTCCATGGTCAACTTATGGAACTGGAAGCGGTCGGTGCCGTCGAAAGAGCTTGAGGTGGCGAATCTTGAGTCCGGCTGCGCCCTGCACACTTGAAAGATGGGTACAAAAACGCAGAGGTGACGGCGAGGACAGATGATATATACCCCTCTGCACTTGCTTGAACACCAGCGGATCCTCCAAGCTTGGTAGGTTCCTAGGTATATTGGTAGTAGCTACCTAGGTAGGAAGCCATTTCACCTTGCCCAGGAATGTTACGTTCCACCAACTCGGTGCTCGGCAAACCCCCGTCTGTGGCAAGGCGTAATTTTCAGCTAAAGCTGACGAGGGAAGGCCCGGACGGCGGGGCGCGAACTGAACAAAGTCTAGTTTGTATAGGCTTTGCCTTCTGGAGGCCTCCCTTATAGGACGTGATTCCAGGCTTTCATTTCAAGAGTGGCGGCGACATATGGGCTTTATCAGAACACTTTCGGGCGGCAGAGGATGTGTGTTTGCCTATGAGAGAGAAGTGCTAGACTCCACCAAAAACGCTGGCATCCTAACCTCCCGACGACACGCAGTCTGCTGGCGGTGCACGATTTTTTTTTTTTTTGCAGAAGATGTGGCAAATTTCACCACCTCAAAACCCCAGCAATTTAAGACCGGTCAAACATTTGGTGGCTGTT
>Ga0247817_10001304_pt1 | contig 13168 bp, 10 predicted proteins | sample UWRJL212509R1_FD_178010 | JGI IMG/M metagenome (GOLD analysis project Ga0247817, IMG submission 178010) | Plant litter microbial communities from Arlington Agricultural Research Station in Wisconsin, United States - UWRJ-L212-509R-1 | ecosystem: Environmental > Terrestrial > Plant litter >... | reverse complement strand
ATGTATCAGACGGAAGATTTGGGCTGGGCCCTTCAGCGTTTACACGACCGCGTATCGTTCAGCGGTTGGTTCTTTGCAGTGGTCGCCGGACTGGCAATGTGGACATTGATGTTCCGGCTGTTCATTTAGCTTGGCTAACGCGGTTCATGCAAATGGGCCGCTAACAGATTTGATCCTCAGTAGGATCCGCGTGCAAACAACACGGCCGGAACGGTCTTGATCATCAGCATCACGTCCAAGGCCAAGCTTTTGCGGCCTACATATTCCACGTCGAGCTCCACTCGCTCGCGGTAGCTCGTGTCGTTTCGGCCGCTGATCTGCCACAGGCCGGTCAGGCCCGGCTTGACCATGCAGTAATGTTCGAAGAAGCGCCCGTAGCGATGCACTTCAGCCTCAACGATCGGACGCGGGCCGACCAGGCTCATATCGCCGCGCAGCACGTTCACCAGCTGTGGGAATTCGTCGAGGCTCAGCTTGCGCACCAATACGCCGACGCGGGTAACGCGTGGATCGTCACGCAGCTTATGCGTTTCGGCCCATTCACGGCGAGCCACATGCGATACCGCCAGATGTTGCCGTAGAAGTTCGTCGCCGTTGACCTTCATGGTCCGGAATTTGAGGCATCCGAACGAATGTCCACGATAACCTATCCGGCGATGTACGAAAAACAGCGGACCGGGATCGCTCAGATACATGACCACCGCCAGCACCACGAGGAACGGCAGCACCATGATCAGGATTGCAGCGGAACCTATCACATCGAACGCACGCCAAAGCATTGCGCTCGTCAGAGGAGCGGGCGTGGGCACATGCATGGCAACAGCCGGGTCAGCCGTTGCCTCACTTGAAGTGCCGATGCGGAATTCGCTCTGAGCAACTGCAGTTTGAGCGTTCATCTTAGCCCCCAAGGTCAGCGTGCGTTCCAAAATCGCTGGAACTAACTGCCGGTTAGAAATCGTTAACACTGTTCTCTTCGCAATTGCAACATTTCAGTCCGTACGTGAAGGGCGCTCTCCCGCCTGTCCCAATTTCGGGCAAACGGGTTAACTAAATTGCGGGTTGAAAATCAACATATTAACCATTTCTCGCTTATGAACGCCTTAATATTCGCGCGACCAAGCGTGCTAAATTTTCGAGTAGGTGTTTGCGCGCAGACTGATCACGGCACCCGTAAACGGGCGGAATTCACTGCCGGTGCTGCACCGCGGCGAATCGGAACAGCAGATTTTCGTAGGAATTGATCACTCTGTCTTTCAGAGGCTCCGACAAGCCCAGTTCGTCCAATGGCCGCGCCGGACGAAGCAAGGCCGGTTCGATCCGGCTGTGCTTACCGCTTTCGATCGGATCACCGCCGCCGCCCCGCCGCGATGCCTCTGGGCTGGTGTAGCTGTTGGCAAGCGGAGGATCGAACCCTAACCGGGTTGAGATGTCGGCCAGCGCTCTGTCCGGATCGGCCATCAAGTCGCCGTGGATCAGCCCGATCCTGCTGGCCGGCGGGAAGCGGTCCCACAGCAGCGCCAATGCATCCAGCCGGGAAGCGAAATACGCACCCGCCTTCTCATGAGTATTATATTCTTTACGTCCGAGATGGGCGTATAGCTTGGTGATTGAGCGGATCGTCGGCTCCGGTTCGCGCAGTATGAAAATTGCGCGCGCGTCAAAGAATGGCGGCGGCGCGCGATTATCGTGGCGTGAATGCAGGATCTTGTCGAAGTGGTAAGTCGCATCGCGGTTCCAGCCGCTGCGCCGCATGTGGTTTATCGCCAACCGGCCAAGTGCCCCGCGCCCATCATACCGGACATGCGTTTCGCCATAACCGCTAACGTCACTGCGCGAACAGATTATGTTCGACAACGCGGTGGAACCGCACCGCATATGCGCCAGGACGAATATGCAATTGCGATAAGAAAGTCGGTCGTCCATTCGGGCGAGAGCCCAGCCGCTGACATTTTTGATCAGATCGCGCGAACTCGTCATTCCCCGTTCCGGTTTGCCCACGGCCCTACGCCACTGAAGGTACTCGGCTATTGCCTGCGGACTGCCAACCCTCAAGTGTTTTTCAGGATATTTCGATACTTGCGCGATTGCCGGCCCCAAGGCGATTGTAACAGTAGCCGTTTTGCACGATGGGCGAGCGAATGCCGGATTCGGCACCGAATCACACTGGCATACAGCCGGCGAGTAATCTGCCTTTATTGTTTGCCGTTATGGTAGTCCGCGCGTGCTGCCATAACTGCACGGCATCGGCAGCGTAATATGGTTTTGCGTGGATCGATTTGAACAGGTAATTGGGTATGGTAGCGCAGACCTTTAAGCGGATCATAAACGGAAAAGTGACTAAAAGCAGCGGTAAAGCGCTGTTTGCGTTCACCGCCCGCTCGCTGCAGCAAGCCTCAAACCTCGTCATTACTTTGCTCGCTGCACGGTTTTTGTTACCTGCCGAATACGGCATCTACAGCTTGGCGATTGTTTTTATCGTCCTGCTGCAGACGATGACCTATTCCGGATATTACCATTTCGTCATCACTTCCAGAGCGCCCGACAAAGAGGTTCTTTCAACCAGCTTCTGGATGATCACCGGCCTGTCTTCGATCGCCGCGGCAATCCTGATGTTGGCCGCTTGGCCGATCGAATGGTTGTTCGATGCCGAAGACCTAGGTTGGGTATTGTTTCTGCTCGCACTGTCCCAACCGCTGGCCAGTTACGGCGCCTGGGCATCGGCAGCACTGCTCCGCGAAGGCCGCGTTACGACCAACTTCGCCATTATGTTCTGCCAGAATTTGGTGGCGCTGATAGGTGGGGCGCTGCTGCTGTGGTTCTGGGAATCGCTGTATGCACTTGTCGCCTATCGCTATCTTCGCGTCGTCGCGGGTGCACTTATGAATATGGTGGTGGGAATGTGGCCCCCCCTGCGCAATTTCTCGAGAGAACTTGCGCGCAGTTCGACCTCGTATTCCGGCGGCCTTTATGGCTCCCGATTCCTGAATTTCCTGTCGAGCTATGCTGCCGATTTGCTGCTGGGATTCTTTTATTCCACTGGCGAAGTCGGCCTGTACCGGTTCGGCAACCGCGTTGCTACGGGCGCGACCGACACGCTCACCCAGCCGATGAACAGCTTTGCAATCACCCAATACGGAAAGGTAGCGCGTACCGATCAGAACTTTGAGCCGGTGTTGCGCAAGTTCGCCGGCACGGTATCGTTGATGACCGGGATGATGGCGGCGATAATCGTGGTGTTTGCCCGCGATGCGATCGAGCTGTTTTTCAATCCCGCATATCTGGCCGCATTGGTGGTTACCTTCGCGATGGCGCTGCGCGGTGTGGCCAGCACGGGCAGTTGGCTAATGGAGCCGACATTTGCAGCGGTCGGCAAAACGGGTTGGATTCTGAAATACAACCTCGTCACCTCCGTCGCCACTGTTCTGGCAGTATTCGCCGCTACGCCGTTCGGGCTGGAAGTGCTCGCCTGGTCGCAAGCGTCACTGTTCCTCTGCACCTCGGTCTTCGCCTTTTACCTGATCCGCAAGGTTGCCAATGTTCCCATTGCCGGCGCAGTACGCGGGTTCATCCTCGGTTCCGTGCTGGCGCTCTGCTATGGGCTGGTGCTGGAGTTCGTGCGGTGGCAGGTGGTGCCCTCGCTCGAATTGAACGACATTTCCAAGCTGATTTGCGGCCTAGCTCTCGCGGTAGTAATTGCCCCGGTGGTGCTGGTTATCGGATCACGCCTGCGGGTTTTCACACTTGATGTGTTTTCCGGCTGAAAGAACCGGCATGCTATTTTGTAACGATATAAATCTGGCGTTTTTGCAAATTCCGAAGAATGGTAGCCGGGCGCTCAAGCGTACCCTGCTGAGCAATTTTGGCGTGAATTATGCCCCCTTTGCTGAGGATATGGGCTGGACGGTCGCGCAGTTCAAACACGCTTATGACAGTGGCAGCGAACTTGGCCATCCTGACATAAGTGCCAGCAATTTCGATCACCTCACCCTGCCCTTCTGGAAAGAGCATTTCCCGATAACTTGGGAAACTTTCCTCGGCGCGCAAAGCCTTGCGCTGGTCAGAGACCCGCGCGACAGGTTCTTTTCGGCAATCATGCAGCGCCTCGGGCAATATTCGGGCGAGCGGACGATCCGGGCGGACGATCCGATCGTTCGCGAAGAAGCTCTGCGCATATGTGATTGGCTGGACGGCCGCGGAAGCTTCATCGACAAGCGTTACATCCACTTCACCCGCCAGATCGACTACATCGAACTTGACGGGGAGCGGGTCGTCAACGCAGTCTTTCCGCTCGAAAGACCTGACGCCGTGTCCCAATGGCTGCGCGACCAGACCGACCATCACATTCCGCTATCGCCCGGCCATTCCCGGCGCGAGCCGAAAAAGTGGGCCAGACCGTTGTTGAAGCCCGCCCATTTCGTCAGCAAAATGTTCCCGTTGCACTTGCGCAAACTGGCCTACCCGCTGTGGCGCAATAGCGGAGTTTTCGATGATGCGGCAAAGCGCTATGGGTCGGTCGATCTCGGTGTGGATGCAGAGGCGTTCATTGCCGAATTCTACGCGGCGGATGCAGGGATTTTAGCTGGTGCTCGCGCCGATTTGCGTGGCAATCCGGCACAGAACTCCAGCGTATGAAATCCATTGCCATCAACGGAAAGTTCCTCGGTGCCAACCTCAACGGGGTGCACCGCACGGCGGCATATTTTTCGCGCGAACTGGCCAAACACAGCGCAGGTCATACCGGTGTACGTTTGCTCACGCCGCCGGGCACTGTCGGCAATCCTGAGTTTCCCGGTCTGGTGGGGCAAACCGCAAGCGGCGTGTTCAACGGCGGACAGGGTTGGGAAATGGTCACGTTGCCCATGGCCGCACGCGATGACCTGCTAGTCAACTTTTGCAACCTGGCGCCGCTGTTGCACGGCAATAGCGTGGTCATGATCCACGATGCCCAGACCTTCCTCCACCCAGAGGACTATACCGGCAAGCAGGCGATGTTTTACCGCGCGCTGCTGCCGTGGATCGGCAAGCGGGCGCGGCGGATACTGACCGTATCGGAGTTTTCGCGCGGCTCGCTTGTCGCTCACGGAGTGGGAACGCGCGACAAGATCGATGTGGTGCACAACGGCACCGATCACCTGCTCGATGCGCCGCCCGATCCGCTTGTGCTGTCGCGGCACGGCCTGACGAGCGGAAAATACGTCATGTGCCTTGGCTCGACCAAAGGGTACAAGAACATCCGGGCAGTGTTCGATGCGATGCGCGATGCGTCTGTGCAAGGCATCCCGCTGGTCGTTGCTGGGGGGCCGCCACCAGCCCAATATGAGGCCGCAGGGTGGCAGCCGCCCGCCGGGACTATCTTCACCGGCTTTGTTTCCGACGCGGAAATGCGCGCCCTGCTTGAAGGCGCCGCCGTATTCGTGTTCCCTTCATTAACCGAAGGCTTCGGCTTGCCGCCGGTCGAAGCCATGCATTGCGGCTGCCCGGTAGTTTCCGCGCGCGCGGGCGCTATGCCAGAAGTGGTTGGCCAAGCAGCACTAATGGTGAGTGCAGACAGGCCGGATGAATATCGTGCCGCAATAGAAAGCGTACTGCGCGACGGCGAACTCGCTGCGCGCCTGCGCGCGGCTGGGTCCGCCCGAGCCGCTGAACTCACCTGGGACGCGGCGGGTGCGAGGCTGTGGCAAGTCATCCGCGGATTGCTGTAGATCCCTGCTCACATCAGACAGCGAAGCGTCCATAATTCGCAACGCATTGTCGCCTAGTGCGAGACGCTTGAGATAAGCCGGGCTATACGTTGAGCTGCGTAGCGACATGTCTGGATAGGGCTCACTACCGCATCACACAAAAGGGAAAGTCGGGTTTGCCGCGCTTGGCATTTGCGGCACAGGAAGCCCGTCGGCCTCAGCGGCTTTAAGTTCAGGAGGCCCCTGTGACGCGTCGCTATGTGTCGACGTTTTCAAAATTGGGGGTATTACAGAAGGGGAAACCACGTATCGGGAACGGAGCCATTAACCAACCGTTGCGAATGGTTGGCGACCGCTCTCAGACAGCGGAACGAGCTTGCGACGAAATTCCGACACCGTAGCAGACCACGGTCCACCGTCAGCATTTTGGAGAATGTCCGCTATGGATAAACGCAGCGCAAAATCGGATAGGGATCGCCCGTCAGATCCGCGCTGCCGTAATGCCAAGGCGATTTGGCGAGTCGATTTTTCGCTGGCGCTGTTCAATCAAAGCGGCAAATATCAGATCGGCAAAGAGATTATCGATCGCCACCGCGCGCTAATCGACAGTGTATGGTATTGGCGATGGCGTTCCGCTGATGTGCCACACGGCTTGGCGGCCCGACTTATCGGGCGGGCGGAGAAGCTGGAACACGATTGGGCGTTGAGGCGAAACAATGCCGCTCCCGTAAGTCGCAGCGGAGAATATCGCTGGCTGCACCTTGATCCATTAACCGTATGCCATCGCCGACCGGTGGAGCGCGATGTTGTGTTGGTTCACGATCTCGGCCCGCTCACTAACCCGGAATTGTTCCCGCCAGGTATCGGAGCCGCTTATGATCTGGCGTTTCGAATAGTGAAGGAGAGCGGCGCTCATATCGTATGCGTCAGCGAGGATACGCGCCTGAAATTTATCGAGCACTTCGGCACGCCGCGCAGCTCCGAAGTGATTTATCCGCCCATTACACCGCGCCTTACGGAAGGAGAGCTGACTCGCCCGCAGGATGTTGGCGAACGCTTCATCCTCACCGTCGGCGCATTCGGCGCTCGCAAAAATCAGGCTCAATGCATCCGCGCTTTCGCTCTGAGTGGGCTGCACGAGGAAGGCGTGGAGTACGTGCTATGCGGTAGCCGAGAGCCGGGGTTTGAACAGGTGTTGGCTGAGGCAGACGCTACTCCGGGGGTCCGCATACTGTCCTTCGTCAGCGATGCCGAGCTCCGCTGGCTATACGCAAACGCGCTCGGCTTTGTCTTGGCTAGCCGCCTTGAGGGATTTGGGATGCCCGTTGCCGAAGCTATGGCATTTGGCCTTCCTCCGATAATCTCACGCAATAGCGTGCTGGAGGAAGTAGCCGGAGAGACGGGTTTGACGGTCTCGCCTGATAACCTCACCGAAATATCGCAGGCAATGCGCCGCGCCTTGTCGATGGATATTGCCGAAAGAAACCGCCGACAAACGCAAATGCAGTCGCGGTTGGCAAGCTTTTCGGAAGAAGCATTCCACGACGCTTGGCGAGCCTTATTGGCCCATCAAGACCTGCGCGCCCCCGGTAAAACGGCGACCCGAAATCAAGAACGGGTGTAATATATCCATTTCCGGCGGTCTTGAATGCTGTCGATGAGATGAAACGCTCTATTGGTGCGGTCAAGGGAATGTAATTCCAAATGGATAGCATTGTCTGCGTTGCGTTTTTCGAAGTGCTTCACACGACAAATCGTTAGGAATTTTAGCCTCACGCTTTTTGAGAATTCAAAACTCTAAATAAAATTTTTATGCTTGGTACTAGTCATTTGGTATGGAGACAAATTTCTTAGTATCGGCCAAACTCACATCCTCGGTTGTTGAGTCATTCCCAGATTAATCTCATGCTTGCGGATCAATTGCCGATAGGGCTTCTTCGACGACACTTTCCGGAATAGTGTCCTTAATAAGGACAGGCTGTGTTGTCGCTCTCACAGTCCACTAGTTCGCGATTACTTGCTTGTGGCGTTTGGTAAACGGCATATAAACCACGATGATCTCGCAAAACACGCTGATCGAATCGGTCTGGCATGGGGTGCACATGAACGGCGGGGGCGCGGTCATCGTTAAATACCAACATTTCAGGAGGCTAAGATGGCTACCATTGTAAGTAACGATCCCGTTATAAATGGGACGAACTCGGCCGACATCATTACTGGCGGCGCAGGCAACAACACGATCAAGTCGGGCAGCGGCAAAGATATCATAAATGCAGGCGGCGGTGATGATGTCGTACGCGCCGGTGCAAACAAAGATTACGTGAACGGTAAAGTAGGCAACGATCGGATCTACGGTGAAGGATCGAACGACAAGCTGATTGGCGGCGTGGGCGACGATTATGTCGACGGAGGCGGCGGTGATGATCGGCTATATGGCGGCGACGGCTCGGACATCATTGTCGGCGGCGGCGGTGATGACATTCTTCGCGGCGGCGGTGGCGACGAATTGGATGGCGACACCGATTACTTCTCGTTCGGCATGAATGACGGCAATGACCGGGTGTTCAATTTCGAAAACGATATCGACAAGATCTATGTTGCAGATATCTCCGAGGTGCATCTGGAAGTTACAGCCAAAGGCAATACTGTAATGACCTATGGCGACACCACAGTCATTTTCTATAGAGTGGCTTTGGATATGAACGACGTTACCGACTTTATCGCTTAAGTCGAAACGCGTGGAATCGAGAGGACGAGGCAGCGATAGCTGTCTCGTCCTTTACTGCGCAGCGTTGTATCAGTGGGCCGCAGCCCAGCTTACGATTAGCGCGCCATCACCGCTCACGGGGTGGAACCGCATTTGTTCGGGTCACGCAAACGCAAACGATAGTCGAGGTTGACCGAACCACCGGGTTCGGACGGTGACAGGGTCACACGCAATGGTGCTTCAGGCGTCACACTTATCTGCGTGGTTTCGGAAATTGCCCCCGCTTCGGATCGAAACTCGCGCGTTCCGTTCGCATCGTCGATCTGGGCGGCAAACTCGCGCGGCGCTGCGGTTCCGGCTTCGATAGCTATACTGAGTTGCAACGCCCGCATGGGCGCGCCCGAAAATTCGAACACGACGGAAATCGTCTCTCCATCTCGCTGGCCGAGTACGACATTGTCAGCAGACAGGCGGATATTCCGCCGCCCTGATAGGCCGAGGTAAGGGGTCCACGGAACGCTAGTCGTCTGCTGCCCGGGCATTAACACCCAATCACTCTGGGAACCCGCAACAATCACTGTCGGCTCAAAGCGAGCCAGTTCGTTTGGCGCGGCGGCAGAGCCATAAGCGAACTGGTAGTAACTATCGGCCACCAAGGTCTGACACCCGAGTTGCACATCGCCCGCAAAATCTATCGGACGCTCGCTGGTCAGCACGATCGCCTGATCCGTCTGCAAAGACCGTTGATCGAGCGCAATGGGCCTGCCGCGAGCATCGAGCGCGAATATATCCTCGCGCTCGACCATCACCGATCTGGGATCACCCCATAGGACCAGCCGATTTTGGCCGAACGCATGGACGAACGTGAAAGGATCGGGGCTTAAATCCGTGCCCGGATGATCGGCCAGCTCAGTCTCGATAAACCGAAACGCCTCGCCAGCGGCGGTGATGGTGCCATCGCGTTCGATCAGGGGGATCAGCCCGTCACCGCGATCATTCAGCGGATACCAGTATAGCGAAGCTACGCCGAGCGACGACAGCGCGGCATAACCCCTGAGCAGGTGATCGCCTGCAAGCGCTGCATCCTCGGAACCGAATTCCGTAATCGCTATGGGCATGCTGGCTGCTACCGGATTGCTGCGCAGCACCTCGATCTGGCCGGGAAGCTGGTCGATCTGCGTGGTATAGGGATGGATCGCCAAACCATCCATCAGGGCAGCGCCGCCCTGTTCCAGGATTGGCCACAGATAACCCGCCGCAATCGAATGGGTCGATCCGCCGAGGATTTCGATGTCCGGGCGCACCGCGCGCGCCGCCTCCGCAGCACTGCGCAACATCGCCAGATGGTACGCAGCCCGCTCCGCAAGCCCTGCGTCACGCACCGGGCCGGACACGAAATTGGCACTATTGAACTCGTTGCCGACTTCGATCGTGGTGATGGCCGGATAGCGCTCCACCAGTTCACCCACGTACCGGCCGAATGCCGCCACCGCTTCCGGAGAGTGAGGCGTGTCCCCGCCATCATACAGCCGGTTTCCCCAGTTAACTGTCAGCACCAAATCCCCGCCGGCACGCGCCAGTTCTGCTGGGTAGTTCAATTGGGGCCGGTCAAACCGGTACTCTCCCGGACGGCGCTCGACATCGCCCCAGCGCATTCCGTCGCGGAAATGACGAACCGGTAATGCACGCGCGCGGGCGAGAAGTTGCGCGTTCCACCCTTGCGAAAAATTGGAGGCGGCTCCCAAAAGCATTGGTTCTCGCGGCGGATCGGGTGGGGGTTCGTTCTGCGCTGCGGTGCTGGTGGCAGTAGCCGCCAGCAACAGTCCCGAAATGCCGGAAAGGATCGCCCGGCGCGCTACAAACGCGCGGGCAGGTTTAGGCAGCGTGGTCATTCACCATAGCTTGGTATAGTTTCGCGACCGCGTCCATTGCCTGTTCCACTACCGCCAACCGTTCGGATGGCTCAATGCCGCTGGCCATCGCCTCATCGAGCATCGCCGCGCTACGTTCCGGGGAACTCGAACTGACCGCGCACAGCCAGTGCGCCTTGCCCACCGACTCGACGAAAGCATCGAGCTTCGGATCCCACGACAACGCAAGAAACGGGACACCGCAGGAATAGGCTGCAATAATCGCGTGCATCCGAAATGCGACCAGGCCGCCGAGCCCGGCAATAATATCCACCAGCTCCGTCGGCGTTCCCGCATCCGGAAATGAAATCCGGGCGGCATTGGCGAGGTTCTCCAACCTCGGGCGAAGTGCGGCGAGATAGGCGCGATCTTCCGGGCTGCCATTGGTGAACAGGACCGGGCGCTGGCCCTTGCCGAGCAGGTTTGCGACCAGTCCGATATACCATGCCTCCAACGCCTCGTGCGAAGGTGCGTCGGCTGCGTGATACTTTAGCGCGATATGGCTGATCACGTTCACGCCGATGGATTTTTCGCCGGACAGCCCTGCCCCGGCATAGACCCTGCACGCGAGCAAGCCCGGATCGCGCACCACGCTCGCCGGAAGGGCATGTGTATCGCCGAATTGCCGATCCCACAGCGATTTCGACATGTCGTCCCGCACGAACACCCGCCGCACAGCGCCGGTTGCGAGCGCGGTGTTCAACAACGCTAGCCCGCGCTTGCTCCACCCCGAGGAAACCCCGCAGCCGTAAATATACACGGGCAAGCCGCGCCGCGCGGATTCGTGAATTGCGAGCGATAGCTTGGTCGGGAAATTCAGGTCGAGATCCGCCAGCAGATTGCCGCCCCCGATGACCACGCTATCGACTCCTTTGAGGCCATGCGCATAATGCGGCGCCCAACTTTTCCGCGCTGCCAGCGCCAACGGCAGGCGCACAGCCAAAGGTCGAAGTGCGGCGGGGATAGCTTCCAGCACGCGCAACTTCATCGACCGATTTTCGCCGCCAGTGGTATAGGCCTGCCGCGCGGCAAGATCGACCGAATGGGTGTGGGCCTTAGCGCCGCAAGTGACGAGCGCCTGTTCGAGGCATTCCGACAACAGCCCGTCTCCCAGATTGGGGCTGTACTTGACGTTGAACAGCCTGACATCCAGCCCCGACGCATCCAAATCGGTCATGCGGCGACTGGCACCAATCCGGCGCGGGCAAGTTCTTCCCCGACGCGGCGGATCACTCCGGTTGATGTCGGGAGATATTCGAACCGTCCCTGCCGCCCGACGGTCACAATCCCCGTTGCCGCGATTTTGTCCAATGTCTTGCCGAGGATCTCGTTCGATCCGGGCGAATACAGCGGATAGCAGTTGTCCAGGAATGCGCTGCCTTCCAGCCGGAGATCGCGTGCAATCCCCAGCCGGGTCAGATGCTGGCTGAAGTCTTCGAAAGCCAGTTCTGGTTCGTGGACAGCGCCTGAGGGCAAGGTAACTTCCACCGCCAGAAATTCGCGGTCCGTCAGATTATCAGGGTAAAGCCGCGAATAGATAGTGGCGCGCTTCCACTGGCCATCGGCGTGAAAATTGAACAGCACGTTGCCCGCCGCCTTGTTGAGCTGCGCCGCGGAAACGAACAATGTAGTCATGTCGAGCGAAACGAGCCCGGTGTCAGTCCCGAACAAGGTGCGGTGCAGGGTCTCGATCGGAATCGTGCTGACCACGCTGTCCGCCGTCAGCACACCTTTGGTGGTGGTAATCGCAATCGGCCTGCTCGCCGAGTCGATTGCCATAACCTCTTCGTTGAACCGGAATACCACGCCCTGACGTTCGAGCCGCTCGCGAATGGGATCGAACAATGCCGCGAACCCTTCAATCGGCCGGATACGCAATGGTTTGGGAGCTTGCCCGGGCCGCTTTTTGGTTCGGCGGACGCTGCGGATGGCCGCGTCGAACAACGCACCGGTCCGCGTGGCCTTCTCGATGAAGGACATGCGGTGGAAGAAAAAGGCCTCGTCAATTTCTGTGGGCGAAACCCGATTGAATCGGCCGATATAGGCGGCGAGGCCGGTTTCTTCGAAGAACCTGCTGCCGAGCCGCTGGCGGCAAATGGTATCGAGCGTACCGTCGCTTTTGATCGTGAAACGCGACCGGATCAGATCGGCGACGCCCAGCGCAGTCCGCGACAACGATGAACCGAGGAGTTCGCGCGGTTCGATAGGATAGTGCATCAACTGGCCGGAAGAGCCGATTCGGCGCTGCCGCCGGTCCACCGCCGGGCATTTTTCGCGCAGCCCGTCAGCCAGTTCGAACAGGCGGGCGTGATGCTCATAGAATATGCTGCCGTAATCGAACGTGTAGGGGCCGATTGTGCGCGATTGGTGCGCCCCTCCGCAAACCGGGCCGCGCTCGACCACCGTGACTGCAAACCCCTGCTCGATAAGATGGGACGCGGCGAACAGGCCAGCGATGCCCGCACCCAAAACGATGACATGTGGTTTGACATCGGGACCAGCAAGTGTTGAATCGGACGGCACCAGGAAACCTTTGCGCCGGTGCCCCCTGCCGTCAAGAGTGCATCGCGAGGCTTACGAGAATGTTCGAGGATCCGGCTACCATTGGCTCTTTTGCAACAAATCTCGCTGCACCCTATTTCTGAGGATATGCCGTTGACGCTGTATGCCGACACCGAGTTCCCCGAACAAGATTCCCGCCTGAACTATTTTGTTCGCGGCAAGGATGTCCAAAATTTCGGAGATTATCTCACGGAAATTATGGCGTACGAGATGCTGACCTCGGCGCGCATGGAAGCAGATATGTTTCTGCTGGTCGGCAGCGTAATCAGTGCAAACCACGTGCGTCACTTGCTTCTGGACACTGCCGG
>Ga0247817_10001303_pt1 | contig 13175 bp, 7 predicted proteins | sample UWRJL212509R1_FD_178010 | JGI IMG/M metagenome (GOLD analysis project Ga0247817, IMG submission 178010) | Plant litter microbial communities from Arlington Agricultural Research Station in Wisconsin, United States - UWRJ-L212-509R-1 | ecosystem: Environmental > Terrestrial > Plant litter >... | reverse complement strand
TCGCCACCTGCTGCCAATAGGCAACCAGCTCATCCATGGCCACGCCGAATTGCTGGCCCCAATCGGCCTGCTCATAACCTTTATGGGCAAACGTCTTGCCCATGACTTCGCCACGGGCGACGTCATCCAGTTGGCGGTAGAAGGGGGCAAAACCCGGTACCAGGTCGCACTTGGTGAACACCAGGTACACCGGCAGCCGCACTTCCAGCAGCGCATGGGTTTCCTGAATGCGTTCGCGCAGGCGTTTGGCAATGCGCTCCTGATCATCAAGGGACGATTGCAGGATGTCGTGGATGCTGACCGTGACGATCAGGCCATTGAGCGGGCGACGTTGACGGTGTTGGCGCAGCAGCTGGAGGAATGCCCGCCATTTACCGGCTTCTTCCTGGTTGTTCATGTAGCGCCCGGCGGTGTCCAGCAGGACAGCCTCGGAACTGAAAAACCAATCGCAATTTCGTGTCCCGCCCAACCCGGCCACGCGAGCGCCTTCGCGTTCTGCATAAGGGAAGTTCAGGCCCGACTGATAGAGCATCGTACTTTTGCCGGCAGCCGGCTGGCCGATCACCAGGTACCAGGGCAGGGCGTACAACGCATCCTTGGGATTGCTGCCACGCGGCTTGTTGCTGTGCAGGCGCTCGATGCTTTGCAACAAACGCTCGCGCAGCAGACTGACTTCCTCGCGGTCCGCCGGGCTGGCGTTGAGCACCGCCTGGTCGGCGTCATCACGCAGCAGGCCTTCGAGGTTGTGGTGCCGGGACACCCCGCGATACATCAACAGCACGTAGCCTGACGAGAGCAGCAGGAACACACCGATGCCCGTCAGCAGGCTGTTCAGCGAACTGAAGTCAAAGGCCCGGCCGATGCCCCACACCACAAAGATCGTGAGGAAAAAGGTGACCCCCAGAATGTAGGGTTGATAACGCAGGAAGTAATACTTGATCTTGTTCATACAGACTTCGAATCCAGGGCATCGACAAAACGGTCGATGACGTCATCAAGGGGGCGATCGATTTCGGGAAAAGCGTGTACCGGGTGGTGCTCGTCAAACGCGTCGAAAGACGCCAGCACGTCGTAGCTTTGCGAGCGCTCACCGATACCGGTCAGCACGCGATAGGCGTCGCTGGTCGTGCGTGATGCAAAGCAGATGAGTCTTGGGCGCATGAAGTCGTCGGCCAGCAGACTGACCTGCGGCACTGCGTTGCCGGGTGTCATGCGCGTCAGCCAGGTCACCCACAAATCGGCAGTGGGATTTTTCAAACCCCTTTCCGCCGGCAACGGCAGGGCCATGCCGATCGGCGAGCCGTTTTGCAGAGGTCGTTTCAAGGCTTGCAGACGGGTGAGCACGGCATTGGTGACGAACTCCGGGTACGAGCTTTCAAGCGCGGTTGCGATGTCGCGAAGGTTGAAGTTCACGAGGAATTTTGCGTGCACGCGCCGGAACAACTCGAAGTCCTGCAGTTGCAACGGGCGCAAGGCCTTGATGCGTTCGAACAGGACCGAGGTGCTTTCCCCTTGGGCGGCCATGTGCAGCAACGGCTTGATCTGCCCGCTGAACAGTTCGCCCAGGGTGAAGGGATTGACGAACGGCTCGGCGTCACTGGCTTTTACCGTCTGGAAAATGAAAAACGGATAACGTCGCTGGCTGGAGTCTCTGGAACTGATCATCCCGCCCAGCAACCAGTTGCCACTGCGTGCGCGGTAGCAGAAAAAACACAGCGGCAAACCGTCGAACAGCGCTCGCCAATCCTCGTGACGCTGCAGGGACGCCAAGGCACCTTGCAGCCACGCATCGAACTCGCAGACGTCGTCAGATGCGCCGTGCAGGCTGACGAAGTCCGGGCTCGCGGGCACCTTGCCGAAGCAGCCGATCATTGGCCGCGTCCCTGATTCAAGGCGAGCATGCTCACTGGACCCGCCCGCCGGAAGCATTGAGTGAACTCAACGCTTTGACGTTGGCCAGGTCGGTCAGCTTGACCCCGCCATAGTTACGCACGGCGAGGCTGACCTGACCGCTGGCGGTGTTCCAGCTGAACCGCTGCTGGATACCGTCCAGGTCACTGACGCGAGCGCTGTCGTTCATGCGCAGCAGACCCCAGCGACCTGGATAATCGAACACGGTGATGCGTTCGCCGGTCAGCGTGACCACGTCCATGCGGGCGCCGGGGGCGGTGGTGGTGCCCGGCCAGGAGAAGCGACTCCAGCTGGTCTTGCCGTTGCGGTAATGCTGCACCTGACCATCGAGGGTAAAGATGATGTCGGTGAAGTAAGCCGACGGTTCCAGCATGATCTCGAAGCCGTTTTCACGGTCCGACAAGCTGGCGATAACCTGACCCAGGGAGCTGGCCTTGTCGATGCTGTTGACCATGTTCGGATTGACCAGTGGCGTCGATTTGCTCGCACTGCTCATACCCAGGCCTTCACCCCCGGAGAGGTTGCCGATTTCGTTGCGCTTGAAGTTCGGCAGCAAGCCGGACTCCGGGTCGACGAAACGCTGCAGATCCTTGACCGAGGCTTCATTGCGGCTGCCGGCTGCAATCGGGAAGCGGTGCGCCATGACCTGTTCCCAGGGCTTGGCGATCTGCTGCGCCCAGGCTTTGGCGATCTGCTCACCGGCCGGGTCTCGCAGGGTTTCCCAGGTGAACTGGATCGGCAGACTGAACAGGCTTTGCAGCGAGGACGACAAGCCGCCCTGGCTGGTGTCGACGGTGGTCTCGACATAGTTGCGCACGCTGGTGACTTCGCTCGGCTGACCTTCCAGGGTCTCGCTGATCAACTGCTTGCTGCTTTTACCGACGTCCTGCGAACGCTGGATGTTGTTCATCCGCACCTTGAGTTTGCGCAGCGCCGCGAGATAGCGATCCATGATGGTGCTGTCCGCGCCCTCGGCGTTCTGCACGGCGAAGACCCGGGACACCGGCTCGAAACGCTTGGCCAGGCTGCCGTCATCCACCGCTGGCAGCGGCGAGATCAGCGCATTTGGCGAAGCGTCAGGGCCGTCGAAAATACCCGTGACCTTGCCCCAGAAACCGTCATCGCGCTTGATCCCGGTTTGTTGTGTTTCCCGCGGCGCCGGCACATCCCACTGGGTGTTGTCGTTGACGGCGGCCAGCAGGATTTTCACCGGCGAGTTCTGTACGTCGCTGAGCAGTGACAGTTGCTGGGTCGCGTTGGCCATGTCAGTGAAGTGACGCACGCCGACGCTGTCGATCAAGGTGTACCAGGCTTGGGTGTAGTCACGCTTGTAGCGCGTCATGAATTCGCGGATGAAGTTGGCTTTTTGCACCAGGCTGTCGCCACCTTCACCATCGAGTACCCAGTCCGATTCGTTGCGCAAATTACCTGATACAAGCTTGATCAGCTCCGGCTTCACGAACTGTTCCCAGCCCTGACGGGTGAAGATCGCCGGCACGGCTTCGGTGCCGTACAGCAGTTGACGTCCTGGCAGGGGCACCAGGTCGCTCAGGCCAAGCGCCGGAAACTGGCGGCTGGATTCCAGTTGCAGGCGCAGGTATTCACGGTCCACCAGGGAGCTGGAGATCATGAACGACTTCAAGCTGTTACGGGTTTCGCTGATCAGTTGCTCGTTGCGTGGCAAAGTCGGCGCCTGACCATTCTTCAGCAGTTGCACGTAGACCGGCACGTTGTCCTGAATGACTTCAGCGCTGACAGGATTCTGCTCGCTGGCGGTATTGGCCCAGGCCGCCGGCAATGCGGCGCCGACGAACTCAGGCTCCGGGTGCGCATCGGGTTGGGTCAGCATCAGGTACAGCTTGAGGGCGTTGTAGGACTCGATGATCGATGCGACCTGACGCTCGTCCAGTCGGCCCAGCATTTCCTCGGACAACGACAGCCCGCCCGTGGTCGCCGACAGATCGGCAGCATCACTGGCGGTGGCCGGGTTGCGCAGCGCGGTCATTGCATCGCCGCGCGCCTTGCTCGCGGCGCCTTTGGCTGCTCCGCTCAAACGGCTGGTGACCTCACCGGTGCTGCGCGGGACGCTGCTCAAGCGGGTCGGCAGTTTCAGGCCCTGGACGCGAGCTTTGGCTGACGGGCTGCCAGCCTTGGCCGGTGCTGCCGCAAAGCTGTTCTGCGGGTCCATGGTTTTTGCAAACTCGTTGAAGGCACGCATCTGCAATTGAAGTTGCAGTGTGACCGGCTCCAGCGCCTGGGTGCGCAGTTGCTGCAAATAAGCGTTCTGGGCGACGAGGTAGATGTCGTCACCCCGATAAAGACCTGCACTCAGTTGCAGCGGCACGCCTTTGGCGCGGTGCTTCTCGATGACGGCGAGTTGATCACGCAGCAATTCCAGGCCTTGGCCCGAGGCGAGCAATTGCGCCCGGTCCGGGGATTGCTGCAATTCATTCAACTGATCGCGCAACGAGGCCAGCCATTGACGGTTGTTCTGGAACGACAGGGCTTGCCAGCCGATGAACGCCAGGCCCGCCAGCAGCGCTACACCCAACACGACAGGGCTCAGGGACTTGTTTCGGCCGAAACGCGACTGGTACAGCGTCAGGTCGCGGTCCGGAAAAATCACCCGGCGGAACGTATCGGTAATGAAGTAGCTGCGGTCGCTGATCTTCTTGCCGCTGCTGTCGTTGTCCAGGGCGGTTTCCGGCTGCAGGGCAAACGACTCGGCGAGGTCGTCTTCATAGACCTGGCTCAGTTGCTGATCGGTTTGCAGTGCGCTGGTGAAATACAGGCCGCGCAACAGCAGGGGCGAGCCGGCATGCCGGGTGTCGGCGAAGTGTTGGAGGAAATGCTCCAGCACCACAGACAGTTCGGAGAAATAGTTCGGGAAGTTCAGCAGCGCACTGTTGGCGTCCGCGCCCAACGCAATCATCTGCGCGTCGACGTGACGGCGGATATGGCTGTGCAGGTTGGCCAGCTTGGCATCCAGCACCGGGCGAAGGCCCTGGTTGCGGATCTCCGACAAGCCGAACGTCATGCCCAGCGGTTGCTGGCGCTCATTCAGGTCCAGGCCTTCAAAGGCCTGGCTGAAGCCCGGCAACTGGTCGGTCTTGCTCAGCATCAGGTAGATCGGTGGATTGGCGTCCAGGCAATCGGTGTATTCCTCGATGCGCGACACCAGCTGTGCCGCCAGCGCGTTACGCTCGTCAGCGCTGGCCGCCAGCAATTCCGGCAGGCTCACTACCAGCACCAGGCCATTGACTGCCGCTTTGCTGCGTTGCTTTTTCAGCATCTTCAGGAAGGCGGCGAACTCGCTGGCGGACTGGTCGTCGCGCAGATACCGACCGGCCGTATCGATCATCACGGCCTCGGGGCTGAAGTACCAGTCGCAATGCTGCGTGCCGCTCTGGGTGTCGTTGGCACTGTTGGCGATGCTCGCGGACAGGCCGGAACGGGTCAGCAACGAGGTCTTGCCGGCACCGGACATGCCGATGACCAGGTACCACGGCAGATCGGACAGGGCCGAAGCACCACCGCCACCGGCCGAACGATCGGTGCGCAGCATCGCGATGGCGTGCTTGAGGCGTTCGCGCAGCACTTGCTGATCGCGGAACTCGCCGGTGGACTTGAGCGAGCGATCGACCTCGATCTGCACCAGGTTCTCAAGGTTGTGTTCAGCCCGGATTCGCTTGTACTGACGCAGCACAATGATCAGCAGGTAGAACGCACTGATGATCGCCATCGCTTCCAGCGTATAGCCCCGCAAACCACTCACGTGCGGCGCCACGAACCAGCACACGGCCAGGCTCGCCAGCCACAGGACCGGGATGACGAACCAAAAACTTTTTAACAAGCGCAATAATGTCTTCATGTCTTCCTGACTCGATTACCTGACCTGGGATCAGGCACTGAACAGCTGGCTGATTTGTTCGGACAGTGCGGCTACGTCCTTGCCCAACAGCCAGTCCAGCGTCAGGTAAACACCCACGCAGACCAGCGCAATGAGCGCCAGGTAGAGCCAAACGGGTACTTCGTGTCGCAGCATCTGCGAGACCTGATCGGGCAAGGCCCAGTCAGGTGAAAGCGCTTTGGGCGTTTTTTTATAGCGGGCGATGTCCTGGCCCAGGGTATTGGCCAGGTAGCGCAGCTGGTCTTTCTGACCGAGGCTGAATTTGCCTTCGAAACCCAGCGCCAGGCACAGGTGGTACACCTCGAGCACGTCGAGGTTCTTTTTGACGTCGCTGCGCAGCGAATCGATTTTTTCGAAAAAGCCTTCACCGGCCAGGTGCACGCCGAAGTAACGGAACTGCAACGGCTGCAGTTCGAAGTGGCGCCGCAGTTCGTTGTCGCCGGAACGCAACACGCTCTCGTCGAGGAACGCGCACAAGGCGTATTGGGTGTCCTTGACCTGTTCAACGCTGTAGTTGGCGCTGCGGGCTTCCCGTTCCAGGTTCGAGAAAAAGTTGTCGACGCTCGCCTCGAAGGCCGTGACCGACGTCACTTGCCGGCCCTTGCGCACGATCAGCGCCATGCTGATGAAGTCTTGCACCAGGTCTTTCAAACCCGGTTTTTCGGTTGCGGCCGTCACGGCGCCTTGCATTACGGCTTCAGTCATTTGAGTACCGCCATCAGTTCAAGCTTGAGATTGGTAAAGGCGCTGGGTGCGTAAAAGGAGATGGCCTGGGCACTCATCATTCGTTCGTACACGCGGCCATGGGGCTCGATGGAGAAATAGTGATTGTCCAGTCGCACCGGAATCGCATTGGGCAGGCGGGTCGAGTGATTGAGCGTGACCCCCGGCATGGCGCTGTTGACCACGACTTCGATGTCTTCCGGCGAACCCACCTTGAACGCGCGCGGCACCAGTTCCAGCAGGCTGGAGCCAGGCATGTCGGCGTGCACGGAAATATAGAAATCCGCCTCGGCCAGGCGCGGGTCGAGCAATTGGCCCTGCCAGTACGAAGGCTTGGTCTGGGTCAGGTTGATCACCACGCACTGGTTAGGCACGACGTTGTCGAGCAGCACGCGAATCATTTCATCGAGCTTGACCAGCGAGGCCGCCGGGTCGTGGTGGTCGTACTCGGGAATATCGTTGAGTTGCGTATCCAGCGAGAACGTCAGCAATCCACCGGCCAGTTCCGCCAGAAACAGGTACAGGCGCTCGGGGTGCAGGCGAGGGTGAGCGAGCAGGTGCGCCAGGCTCGGGTGAGCCCGGTTGACCGTGTTCAGCAGCCAGAACAGCGTCACGTCGCTGGAGCCAAACTCGGCAATCTGATCCGCCCGTTCACGACGGCGCCCCGACAGTGCCTTGCTTTTCGATTGCAGGGCGCCGAGCAGGCGTTTGCCCAGACCGATCAGCGTTTCATGGGTGCCGACGTGCAACGTGGGGTGCACGAAGTGGGCATCGAGGTTGAAGCCGCCGATGTTGTTGCGCGACAGACGGGCGATCGGGCAGTAGCTGTAACCGTCCAGGTTGTCGCCGTCGATCAGCATCACGACGTTCAGGCGCAGGCTGGTGATTTCGTTTTCGAGGTCGCCTTCGTTCAAGTCCGGCAGGGTGTCGAACTGCTTGCGAAAACGGCGCGCGCTCTTCTGTTCCTGACCGTCTTCAACATAGTTCATGCCGAAGGGCTCAGGCAGTTTCAGCGCTGCGTAGACCTTCAGGTCGTTGCTCTTGAGCAGGTCTTTCAAGTCACGGGCGGCCGGCAGCGGATCATGCTGCGGCGCGTCGAACAGGCTGCCGTCCGGGAACACCAGCTTCAGTCGCTTGAGCTGCAGGGAGCCGGTTGCGAGGGCTTCTTCGTCAACCTGGAGCATCTGCACGCCCCAATGAAACGGCGTGCTGCGCAGTGTCGACTCCGCCAACTGATGCTGGTGGAACTCATCCTGGTATTGGAAATGCTGCGGCAAAAGGAACATGCCCTCCGACCACATCACCCGGCTCTGCTTACTCATGAACGCCATCCAATAGAGAGTTTAATTTTGATTCGGTCGCTTTCTTCGCGGAGCTGGTCGCGGTGTCTTCCGCTTGCTGCAGGGCCGCGTCCTGAAGGCGTTGGGTCAAGGTGTTTTCTTCCGGCGCAGTGGAGGCCTGGGCGAGTTGTTCGGCGGTCTTGGGTTTGTTCAAGACGTCGACGCCAGCAACGGCCGTGACCGTGTTGTTGTCCACCAGCACCCGCAGGCCATCGGCGGAGAACCAGATGCCTTCTTTACGCAGGGAGTTGGCGTCAAACGCGACCTTCCAGCGACTGTCTTCATCCGAGCGGAAAAACGCGGCGACGCCGACATAGCTCGCGGCCTTGTTCAACGGCCAGCGGTCGACTTGACCCATGCCGGGCAGCAAGGTGATTTCGCGGTTTTCGATCAAGGTATTGCCGAGGGCTTTTTGCGGGTCGTCCCACAGGGAGTCGGCGTCGGTGGACGAAAAGCGTTCCAGGGAACTCAGCTGGTACACGCGAATCACCACGGACAGCGGCTTGCCGGTTTCGTCAGGGTTAAGCTGGTTGCCGCCGTCGGACGTCAGGATGACCTTTTCGTTATCGTCGAACAGCATGTCGCCGGCCCACGTGTCGTCCACGCGCTTGCCGACACGGTCGGTGACGCCACAGGCCGTCAGCACCATCATCATGGCTGCGGCGATCAGGCATTTGGCAAATACGGGTTGCGCAGAGCGCTTCCTTGCTTGTTGGTTATCCATGAGGGTTACCTTTAAATGCTCGTTCAGCACAGGCTGTAGGCGAAATCGCCGTCGCTGCCCAACTCGATCTTCAGACTTTGAATCGGCTTGTCCTGCGCCATCCGTTCCAGGACCCGTTGGGCCAGTTCCGGCATCAGGGTCTTCGACAGAATGTTGTCGATGTTGCGGGCGCCGCTGTCGACTTCCGTGCAACGCGATGCAATGGCTTTGACCAGCGCTTCGTCGTAGCTCAGGACCGCCTGATGATTGCGCTCGAAACGCTTGCGAATGCGCTCCAGCTTCAGCGCGACGATGCGCTCCAGAATGGCGTCCTTGACCGGGTAGTAGGGGACGATGGTCAGGCGACCGAGGAACGCGGGTTTGAACACCTGGTTCAACTCGTCGCGCAGGCCTTCGACGATGTCTTCCGGCGTCGGTTGCTGCTCGGCGTTCAGGCACCACTGCATGATGCGATCAGTGCCGGTGTTGGACGTGAGGATGATCACGGTGTTGCGGAAGTTGATCTCCCGGCCTTCACCGTCATCCAGCACACCTTTGTCGAACACCTGGAAAAACAGCTCGAGTACGTCCGGGTGAGCTTTTTCCACTTCATCCAGCAGCACCACGCTGTAGGGCTTGCGCCGTACCGCTTCGGTCAGCACGCCGCCTTCGCCATAGCCGACGTAACCCGGCGGCGATCCCTTGAGGCTCGAGACCGTGTGGGCTTCCTGGTACTCGGACATGTTGATGGTGATGACGTTACGCTCGCCGCCGTACAGGGTATCGGCCAGGGCCAGGGCGGTTTCGGTCTTGCCGACACCGCTCGGGCCGAGCAACAGGAACACGCCGATGGGTTTGTTCGGGTCTTCCATGCGGGCCCGGGAGATCTTGATGCGCTTGCCGATTTCATGCAGCGCGTGATCCTGGCCGAGCACGCGTTCGCCCAGCAGGGCAGGCAGGCGCTGGACGGTTTCGATCTCGTCGCGCAGCATTTTGCCCAACGGGATACCGGTCCAGCCGGAAATCACTTCGCCAATGGTTCCGCCGTCCACCAGGGCATGCACCAGCGGCTGTTCACCCTGGACGCTGGTCAGTTCGGCACGCACCGCGGCAATCTCCCGGGCATCAGGTGTCTTGTTGTCCGGGTGGCTGAGGGCACCGAGTTTTTCCACCAGTTCCAGCTCGCGCTGCCACTGTTGTTCCAGTGCGTCGCGGGTCTGCTGCTGTGCCTGCAACTCGGTGTGCAGGGTGGCCAGGCGGCGGGCATGGTCGCTGCCTTTGGCGGCTTCCTGTTCCAGCACGGTGATCTCGGCTTGCAGGTTGTCGATCTGCCGCTTGCAGTCTTCGAGGGGGCCCGGTTGTGCAGACTGGCCCAGGGCGACTCGCGCGCAGGCCGTGTCCAGAACGCTCACGGCTTTGTCAGGCAGTTGACGGCCGGTGATGTAGCGATTGGACAACCGCACGGCTTGCACCAGCGCTTCGTCCATTACCGTGACCTTGTGGTGATCCTGCATCTTGGCCAGCAGGCCGCGCAGCATGTGGATCGCCTTGTCTTCGTCCGGCTCTTCGACCTTCACCACCTGGAAGCGGCGGGCGAGTGCAGCGTCTTTCTCGAAGTACTTTTTGTATTCGGCCCAGGTCGTCGCGGCGATGGTGCGCAGTTCGCCCCGAGCCAGGGCAGGTTTGAGCAGGTTGGCGGCATCGTTCTGTCCGGCCTGACCGCCGGAACCGATCAAGGTGTGCGCCTCGTCGATGAACAGGATGATTGGATGAAGACTGCGTTTGGTTTCTTCGATGACGGATTTGAGGCGGTTCTCAAACTCGCCTTTCACACCGGCACCGGCCTGGAGCAAGCCCAGGTCCAGGGTATGAATGGCGACGTCTTTGAGTACCGACGGCACATCACCTTGAATGATGCGCAGCGCCAGGCCTTCCACCACGGCGGTTTTACCGACGCCGGCTTCACCGGTCAGTATCGGGTTGTTCTGGCGGCGGCGGGTCAGGATGTCGACCATCTGCCGGACTTCGAACTCACGGCCCAGCACCGGGTCAATCCGGCCTTCGCGAGCGCTTTGCGTCAGGTTGACGGTGTATTGATCAAGGGCCGGGGTCTTGCCGTTGCCTTTGACCGTGCTGCGGGTACTGACGTCTGCACCGGCCAGGGGTTTGGCCTGTTGCGATTCGGCGCTGCCTTCGACCAGCGCGCCAAGGTTCACGCGCAGATCGTCGGCATTGATTTTTTCCAGCTCAGGGGCGGAGGCGATCACCACCCGGCGCAGTTCGTCGTCATCGAGCAAAGCCTGCAACAGATAGCCGGTGCGAATCTGTCCCTGGCCGAATTCGATGGAGGCCAGTACCCAGGCCTGCTCGATCATGCGCGTGATGTGCGGCGACAGCGCAGGCGTGCGGGTATTGCCCTTTTTGAAGGTTCCCAGCGCCGTTACCAGCTGCGCCTGCAGGCGATCGGGCACCACGTCGTAGTGACGCAGGATGACCGGCAGGTCGTTGTCGTTGCTGTCCAGCAACTGCAACAACAGGTGCTCGATTTCGACGTCGTAATGCTGTTCCGAGAGACACAGGGCCGCCGCACTTTCTGTCGCGGTGCGGCTGGTGTCGTTCAGTTTGGCAAACAGGGACTTCAGGTTCACAGGGAGACCCCATCAAAAGGAATGTGGAAGAGGGCGCAACGGGAGGGTTCCACGTCGACACCAGGGCGTTTGAGCCAGCCGAGCCAGCCCAGTGACACGTTGCCCTGGCGACCGAGGCGGGCCGCGGGTACTGCTTCGGGTTTGAGCTTGGGTGCCAACTGGAAGTCCAGTTCGGCGCCGACGTAGAACCGCACCAGTTCCACCAGTTTCTGGTAGTCCACGGTGCCGGGCTGGAAGCGTTGGTAGTCGGCCAGGTCCAGCGGGGCCGTCTCGATGCGTACGCACGATTGGTAGTCCCAGACACGGTTCCCGGCGACAGCGCTTTGTCCGAGCACCGCGTTCTTGCGACCCAGTTGCGTGCATTGGCTGGCATCGAGTTTCAGCCAGCGACCGGCAAACGGCTTGACCTTGAACGGCAGCGAAAAATAGAAGCTCAGCATTGCTTCGAGGTTCATCGCATTGCGTGGCTTTTGCGCGAACAGACCGGAAAAATAGCTGAACAATTCGCGACGCAGGGGCGAGCCTTGCTTGTCGAATTTCTGCTTCTGCGCTTCGGGACCGAAGCCCACGAGGTTGAGCAGGTAGCGGTCGAAATCCGAGGTGCCGTTGCGTTCGTACTCGATGTAGAACTTGTATTTCTGCCACGCTTCGTAAAACAGCGTGGTCATGCGATGGGAGAAAATATCGAGGAACGCATGGGCCGCGTCGTCCCGGTACTGAATGTGCCGCTCGATCAGCAGCTCGGTGTACGGACGCGGCAGCACACCCGACGGCCCGACCAGTCCCATGAACGTGACTTGCACTTCAGACAGCGGCAGACCTGCCGCCGACACCTTGCCTTCGCGCTCGAACTGCAAGTCACTGACTTCGCTGGCAGGGAAGTTCAGAGACAGCTGTGAGCGAAAACGCAAAGGGTCTTCGTGCGGTCGTGTATCCAGGTCCATGCGCCCGGTTCTGCTGTAATGCAGGCGGAGCAATCGCACCAATTGGAAAAATTCGAATCGGTGCGGCTCAGCCCGTGCCTGGTCGATCAGACCAGGGGTTGATCGCCGGTTCGAGGTGGCCATTGGACGACTCTCTTTTCGCGCTGCAAGGTGCGAAGGGTTAATTGGGTAAAGCTGTTCATGCTGCAGTACTGGCCAAAGAAGTGGTCCAGCACCATGCCGAACAAAAACACACCGCTGCCGGTGTACTGGCTTTCATCGAAATTCAGGGTGATGCCGACACCGCGCACGAAGTTCGGTCGCGGGTGACCGATGCGTGCCACCACCGGTTCGCTGGTGACCGAGACAATGCCGTTGATCTGTTTGCGGATCGCCGAAACGTTACGGTAGTTGTAGAGCGACAGCAGCTCCAGCAGCACGTCGCGACCGCGGGACACCAGCGACATGTGGTTGAGCGACAGGTGCGAGATCAACCGCCAGATCACCCCGTTGCCCAGCGGCACGCGAGCGGTGGCGGTGGGTTTGCGCAAGCAGCGGATGTCGCTGATGACCGAGTTGCCCGGAATACTGAAATCGCCGCGCTCGCCGCCGAACGGCAGCATCAGGGGCAGGTCGCGATTGCTGCAGGTCAGGCGGATGCTCAGGGTGTCGTTGCTGGAATCGAGCAGTTCCAGCTCGCGATCGACGACCCGGATAAACATGTTCGAGCCATCGCGCTGCCGGGTCTGTACCGGGCGACGCCGGGCAATCCAGAAGCTTTGGCCGGGACCCTGGTCGCCTCGCGGTTCGAAGAACGGATGGCAGGTGGCGACCTGGTCGATACCGCCGACTTTGCGCACCCGACGCACGCGATCGATGGACACCACTTCCGCCGAGCTTTGCAGGCGCACGTCGGGCGTCACCGCGTACTCGTGCTGGGCGTGGGTCAGCTTGATCGGCTCGGCCTGCTGACGGAACAGGTTGATGATCGGGGTGCAATTGAGCTTGAAGTTGTTG
>Ga0247817_10001301_pt1 | contig 13192 bp, 8 predicted proteins | sample UWRJL212509R1_FD_178010 | JGI IMG/M metagenome (GOLD analysis project Ga0247817, IMG submission 178010) | Plant litter microbial communities from Arlington Agricultural Research Station in Wisconsin, United States - UWRJ-L212-509R-1 | ecosystem: Environmental > Terrestrial > Plant litter >... | reverse complement strand
AAGAAAATTATTAGTGGTGGCCGGGTTTATGGCCATTACTGTTGGGGTGCTTTTTGGCGCCCATCCGGCGTCAGCAGCGCCTTCAGCTAATTTGCTGCCAAATCCATCGGTCGAAACTTCTTCTGGTTCTCCCGCTGCACCGACTAGTTGGACAAGCAATAAATGGGGTACAAATACGACATCGTTTATCTACTCCATGACGGGCCGAACGGGCTCAAAAAGCGTTAAAGTGCAAACAGCTTCCTATACGAGCGGTGACGCTAAATGGGCGGCAACTGGTGTAACCGTTACTCCTGGAACGCAGTACACCTACAGTGACTACTACATCGCAACAACTGGAACGCGCGTTGTTGTTGAGTATGAATCAACCACTGGGGCACTTTCATATTCGGAACTCGCTACTGTGCCAAGTGCATCTAGCTGGACCCAAGTTACAAGGTATTTTACCCCACCTGCCGGAACATCCAAGGCTCGTGTATTTCACCTTCTTTCCGCCGTGGGAACATTACAGATTGATGATGCGAGCTTGACGTACGAGCTGACAACTCCGCCGACAACAACAAACCTCGTACCAAACCCTTCGCTTGAAACAGCCACTGGTTCCCCTACTGCACCGGTCAGTTGGTCGAGCAGTAATTGGGGTACGAACACAACTACCTTTAGCTATCCATCAAATGGAAAAACAGGTACGAAAAGCGTTCAGGTGCAAATGACCGCGCGTACTGATGGTGATGCAAAATGGTCGTTCGACCCAGTAACTGTACAAGGTAATAAACTGTACGAAATAAGTAACTACTACAAAGCGAATGTACCAACCCGAACAATCATGGTGACGTTCGATGCCGCAAATAACCCAACCTACACCGACCTAACGACGTCTGTGCCTGCAAGCGCGTCTGCATGGGCATTTACCACTAAAACGGTTACAACGCCTGCAAACGCGGTTAAATTAACGGTATATCATGTGCTCGAGGCTGTCGGTACACTGCAAATTGATGACATGAGCGTTGTTGCAGCAACTGCATCCGCAAACCCTATCGCTAATCCTTCACTTGAAACGGCGGGTACTTCAACGACCCCTGCAAGCTGGATTAGTAATAAATGGGGTTCAAATACTGCTAACTTCCAATACATTACAAACGACGGCCATGCTGGTACAAAGAGTGCCAAGGTGACGCTTACGAATTATGTTGATGGCGATGCGAAATGGTATCCACAACCGTTCGCGTTGACTGCCGGAAACCAATATCGTTACACCGCTTGGTATAAAACAAATACCAAAGCACAGGCGGTCGTGATGTTCACCAAGGCCGATGGTTCTGTTACCTACTTTGGTATGCCTCAGCCCTTCCCTGCTAGTAACGGCTCGACTGTATGGCAAAAGTATACTGAAACATTTACCGTCCCTGCGGGTACAGTGAGCGTTTCGCCGTTCCTATTCATTGCAGCGAATGGGTTCCTGAGTGTCGACGACGTAAATGTTGAAGCGTACACGCCAACAGGCTTTACTCGACCACTTGTAACCCTTACGTTCGACGATGGTCATGAAGATAACGCAGCCACTGCCCTACCGGTTATGAATGCTCGGTCGCTTAAATCAACACAATGTTTTGCAACGCAGTATATTCAAGATAACGCGGCTGCACAACAAGCGGTTTCGACGTTCCAGAATAGTGGACACGAAATTTGTTCCCACACTATTACTCACCCCTTCCTGACTTCACTGACGGCAACACAATTAACAACCGAAGTAAAAAACTCGCAAACCTATTTGAAAACCTTAACAGGTGCGCCGGTCAAAAACTTCGCTTCGCCTTACGGTGATTACAATCAAGCAGTAAATACTGAACTAAAGAAGTATTACCGCTCACACCGTACTGTTGATGAAGGCTATAACTCGAAAGATAACTTCGATGCCTATCGAGTGCGTGTTCAGAATATGAAGAACACGACAACACTGGCTGAGTATCAATCGTGGATTAATCAAGCTAAGGCAACGAACACCTGGCTGGTATTGGTATACCACCGAGTGCCAGTTACTGGTGCAACCGATGTTGAAGAATTCGATACACCGTTTGCAGACTTCACTCCACAAATGGATGCATTAGTAGCCAGTGGTGTTACGGTGAAAACCTACGATGCCGCGCTGGATGAATTAACAGCCCAGCTGCCATAGTTGTACCGTGACACGAAAAACCCCAGCCTTGGTGCTGGGGTTTTTTGTTATCGATTACCCGTGTATTCATAGAAAGAAATATCGGCTACTTCAAGGCGCCAGTTTGCTTCGTCGGCGTCATTAATTTCTCCGATTGTTTCTTCGTCTTTGCCGCCCATTGCTAAATTAAGAATTGGATATAGCTCGTTGCGATTACCAAAAGGCCAATCATTCGGGTCGTTCGATTTCTTGATGAAACGGTGGTACGGCACATTGTCGAAGGTTAAATATAATACGTCAGGGGTAATTTCGACTCCATATTTATGGAAGCTGTGCGTAACATCGTTCACGGGAATTGCTTTCGTCGACATACCGTTGTAGGTATGGATGGTGCTTGTTACGATGTTTGGGTTTTTACCATAAAATTCTAGAATATCTATTTCGCCATTACGCAGATAAAATTTATCTTTTTCGCGCTCTTTTTCTGTGAAATTTTTATTTAAAGTGTGAACTTCATTTCCGGATAATAACCAGAAGGCTGGCCAAGTGCCTTCGCCCTGGGGCATTTTCATAACCGCCTCAAGCTTTCCATATTCAAAGCTGAGTGAGTTACGTGTATCGATTCGTCCTGAAGTGTATTCAAACGTTTTTCCCTCGGGGTCATCTGGGTATCGGTAATCACGTTTATGGGCTTCAATGACTAAGCCTACTCCCGGTTCAATACGCACATTCTCGCGCCAATCGGTATACCCTTGCTCTTCGTTATTGTAACCGGGAACCTTGGCTGAATTTTCATAGTGCCAAAGGTTCGTGTTTAAGGTTGCGCGACCCATTTCCGCAAAGTTTTGCTGCCAATCGGGTGTTTTACTGAATTCTACTGAGCGTTCGTAATCAGGCTTTGGGCGAATCGCTTCGTACGTCAATCCACCAGCTAAAGCTGCGCCCACGACAAACCCGGCTGTCTTTAAGAAAGTACGGCGGGATACGGATTTCTCCTTCTCAGGTTCCGGACCTTGGGTTTCCATGCACCTATTATATCACTGTAAGAATCATTCAAGTGATGTATCGATTGTTCGTCTACGTATGCCGAGTGACAGTACCTACTCAGCAGTTGGAGGGGTGGATGCTTGGTTCTGGCCATCTGCTGGATTTGTGCCAGTTGATGGTTTTCGCTTACGAGTTCGTTTGCGTTTTTTCTTCACGGGCGCGTCGCCTTCGCTACCAAATGCTGTTGCTGGTGCCGGGCCATCATTATTTTGAGTGACGCTTAGTTGTTGGACACCCTGGATTGGGTTACGAGGCGCGTTCTGTGGTGCTTCTGGGGTTTGAACCGTATTACTGACAGCTTTCGCGCCAGCATCAATTGGCCACTGCTTCGCCTGGCTTTGAGACTGTGGGCGTTGCGGCGCACGGTTGTTGCCTTGGCCTCCGCCTCCCCCGCTACTATTGCCAGCAGCTTGTTCAGCCATTTGTGCCTTCACATCTTTGCTAATCTCTTCTTCAACTTCAGCGCGGTTTCGGCTGTACAGGCGTCGAGTGTTTTCAATAATACGGCCAGTGTTATCAATCTGCTCTGGAGGCAATGTAAGTGTTGTTGCACTAAAGGCTGGTGTCTTCTCACCTGCTACAACCATGTTCACGATAAAGTGACGGTTGTGCATTTGTAGTAAGTCATTTGCTTCGAATTGTGGTTCGAATTGTTTTGCTAAAATTGGCGAGTCATCGGCAGATACACGGAAGGAAATCATGGTACCGACGTTACCGAATACGGCGTCACGCACAGTGTCGGTCATCTGTGAAATGTACTGGTTAGCGACGGTTAGGTTAAGTGCATATTTACGAGCCTCAGACAGAATAGTTGCGAATGAATCAGTTGCGAAGTTTTGGAATTCGTCTACGTAGAGGTAGAACGGACGACGGTCGGCGATGTTTGGAATATCACTACGGCTCATGGCAGCAAGCTGAATTTTTGTTACCAAGAAAGCACCAAGAATTGCCGCGTTGTCTTCACCAATAAGACCCTTTGAAAGGTTCACGATAAGAATTTTACCCTCGTCCATAATCTCGCGAATGTTAAAGGTAGATTTTGGTTGGCCGATAATATTACGGATAGTTGGGTTGGCAGTAAAGGCACCAACCTTGTTGAGCACCGGTGCGATAGCTTCAGCTTGGAACTTATCATTCCAGCTGGCAAACTCAACGTTCCAGAATTGCAGCACGACGGTGTCAGTACAGTACGCCAAAGTTTCTTTACGGAACTTCTTGTCAGTAAGCATGCGCGTAATATCAAGCATGGTTGTAGTTGGGCGGTCCAAGAGCGCAAGAATAGTGTAACGAAGAATGTATTCCAAACGTGGTCCCCAGCTATCGCCGAACATACGTTTAAGTACACCAATAACTTCTGAGCTAATGTTGCTCTTTTGTTCTGGGTTCGTTACTTCAAGTGGGTTAAACCCAAGTGGGTACGCAGTGTCGGCTGGGTTGAAGTACACAACGTCTTGCATACGGCTGCCGGGAATAAAGCGCATGTTGTCGACGGCAAAGTCACCGTGCGGGTCGATGATTGCATAGCCGTGGCCATGGAAGATGTCGCTAAGGGCGAATAGCTCAAGTAGACCAGATTTACCAGCACCGGTTTGTCCAATGATGTATACGTGACGAGAACGGTCTTGTCGAAGCATTCCGAATTGGTGGTTGATGCCACGGAAGTTTGTTAAACCAAAGGCGCTGATGTTTTCATCAACGGTAGTGTCGCCTGTGATAATAGGAAGCTTCGCAGGCGGCTCGGCAGTTTTAGAAGTTGCCCAAACAATGTTCGGTGTTTCCACGCTGGTGTGTGGCAAGTGGTACACACTGGCAAGCTCTTCAATATTGAGGATGTAGCTTCCGCCGCCAAATGAACGTTCACGGTACGCAACAAGGTCTTCTTTCTTGAAGCTCGCGTTACTCGATTTAAACCCATTTAAGTTCGTACTGTTGAACTGCTTGAAAGTACCAACAATCGCCTGCATTTGCTGGCGAGCATTAACGGTACTATCACCTAAGTAAGCGATACGAATTTTCACTTCATAACCAAGCTTTGTTGCTTTCGTTTCAGCTTCAGAAATACGAGTTTTGTCGCGGTCGCTTAGTTCTTTGATAGTGACCGTGCCGCCGGCGCCAGCTTCAGGTGGTTTCCAGAGTGCTTCAAGCATTTGCGGTACCCAAGTAAAGCCCAATTTGATTGAGCTGCTTTTGCCATCGCGTACACCCTTCACCCATTTGCTGGTTTGCTTGTGCCAGTCATCGGCAAGAGGACGGGCTAAAATTTGTACCCAGATTTCTTCACCGGTTGCTTCAAGCTTCGCTAACGTTCCAGTAATACCAGCAAGCGGGTCTACTTCGAAGTTTTGAAAAGATTTAATAGGCAGGAAATCAGTTTCAGATAGTACGATGTCAGTCGTGTAGACGACGCCGTGTTCGCGCTCGTGAGCGGTGTAATCTTCATCAGCTGCACGAATTTGCACTGTTGGGTACTGTGAGTAAATTTGGCCTTCAACAAAGCTGCGAAGGTTTTTAGGTACCCATACGTAGAAACGAATCTGCCCGTTAACTGAAGCAAACTCAAAGCTGAGGTGTTCTTGCACTCCCCCATTTTCTTTCAGTTCTTCTTTGTCACGCAAAATACCGTGAAGGCTGGCGAACATTTGCTCGGCAGCAAGTTCTTGTTTGTCGTTCGTTTTAGGAATTTCGAGGATAAGTAACACGCCGTCCATGTTGGCGATTACTTCGGCTTTTTTGTAGTTTTTCCAGGTAAGATAAGCCAACACTAAGACAATCGGTAGCCAGACGTACCATTGAAGTAAAAATGTGAAAAATAAGCCGATGAATTCCATAGTTGTTTCTATTCTCGCACCTCTGAAGTTTTAAGGCAACATGAGCGTTATGATATCTTGTTATTATAGCATAAATAGTTTAAAAAAGCAATAAAAGAGGCCCCGTAAGGCCTCTATGTGAATGTATATTGCGATTAAACTTCTTCAGCTAAGATGTACGTTGCTTTTGCAACTCGCTTGAACTGTGACTTGCTTTGAAGGTTAAGAAGAATTGTCGTTTCCTTAACTTGGCGGCTTTTGAGAACTCGCTTAACGATTTCGTCACGGTGAAGTGGCTCTTTCGCGTCTTTTAGGACACTAGAGATGATATCACTAACGGTACCCTTGCTGTAACCCCAGTTGTCGAGGGCGTAAATACCACGGCCGATAAGGACAAAGCGCTTGTCTTTGATAAGTTCGTTGTGGATAGCTTGAGTTGTAACGTCTTTGCGTTTGAAAGTACTGCCTTTGATTGACTTAGCAATCTCAGAGAAGTGCATAGGCTTTTTGTTGTCCGCGAGAATAACGTAAATTTTGTCACGAATATTCTTAGGGTTAACAGTTGGCCATTTTGTAAGACCCCATGAGTCTTTAAGGTGTGCAAGTTGCTTGCTGATGCTTGCAAGTGCGCTTACTTGTGAAGGGTGCTCGTAGTTAAGCTTGTCAAAAAGTTGGTCAACGCTTTGTGGTTCTTTTGCTTCTTTAACAGTTGCAACGATTTCGTCGACACGGCCTTTAAGCTTCTTCTCGTCACCGTAATCAGCAATGGCAACAGCTTGGAAGTAGTTGTCATTTTCATCAAGAGTTGTAAGGCCAGGAGCCAAAGTAGCGATGAATGCAACGTGCGCACGTTCTTGTTGGTTAGTAGCTTTGCCATAGATTTTATCAGCAAGGTCTTGGGTGCGAGCAGCGCGGCCGTTTTCGCTTAATGTACGGATGAAAAGCTTCTCGAGTTGAGAAACGGCATCTGTTTTACCATCTTCGGCAGCGATTTTAAGGCGGATAAGAATAGCCTTTTCAAGTTGACGAACACGCTCACGAGTAATTCCAAGGAGTTCACCAATTTGTTCAAGTGTTTCGCGGCGGTCGTAAAGTCCAAAACGGCGTGTAATAATTTCACGTTCGCGTTCTTGGTCGATGAGGGCAATAACGTCGCTGACCCCGGTTTTGAGGTCGATTTGTTTGGTTTCAATTGCAGTATCGGTCATGTATTGTATCTTTCTTTCCACCACACCACAGGTAATTAAAATCTATTAAGTATTTACATCATTATATAAGATAATATGAATAATGTCAAAGACTTTATATATTAATTCAATTATAGCATAAATTCGACAGTGTATGTACATAGTGTTGTGGGACTTTTAGTTATCCACAGTATGTGGTCTAGTAGGTAAGCATAAGCGGTACAACTCCCCTATTTTGGGTATGAAAAAGGGCGACATTGCTGCCGCCCTTTCCCTGTAAAGCTGTGGTTATTTGTTAGTACTCGTCATTCGTGGGCGGTGTTGGCGTGTTGACGTCTGTGTTGTCGTTGAGGACTTCACACGGCTGTTCGGTCTCGACCGAAATTGACTTCATGTCGAGACTAACGCTGAACTGAGCACCTGTACCTTTGAAGCGCGATGCCATAGCCTGCACCAGTTCATCACCGTTCACCGTCACACCGTAGGTGCTGCAGTAGAACGAGTAGTGGTACTTGGCTTGGGCGGACACGTTGCCGACGGTTGCCTTGTAGGCAACCCAAGCAGGTTCGTTGTTTGCCCAGGCTTGGGTAACTCGCGAATCTGCTTCGATGAACGACTGTCCGGTGAGCTCGTAGTGGACCTTGGGAAGCGCACCTCCATTGGCCTCTTGCGACAGCACGCTGTAGACGTAGTCGTAGACGATCTCCTGCACCGACATTGCACTGAGACTATTGGGGTTGAGCCCAATTCCCTTGGCGATGTGCTCGTTGTAGTAGGCGACGATTTCGGGGAATTCGGGGAACTTGTCCCAGTTGAGCGAAGCCGAAACGGTGTACGGCTTGCCTTCCACCTCGACGGTGTCGTTGAGCGTGATGGCGTCGAAGGGTTGGTACCCTCCTCTGTTGCCACTCTCGATTTCGGTGTCCTTCGAGGTGTAACCCTCTTCGAACTGCACCTTGCCATCGCTGTCGATGTACTTGGTGATGAAGCCAGTGTCCTCGTTGACATAAATCAACGCGGGCTTGGCGGGCTCGCCCTCCGGGAGGTTGTAGTCGTACTCATTGGTGGTGTCACCGAAAAGCGAACAGCCAGCGAGGCTGACGACGAGTGCCGCTGTTGCGGTAATGGCAAGCAGTGCAGAACGCATGGTCTTCATAATGTCTCTTCTCTAACAGTAGTTAAAAGGGAAAGTTGAATGGTGAACGATATAACAAATAAAGCTTTAAGGGGCAAAGTATGGGGTGTGAAACACTCAACAAAACTTAACACATATATGATAGCATAAACGTCATAAAAAGTCAATATATGAGGTTATTTTTTTGGTATCAAATAGCCCCTTTCGTAGAGGACGCGGAGTCTGCTTTCGCAGCGTTCACGCATCCCCTACTCTGGGGGCTTGATTGGTCATGGTTCAGTTGCTACGAGGTGTGATGTTCCTGGCGGTTCCAGTCCGGGTCGTCATCCGCTTGGCCGGTACGAACTCGTTCGTTGAACTGCTCCTGAGTTTCCTTCAGGGGTCTACGATCGATTTTGTACCACTCGATGCGCGCCCACCAGGTGAACACGCTTGCGATGGCCAGCATCAGGAATGCTTGCAGGAAGTTGAGCTGAAGTGCGTGGGCGAAGCTCAAAAGAGCCACTCCGGCGGCAATCATGGTCAACGACCAGAAGTAAATCTGCATGAACTGCCGCTGCGGGATGCTTGGCGTCTTCTCTTGTACGTGCTGCACGAGCGTCAGCCCTGCAGCCATGAGAAACACGGCGAGCGACACTCCGATGAGGAGTGCACCCAGTACTTCCAGAATGATAGCTCCGATGATATTCATTTCTAGCCTTTCTAGTACGTAGTGATACTGTCGAGCAACTGAATTGTGAAGGTATCCATCTCTACTCGTCCTTACGTGGAGTATAACGACTGGAATTTCCAGCCGAGAAGAATATGTGAATTATAAAATCTTACCTCTATAAAGTCAATAGAGGGGTGGTATTGTTATTTTACCGCAGCAGTACGAGTAGCTTTGACTGTCTTTGGCTTCGCAGCTTTTTTCGCTGGAGCTTTCTTTTTTGCGGCAGGTTTCTTCGCTGTTGTCTTCTTCGCAAAGCGTCCTTTTGTTTTCGCAGCTGGTGCATCGGCAATCATTTGCTTGGCTTGTTCGTGAGTAATTTCCTCAGGCTTTTGGTCTTTAGGAATCTTGGCATTCTTTTTACCATCAGTAATGTACGGGCCATAGCGACCATTCAATACTTTAATACCGTCACCGAAGTCAGAGATGTTTTTGGCAGCCTCTGTAATAAGCTTTTCGTTATACAGTTCGATAGCTTGCTCAAGGGTGATATCGTGCGGGTCGATAGGTTTAATACTAACGAAGAGTTTATCAACTTGAATGTAAGGACCAAAACGACCGATGTTGGCTTTAATAACCAAGCCGTCTTTCGTCTCCCCTACCACGCGTGGAAGTTGGAAAGCTTTGAGGGCTTCTTCGAGAGTAACAGTTTCAATACGTGCACCCTTTGGCATTGGAGCGAAAGTTGGTTTTTCTTCGCTTTCTGTATCGCCAAGTTGCAGCATAGGACCAAAGCGACCAAAGCGGGCGTAAATCATTTTGCCACTCTTAGGGTCGGTACCAATTGGAGTAGATTGTGCAACCTTTGAGCGGTCGATGTCACCAGCACCTTCCACGAGTTTGTGGAATGGTTTGTAGAACTTATCAAGCATGACGTTGCGAGCTAACGCGCCAGCTGCGATTTGGTCAAAGTCTTGTTCAACTTCAGCAGTGAAGCCAAAGTTCACAATTTGCTCGAAGTGTTCAGTTAAGAAATCGCTCATCATCATACCGATAGAAGTCGGGACAAGCTTGCCACGGTCTGCACCGGTTTTTTCTTTCACTACTTCGCGTAAAACGTCGTCGCCAGGTTTAACGCCTAATGTAATAACATCGCGCTCGTCGCCTTCGCCTTCGCCCTTTTCGACGTAGTCACGAACTTGGATAGTATTAATAATAGTTGCGTATGTAGATGGACGGCCAATACCGAGTTCTTCAAGCTTCTTCACAAGTGAACCTTCAGTGAAGCGTGCCGGTGGACGGGCAAACGTTTGGCGGGCATCAGCGTGTTCGAGTTGTAAGTTATCGCCAGTAGACATTGCAGGAAGAATGTCTGGGTCTTTTTTGCCAGCGCCGTATACTTTTAAGAAACCAGGGAAAATAATAACTTCACCCTTCGCTTCGAATGTTTTTTCAGAAGTACTAATGTTAATAGTAATAACTGTCTTTTCGAGTTTTGCCGGAGCCATTTGGCTTGCAAGGGTACGGCGACGAATAAGGTCGTAGAGTTTTTGGTCGTACTCGTTAGAGCTGCCGCGTTCAGCAGCCATGTCAGTTGGACGAATTGCTTCGTGGGCTTCTTGGGCGCTTGAAGACTTTGTTTTGAATTGGCGAACTTGTGAGTATTCTGCACCGAATGCACTGGTGATATAACTCGACGCCGCAGCGATTGCTTGGCCACTAAGCGTATTCGAGTCGGTACGCATGTAGGTAATTTTACCTTCTTGGTAGAGCTTTTGAGCGCTGCTCATAGTAGCGCGAGCACCGAAGCCTAACTTGCTGTTGGCTTCTTGCTGCAAGGTACTTGTCGTAAATGGTGCACCAGGGTTACGAGTACCAGGGCTGGTGGTGACATTAGATACGCTAAAGGTAGCGTTTTTTAGTGAAGCAAGGAAGGTTTGGGCCTCTTCTTCAGTTTTAAACTTCTGTGGAAGTTCGGCTTTTACTAGTTCGCCACTTTGCATAAATTCCGCAGTGACCTTAAAAATGAATGAGCCTTCGAAGCCTTGGATTTCGCGTTCGCGTTCAACAAGCAAACGCACTGCAGGAGATTGCACGCGCCCAGCAGATTTACCGCCAGGGACTTTCTGCCAAATAACCGGGCTGAGCTCGAACCCTACAAGGCGGTCAAGAATTTGACGAGCTTGTTGCGCTTGAACAAGTTCCATGTCGACAGTACGAGGAGATTTAATGGCCTCTTCAATAGCTGATTTAGTAATTTCGTGGAAAACAATACGCTTTGTTTTTGTTGGGTCGAGGCCAAGTACTTCGCAAAGGTGCCAAGCAATCGCTTCCCCTTCGCGGTCTTCATCGGTTGCAAGCCAAATCTCGCTTGCAGTTTTTGCTGCGCGCTTTAATTCGGTAATTGTTTTTTTCTTTTCTACATCGATTTCATATGTAGTGTGGAAGTCGTTGGCGACATCGATTGGTGGTGTGCCGTCTTTGGTTTTCTTGGCAATAGAGCGTATATGACCAACACTGGATAGTACGGTAAAGTCACTACCGAGGTATTTCTCGATGGTTTTAGCTTTTGCTGGGGACTCTACGATAACTAAATTCTTGCTCATATATATTCTATTGTACGTTTCTATTCTTACATTTTTATGTGATGAATCGTTTATTAGCTAAACACAAGGCCTGACTTTATACAAATTACTATCATTTGTAAAGCTTCTTTAAAATCAATAAACGCCCCTTCTCAGCCATTACATATATAAAGCGTTGTAAAAGTTAAGGGCCGCCACGGGAATGTGGCGGCCTGGGCGGACTTTCGGTTAGGTGTTGCGGTAACGCAGCAGGAAGGCATCGGCGGCGTCCAGAAACATCTGGCGGCCACCTGGCAATCCTGCCAGTACCTTCTCGGCACTGTCTTCGTCCATCCTGAACCTGTAGATGGTGCCGGGCGAATCTCTGGTTGCCCACAGCCCCAACCAGTAGCTCATGATGTTGAACACATCCGTGCTGGTTCGGTGAACCCGGTGCAGGATGATGGCGAACCGAAGGTTATCGTGGCCAAGTTGTTTTTCAACAACCTTGAAAGCATCAAGGAAGCACTCGTGCAGCACCGTGAGGTTCCGTTCGTTGATGGTTCGCTCACCTCTCAGCACAAGGCCGGCAACCAACCCAACGCCGAAGTCGAGCTTATCTAATGTACTTCTTTCATCACTCATGAAAATTCCAATCTGTTGATGTACGAAAGTCCTGTGGCGATTATACAATATAACCTTAGATAGTCCACTGATTGCCGCCAAGTGCCCTCACCGTTCCATTCAACTCCATCATCGTCATTGCCTCCATGAAATTGCTGGCACTTGCTTCAGATTTCGACAGCAATTCATCACCGCTTCGAATTCCTTGCTGGATTAACTCAATTATCTTTGCCTCTAGTGGTGTATCACCGAATACGAATTTTCGTTGGCTAGCAACCAGATGTGGCGCGATAACATTGAGTACGTCATCAGCAGATAGCGCCACGTGCGCACCTTGCTGTAGTAGCCTGTTTGGTCCAGCAGAAAGCAAACTTGTAATAGGTCCCGGTACTGCAAATACCTCTTTATTCTGCTCGAGGGCGTGCGCAACCGTCGAAAAGGTCCCGCTCCTATCTGCGGCTTCTGTAACGATGATAGCGTCAGCCAGGCCGCTGACAATTCGGTTGCGAGCCAGGAAGTGGGATTTGAATGCCTCCTCGCCTATTTCATACTCGGTTATAAGTGCGCCATTTTTAGTGATGCGCTCCGCTAAGCCTCTATTTGAAGCGGGATAGACACTATGCAAACCCTGGGCCAAAACGGCGATAGTAATGCCGCCTGCATCAAGCGCTGCGGTATGTGCAATAGTGTCGATACCGGCGGCCAATCCACTCACGACAACTACCCCATTTCGGGCTAAATCGGTTGCTAATGTATGCGTAACTTCACGGCCATATGGGGTTGGACGGCGCGTGCCTATTATGGCAACGACGGGCGGCCGAGAAGTTGGCAAATTTCCTTTTATATACAAATTTTCTGGTATTTTTGTGAGCTGCAACAGAGGTGATAAAAAGCTTCCGCTTACTATACTTTCTCTATTGATATTAATGATTTTCATGTTTACCCTCAAGTAACTATTGACACAAAGTCAACTAAGTGCTATACTTCGAAGCGATTGATACAGCAATAGCTCGTGTCAAGCACC
>Ga0247817_10001300_pt1 | contig 13193 bp, 22 predicted proteins | sample UWRJL212509R1_FD_178010 | JGI IMG/M metagenome (GOLD analysis project Ga0247817, IMG submission 178010) | Plant litter microbial communities from Arlington Agricultural Research Station in Wisconsin, United States - UWRJ-L212-509R-1 | ecosystem: Environmental > Terrestrial > Plant litter >... | reverse complement strand
CATGCATGCATGCGTCCAGAGACCAGATCGTTTTGCCCATTGCCCCTTTTGTTGTGTTTATGCTCTTCAGGGCCAAGGGGGGTTATGATCTATGGTAACGTCGATAGTGGAGCGCGCTAGCAAGTCCCGATGCTGACCGCTCCACAGACTGAGCATGACGGCCCCAAACATCGCAAAGTCAGTACTAAACTCAAGATGATTACGTTCAATTGTATAGCATGGTTGGTAAATTTAGTAAAGAATGTAAACATGCATTGCGGCATGAGGAGAGTCGCATTCGATGATGTGGTCCATGTTATCCGCGGTTTTGTGGAAACGAAATCACAGCGGTGCGGAAGCAGGTCCTTGACGGAAGCGAGACTTGCGCAGTCATGTGCTCTTGCCGGGATGTGACGGACCATGTACCCACTGTAATACTGAAGCTCCGGCGACGATAAAAAGAAGCAAGAAAACAGTCACTCAAATCAGCCATCACCATTCTCGAGAATACCCGAGCCCGCCAAAGCTATCAGCCAGTCCATCGCTACCATCGCCTGCAACAGATATGGATAAGGGGAAAGTCCCCTGCGATAGGAACCTTCTGGCGTCGGGCTCTTCGAAGGGTGCGTTGGACGCGTGTTCCCACATGGTACGGATCGAGCAAGCTGACCGCCAGTCCCGCCTGGCAACAGATCGAACCAACCCCGACATCGATATCAACAAAACTCGAGCCCAGCAAGAGGAACTGGCGAGGAACACCCCGCTCTGGATGCAAGTTCCCGCAGCGGCACTCCGGATGCAAGTTCCAGCCGGCGCTCCAGAGATAGGCCAGAAAACATGAAAAGCCCACCGGGGAGCAGAAAGTGCAGTGGAATTGTTTGGGGATGTTGAAATCATCAAGGTGAGCATCGCTGTCGCTCCAGGCAACCTCTCCTGGTTCGAGCGAACGTCAAAGACTTACGGATGCTCTTCTCCAGCAGGTTCCGAATCCACGACCTACGACCTACGATCCACAAATCACGACCAAGTGGCCCCGCTCCGACCGACAAGGAGTGAGCGATTGCATCCCCTGCCTTACCGACATGCACACCCCCGACTCGATCGATAGCTCTCTTCACACATCGATACAGCGAGGTTGTCGAAGCCTCGGCCGAGGGTATACTGGATAACAAGGCTTTGGCTGGTGGAGAAACAATGAAAGATTAAATTTCTGGCTGCCCTCTATCCGGCGGTTTCCGTTGGGGTCTGTCCTCTCCATTTTGGTCCCAAAAAGACGGGTTATAGGGGTATGAAGCTTCGAAGCTATATATGTTTTGGCTGTTAAAACTGGTATCCCGGTCAGGGTTTCATTTCTTCCTTAGGTATCCCCCGATGTCTCTGTCTTTGTCCCCGATGTGATGTTGGCTGGACCACCGCCTTGGTCTTTGACGCCGCAGTGTTTGTTCTGTCCTGCCTGGATCCTATCACTGAGCTGCGTCGTCTCATCTCCTCTCACCTCTCAGTAAGGAGACAAGACATCGTTACCCTATTGTCATAACCTAGTCCCAAGGCGGGACAACCAGGACCGCGGGACCAGGGGAGGCCTAAGGCCGTCATGACAGTCTAATAGGAAGGGACCAGCTGATTAGCCAGGCCAATCAGATGGGAGCCGATACCTTTTGGCCCGGCGTTAGGACAGTTTGCGTCGGGGCTCCTACACTGCCAATCAGATAGGAGCCGACACCTTTTGGCCTGGCATCAGGACCAAAAGCATCGGCTCTCCCACACTACTCTACAGCACCTAGATAGTCTAGTATAAAAAGACAGGTAGACAGCCCTTATATGAGGAACTGGTTCTTATTCCTTACGTAAGCAATATTATATTCTCGTCTACAATCTTACAAATACCTTCTTCAAACTCTTTGTAGAACACCCTGTTAAAGACGATAGCACGACCCGTCTGGACCTTGCGTAACCTTTATTTACCTATTTTACTAAGAACTACTACGGCGTACTGCCTTGTAGTCTGGCTTCTAAAGTATAGGTTGTAATACCTATATATCGCCGCTAAGCCCTACGGGTTGCCCTTATGCGTAGCTAGGTACATCTATTTAAAACTTGTATACAACCAGACGTGAGTATATAAACGTTAAAAATAGACAGATGCACCAATAGCCTGTAACTATAATGTGAGAAAACCTTAGTTTTAACGTTACACCTAGCATGTAGAGAATCTTAAGGGTTAGAGTTGCGTATTATACCGATATGCTGTTCAGCAAAGCGTCCACGCCCCGTGTCTATGGACTGGCCTACTTATCGGTAGAAGGCCAACTGCGCGTTAAAAGATACACTACTTTTAACGGTTATCAAAGTGGAAGCCAGTTCTAGCGCACGGCTAGGAAAGCAAGACCAAGTCTATGCTGCTGCATGGGCATGGTTACTTGGTGAAGGAGACGACAAGGAGCCTTAGGTACTTGCCTAGGAACCCCATAATAATTGCTGACATCTTTCTAATCTCAAGTGTCGACTCAGCGCTTCTTAAAAGGTCCAGATTTTCTCAAACTAGTCTCGGCCGAATAGCGAGTCGATATGCTCCCTATCTTATATGGTCAATTCGTCTTTTCCATACGCGTCCAATGCTACTTCAGATAAGTCTACGGCCAAAAAATGTTGGTAAGAGGGAGAGGAGCACTTACAGACTAAGTGTAAACCGACGTCGATATACTTATATATCGCCATCTACAGAATAGAGCCGACCAGGGTAAGCTTATTACTTAACCGCCCTATTAGCGTAGGGGTAGAAGTAGAATGTACGAGTAAGTCGATAATTAAGCCGGGTAAACCCTTACGTAGCTACTTTATCGCTTTGCGGGAATTTTTATCGCCCGGGCCGAATTAGACGAAGATACGCTCCGACTAGGTATATATTTCTTCCATTAGGGGAACTTGGTTAAGCAAAGGAGGATGTGGGCGACGAAGAACTGCCCCGCGGAGAGGCCCTGCCAATGATGGCGCGGATGGCATTTTGGAACAAAATATTTGCGCAATCCATGGCCCGTTTCAAAGCTCTACATCCCAGCGAATCCGAAGACCGGGTCAAGTCGGGGGTCAGGTACAGCATTCGTAGTGAAACGACTTGGGAGGGCGTCTACGCGCAGCTCCAGAAGGCAAGAGAGGCATACGATGGCGACAAGAGGGGATTCTGGGGCAAGTACCAAAAACCCAAGCGTTGGCTGATCGACAACTCGAGTCCGGTGCTGGAGAAGGGGATTAAGTTTGTGCCCAGTGGCGACTATACCTCACCGGTGGTAGCTGCTGTCCAGGTCCTTTTGGATGTAAGCTTTGGTGTCTTTTTACTGGCATTCGACAGCAATTTTGATTTGTCCTGTAATGCTTAAATACTTTGAGATAGGCCGCTGCAGCAGCATCGAAAGTTCGCGAGACGGCAACCACGAGCTTCGACAGCGACGAGCTGGAGCGGACGTTCAGCAACATTGAGGTCTTCCTAGCAACCTTCCCTCGAGAGCCGAGGATAAGAAAGGCATCCGTTGATCTCGTCGCTGCGACATTAAAGACAATTGAGGATACGATTGTTTTTTTTCTGAAAATTGACGGTGAGCTAGCGATTTCGATGAACGACCCAGTCCCAGCAGACACTTGATACGCCTGCTCACAAAGTCCGTATGTGTGCTGACATGACGTGGCAGTGAAGAAAGCTTTTACCGCTGTGCTTAGAGGTAAAGACTATCAAAAGCCTCTGCTCGAGAGCATCGACCAGATCGAGAAATACAGCGACCGACTGATTGATGAAGCCCGGAAGTCGCACGTGGCTAAAACGAAAGAAGCCTTGGATGCAATTTTGAGCGGTAAGGCTCGTCATGGGCTCGCATAGAATCGGGGATCTCTCCCCTCTTCTGTCCAGGTACCACTTTGATCACTTTCCGAATGAGATCACTAACGGTATACCTTATCTGCTATAGGTACGGCCGGAGTCATTCTCATCCACAAAGAGACGAGGACCAAGGTAGAGGACATGTCCAAGAAGCTGGATTCCATGATGGACTACAAAGTCGTTATACTAGAGAAACTCAGCCAGCGGGAGGAAGATGATGCGGCTTTGCGGACTGCCCTCAAGCGGCTGCTGGACGACGCTCTAGCAGAGATCAAAGGTGAGCCCCACTGGAATGAAGCTGCGTGCAAGTGTCGGCTGACCACCTATCTTGCCGCGCGGCTTGGACAGACCTCGTCGAGGCCGTCATAAAATCGAGAAGCCCATCCCCTCAGCCGCAGCTCCAGCCACAGCAGCAAATCCCTTACCCCATCTTGACCCAACAGCAACCGTGGTCTGTTTCGCATACGCCCCAGCTGCCAAATATGGGATTCTTGTCTGCTCTGCAGACCCCGAATCCATTTTCTCCATGGCTATGGGCCTATGGTGGTGCCCCCCAACAACGGCTTCCCATCTAGCCGCCGCCTCCCTCGTTCCTCGGGTCCGCAGTACCACCTGCAAGCATCCGTTTCCAGGTCGACGCCGCCACTCTAGTCGCGCATCTAAAAGTTCCACCAACCCTCGACGAGACGGACCTCTCCGCCATCCTCTCCACCACCGCCTTCATCCCCCTCGCCGAGCGGCGGCGCGCCGACCTCATTGCCGGGGCTCCTGCGTTTCGCGCCTGGCTGGTGACGCGCGCGCCGCGAAAGCTGCTCTTGCACGGCGACTTTCAACGCCTCTACAGCGGCGGGGGGCCGCGCTATGTGTCGGCGGTGACGCGGTTCTGCGCCACGCTCATCAGCGCCCTGCGCGCCTGGCCCGAGCACTACGTCCCCGTCGTCTTCTTTTGCGGGAGCCACGTGGAGCGAGACGATCCGCACCGCGACGGCCGGGCGATGGTGCGCAGCTTCATTGCGCAGCTGCTGCGATACGGCACCGTGGGCAGCGGGCCGGTGGAATTTGACGGGGAACTTCGACGGGCACAGGAGCGGGACGGGGGCGCGGATGTCAAGAGCGTGCTGCAGGCGGTGGCCCAGGGGAAGGACATCAAGACATCAAGGCTCTGCGGCCTGTTAGCCTGGTTGGTTCGACGGCTGCCGCGAGGGGTGACACTCGTGTGTCTTGTCGAGGGAGTTTCGCACTACGAGACGGATGATCACGAGGACGACTTGCTGAGGGTGTTGGGCCGTTTACTAGGTCTGATGCGAGACAAGTCTGTCACCGCGGTGGTCAAGGTGCTGGCCACTAGTGCGACGACGACCGACTCGGTGCAAGCGGCTTTCGTGACCGACGACGACGACGAGTCATCATGCCTCCTCTCCTTGGCCGAGACTCGCCCGACGGGACAGGGGGCTAATGCGCTGCTTTTCGAAGAAGACTCTGACGGAAGCTCTGACGACTCGCGTGTTACGCCACCGTGAAATCAACGAGCACCTCCAAAACCACGCCATTAGTGACAATAAGCAACCTGCCAGTTGTGATAGGCAACCTACCGTTGTTAGTGGCGATGAGATGGATGATTGCGATGGCGACGATGATGATGAGGTGGACGGTAACGATGAGATGGACGATAATGATGTTACTAAGTGTAGTAAACCCGGTGTCAATAATAGTGAGGACCTATGTTCCTTTACCCGCCCTATTACGTACTCAAACTTCTTACGGTAGGCGTTATCCCGACCGGGGAAGGACGGGTTTGAATTGGTGGGCTTACAAAGCAAAGCCGTAATAGTATCCCGGATTAGAAATGGGACGGAGGCAACTTTCGCAGTGTCAAGCGACCATGGAAGGACTGGCTGCCAGTAGCCATCTTAAAGACTTCCAGGTTTGCCGGTCCTAGAACTTGGCCCATCCCTGTAAATGTAGTTACAGCAACTATAGCCGGGACAAGTTTCTGGACTCACTTCGGCTCAGGCGGCCCTCAGTGCAGCTCACCCCTAGCTCAGGATTTGCGACTAATACGGACTCGGACAGAAAAAATTGTCGGGTGAGACCATAGAGTTACCTACCCGACTTTGTCACTTGCATTTCCTAGCCCGTTGCTACCTGGGTCCAACCCACTGGCTTAGTCCCCAATCCACTCTGTTCTCAAATACCTCCCCCGCCCCCAACTTCACTAAAGCCAACGCCTCCGGCTTTGATGCTAACTCTCCCGCGTAAACTATCTTCATCAACCTCTCTTACAACCGAGAAACCCGTGATTAATACAACAGCGTACAGCGCCCCAGTTAACTCGGCGGGGATGTTGTTGGAAAGGAGAAAGTGATTTCGATGTCAGCTGACACTCAGAGATGAGATGCAACATACACCCCAGTCCTTGGAGATACTAGCCAAGGCCAATCATTTGTTGATTAAGGCCCCGAAGTCGGAACTCGAGGCCTACATCCGCGTCGCGCAGACGTTTTTAAAGGAGAATGCTCCCGTCGAATGTCGGTGTTACTAATTAAAGTGTTGAGAAGATAAAGACGCTACCCTGTCCATGGAGATAGGCGAGGCTGCGACAACTACCACGCCAATATCAGACACTGTCAGGGAAGCCCTCGCCACGAGCAGCCCAAAACGACGGACCCATCCCTGCGACGTATGCCAAGAGCCTGTGGTCGCCTTGACTAAGGGCTTATGCCGTCCCTTTTGCGAAGATAAAGGGCAACTCCGAGACGCTGTCGAGGAGATCTTCACCACACTATCGACGAACAAATAGGACAGACTTCCTGAAGGAGGAATACCACTTAACATTCCCCAGTGAAAAAAGATTGAAAAACTGGAAAAGACTCTTTGACAGCCCTATATTATCCCCCCCCCGAAATCGTTGTCTTGTGATGGGCATTGTCGAGTGCTATACGGACGAACGTCGAGCCCTTTCTGGCCGAGACTGTAGGGAAGAGGTCCGCGATAGGGCAGCTTATGTCGAGGGCGGTTTTCAAGCTTAAGATCATTACGCATTTCTTGGACATTATCTTGAAGTTCATACATTTCACTTTACTGCCATTTATAACCAGCTGCCTTATGACATTGATTTATTTATTCTCTTCCATGCAACACCTTCTTATCTTGGCACAATGAGAAACGTGCCGTAGACTATCTCTTATAAACTGGGATTGCTCGACTGACTGTCGACCCGTGAGAAAATGGGGATCTGGCTCTGCCTTGGTCGAGTTGGCTACCGTCAGCTTGGCGGACTGGAGGTAGCTAGTTCGATCCTCGGTGGTGTCAATAAACCATTTTCTCACAATGGGTCCCAGGTATGGGGGGGATACCGACCACCTCCTCCTTTGAGGAGGGGTCTCCCTCTTTAAAAGAGGGATAGGTACTGCCGGTCCCTTCTTGAAGGGTCGGTTCCTCCCCTCCATACCTGGTCTTTCATTTTTTTATCCTGGCTTTGTTTTGCAAGTCTGGTAGTTGCCAAACTCGTACAGAAGATGACCGCGGGAGAATGCGAGCATAGAACTCTGAATTAAGCAACCCGCCGTCTATGCCTTAGTTTAGGCAAAGGAAAAAGCATTTTGTCCTCGCCCGCAAGCTGCTACTTATAAAGCTGCTATCGACAAAACGAAAGAATGGGCGTGTTTCGACTAGATGCGGTGGGGATTTTGCTTAGGGAAAGAAAGTCTACGGATTTCCGTACAGTCTGAGCGAGAATGGCGCTATGAACGAAGTGCAAGAAAGAGCGTCTTGTCCCTCCCATCGATGCCACTAAAAAAAACGAGAAATCAGGTAAGCATGTTTCCATCGGACTGGACCGCGCCGTCGAGTCCCGACACCTCCTGCGCGATCCGTGTCTTGACGGCGAGATGGTCAGACGTCTTGAGAAGGGGGAGTATGGGACGAGATCGAGACAATAGTCTTGAAAAAAATCGCCCCGCTTGTGAGAGGGCGGGAGTGGCAGTGGCGTTGTTGCCTGATCCAAGTTCTGGTTGATAAAGTTGGGCAGAAAAAGAACCTGGCTGAGGGGAAACCGTGAAGTGGCATATTACCGAGCGTGTTTGGCAGAGCGGAAAGATATCACATGGAAAAGAATTGATGAATCAACGGGGCGATGAAGACCGACAGCAATCCAGAGTATTCTCAAAGGCCATTTGTTTGCAGGTTTGGATCGTCTCTTTGGCCGGGCGCATGCCCTGGCAGTCCGGTTGAGTCGACCATTACAATGGCCACTTCCAGCCGTGGCCAACCCACCTGACGGCAAAGGTCTCCTTTTCGTCGGTGGGAAACTCAGAGAGTACCTCCACAACCACCAATTGGTACTTCTCGACGAAAAAATTGTCCTCGTAGCGTTTCTTCGAGGGCAGGCCAATCCGGCATGGCGGCGACACAAAAACCAAAACCACATCGGGACCATTGTAATCCAGGTAACATAATCCACAATTTAAGCGGGCGCCACCCCGATACCTCCCCAGTCATCAATATCCTCAACGGCCCGTCGCTAGCGTTGATATTACCCGGTGCGGGCATCCTCCCCACGGGGTTGTGCTTACAGGCCCTGACCAAGCACGTTGACCTGCAGAAGTCCGCTGCGCGGGGAAATACAGCTTACCGATTCAAAGGCGCCCGACCATGCCGTTACCTCCCGCCATGCGTGGGGCGTATAAGTACCTATGTTGTCTGACGTGAACTCGCCGATTCCAGGCATCGCATAGCCCCTCGTTTGACGTTCCTGACCAGTCGGGTATAGGGACGATGGCAATTGAGGAACGCGGCTAAATGCCCATCTCCATCCTGCAGGTCGACATGTTCGCTTCAGGGAACGCAACTAGCTCGAGGAGTACGAGTATACTCAATAGGAAGGTGACCTGTCGATAGGGGCGGGAACCGGGGAGGCTTTCCACGAGAAAGGGGGACGTAAACAACAATGACCAGTGACAGAGGTGTCAGTTGACAGCTTCAACTCCACTTGTACCATCATGATACCCCCTTTGGGTGTCTTGGAGCCGACAATGTAGCATTCTGCTCCTCACCGACGGCGTCAACGGCCACTGGACGGGTTGTTGTCGCCGACGATGTTCAGCACTTGCAGGGAAAAAACCGAACAGGGAGTGAGAGCATGTCAAGGTCCACTCCATATCCAACAAGACAAACTCATCTATAAAGACACCACCTAGCGGCCCATCTCGTCATTCCCATCCCATCTTCCATCATCAGCCACCTCTTCCACATCTCCCAACCCAACCCCCCAACAACAACCCAACCGCCAACATGAGACTCACCACGGTCGCCTTCGCCCTCTTCGCCAGCCTCGCCATGGCCGCGCCCAGCCCTGCCGGCGAAGTCGGCGCCGCCGCCGAGATCGACGCCCGCGGAAGCTGCCCCCCGGGCTGCGCATGCGACGCTAGTATTTGCCGCTGTGCCTCGGTATGCACTATCCCCCTCTCCCCAGCCGTCTTCGGGAATGGTCTGAGCAGCTCCCGGAGCTCCCCAAACCCCCAGGACAAAAGATCTCTGCCCTTCAAACTAGTGAATACTAACATGAGCGTAGTGCAACGAGAATGGCTGCTATTGGTACGACCTGGGGAAGTGCTAAGCACTTTTTGATGCGTGAGTCGGTCTCTCTTGGAGAATGTAGTTCTTCGTTGACATCCGGCAAAGACATTGCTGGCTGAGGGTCCTGACACATTGTCTGCCCTTCAACCATGCCTGCGTACCTATTTGGACTCGGCAGGCCAGATAAAACGAGAGGGTGATGGTATGCAAGGAAGATGTGCTGGCTGGGAGGTTAAAAAAGGACGTCGAGTGTTGATCTGCTATAGTCTGTCGCTACAGTTGTTCAAGTTGGTTTATGTGCGCTTGGAAAAGAACAATACAACCTCTCTTGTTCAATCCTGCTCAAAAGACGTGCTGTGTGTGGCATCAAGTCCAAGTCTCTGCTGGAAAAGGGGCGTGGCCTAGGGTTTGTCCCGGGGTCAACGACCAGCTCAAACGGAACTTTGGCGAGCTTGAAGGTTGAGGTGTCCTGCTGTATATTTGACGTCCGTTTGGCCGTGGCAATTGATGCCTTCGTCTCTGCTAGCAACTTGGCATAGTGTGGTGGACTTGTGGGCTCCAAGTTGGGAAAGACGTTCCTGGACAAGTCTCTGCTATTTATAGATCTTTCAGTCTCGCAGAACAGCGTGGAAACCCGGCCTACGTCGGAAGAAGAAGTTGTGCCATGCCCGCCTACAGCTGGACGCTGTTAGTCCCCATCCTCCTCCCACGATTGTACCCTCCCATATCATACACAGAAAAGAATCCGCCTACGACCTCCTACCACAGCTCGCAAATCGGCTCCTTGACGGGACAATCAAAGGCCTCGCGGAACTCCCGACTGTTGTTCATGGACCCCAAGATGCGATACCTTTTCGGTGCGTGCGGGTCCGAAAAGATGCGCTCAACGGCCGCGTCCTTGCGGCTCTTGCCACACCACCAATTGCTGTACGAAACGAAAAACAGCTGGCTCTGCGAAAAGTGCTCTAGGCCCGGCAGGTCCTGGTTGGGCTGCACGGCGGCCCGGCGGCGCCACGCCTGAAACGCGGCCGACAGGCCCCCGGCGTCGGCAATGTTCTCGCCCAGCGTCAGCCGGCCGTTGACGTGGATCGGCTTGTCGTCCGGGCCCGGCACAGTAAAGTTGGAGTACTGATCCACAAAGCACTGGGCGCGCTCCTCAAACGCCTTGACGGTGGCGTTGGACCACCAATCAATGTATTTTCCCTCCTTGTTGTAGTGGCGCCCCGACGAGTCAAAGGCGTGCGAGAGCTCGTGCCCGGCGACAGAGCCAAAGGCGCCGTATGAGACGTAAGCGGGCGCCTCGGCGTCGAACACGGGAAACTGCATTATGCCCGCAGGGAAGACTATTTCGTTCCCGCTGGGGGAGTAATAGGCGTTGACCGTTGAAGCCGTCATTTCCCACTCGTTGCGATTGACAGGTTTACCCAACTTTCCCCAGTCATCGACGAGCGCGGCAGCAGTCGCCGAGAGGGCATTGTCAAAGTGGCGGGCAGAGCTGATGTTGACTTTGCGGTAGTAGTCAGCCAGCGAGGAAGGGTCCATGATGTTGGGGCTTTTTGTGGGATAGCCAATCTTCTGGTCAATGGCGTGCACCTTGTCTACAGCCTCAAGCTTTTCGTCGGCCCGCATCCAGTCGGCTTGGTTAAGCTTGCTCGTGAACTCGACCTTGATGTCGGAAACAATCAGGTCCCCAAGATCCTTGGCAGCAGCCGAGAATGCCCTTTCGATGAAGAATCTAGAAAGAATCCAGCCAAGAGTGTCGTCGGTGTGAGCGAGGCAAGTGCGCCAGCGCTCGGGGATAGAGTTTGGGTCCTGGGCCAGTTAGCATTGATCAAAGGAGGGAAGCTGGGGGTCCCACCTTTCCAGCAAGCTCGTTGACAAAGCCCTCGTACGGCTTGGTGACAGGAGAGTCGATGTAAGAGTGGAAAGCTTGAACTGCCTTCCAAATAAAGTAGTTTTGGACCACAGCCGGGTCCGTCTCTTCGATGATGGTTTGAAGTTCCTTCAAAAACTTGGGGGATGTGACAATGACGCGGTCAACCTTTTGAGGCGATGCCAACGTGGAGATGATGTGCGAGAGGTCGACCTTGGGAATCAACCCCGAAGCATCGCCCAGGGACATTGGGTGGTAGGATTTCTAGTTGAGTTAGCAACCAAGTGTTTTGACGTGCACAGGTGCCTTACAGTTATGTCCTGGCGGTCCTCGGCCGATGGTGATGCAGCCGCGAGCTGCTTCTCTAGATCCACGACAGCAGCAAGTGTCTCTTTCTTCTCATCAGGGGAAAGCTGAGAGAGCACCTCAACCACAACGGCTTGGTACTTCTTGACAAGAGTATCGTCTTCGTAGCGTTCCTTCGACGGCAGGCCAATCCTCCATGGCGGCGACACAAAGACCACAACCACATCCGGGTTGGTGTCGTCGGCGCTCGTTCCCGACGCGACGAGACCAGAGACCCCGTATTTGGCGAGGAGCAGGATGGTCTCGCTCAGAGCATTCTCTGATCGGGCCGACGCGGGATAGGCCGATTTGATCTCGTCGACGATCCTAGCAAGCGGGGCCACGCCTACCTTCTTAATGGTCTCCTCGTCGAGACAGGCTTGGTAGGCCGACGTCATCTTGTCAAAATTGTCCTCGTCGACCGAGTGGCTGGCGGCGGCGAGCTGCATAGGCGAAAAAAACGAGTGCTTGGACGACTTGGGATACGGGGCCTCGAGAATGTGACGCAGCAGCAGCTGCGAGTTCTCGGCCATGATGGTGCCGGTGAAGGCATCGCCCTGATCAGGCCGCAAGTCGTGGCGTTCCCTCCAGCCTCCGCAGACCAGCTCCTCAAAGTCAGTGCAGGGATCGATGTCCTTGTAGTTGGGCGAGAGGTTGTAGAGAATTTCCGAGGAGGCGTGGACGCACGCCGGCGTGGTGCAGATGTTGGATGAAGCGGGCTCCGATGCAGGGGGGGAGGTGATTGGCATCGACGAGGAGCACGCTCGCCAGAGTGCCAGGCCTCCCAGCGCCAGGACAGCGCCGTGGAGAAAGCGACGCCTTCTGTGGCAATTGTGATGTCGGGCTAGGACCACGGCATCTTGGGAGGCAGACGCTTCCAGCAGAGATGCCTTTTCGGAGGCCATCGCGTCTCGGAGGAAGCACGCGGTGCGGGTGATGATGCTGAGGGGGCCCGAGTGCAGCTGGGAGAGAGGGGACCTGGTGGGAGGCCCCGGGTGTTGATGGAGAGGGATGAAAGAGACAATCAATGTCTCTTGAAGAGAATGATGAAATTGATGGTGCTTTTGATGGTGGACGGAAGAGGGCGAAGGTGCTTGATGACGCGGAGAAAGGAGGCGAGGTTGGAGAGCCGACCACGTGACGGCCCCTGCCACCTTTGCCGGCTCCTCCCATTGGCAAAATGCCTTGGATGGCCCCACATCTATCCAGCCGACTGCAGGCTCCCGCCGTGCCCGTGCCCTCCCGAGCGAGTTTGGCACTTTGCCTTGTTGTCGTCGGGGCCTCAAAATACGACTTGCGGGTGTGCTGCCAATCCCAATCGACCACGTTATTCCGCACCATCATGCCTAAGACCCCCCATCAATCGTGTACCCAGGCCCAGGCCAAAACAAGGGATTCCCCAAATCCAAATTGCTCCCGAAGAAGTTGTCGACAGAATCCGCCATGTCCCACGACTCAAAAGTCGCGTCTTCGCCCGTGCCAGTCAGGAACGGCAAGTCGCCCAAGTACGAGGGCGGCGGGTACGGTGAAAAGGGGTCAGAGCTGGTT
>Ga0247817_10001297_pt1 | contig 13201 bp, 6 predicted proteins | sample UWRJL212509R1_FD_178010 | JGI IMG/M metagenome (GOLD analysis project Ga0247817, IMG submission 178010) | Plant litter microbial communities from Arlington Agricultural Research Station in Wisconsin, United States - UWRJ-L212-509R-1 | ecosystem: Environmental > Terrestrial > Plant litter >... | reverse complement strand
GGTAAAAATCCGTATAAGCTTCCGGTGCATTAGTATTGTCTGATTCTTTTATCAAACCTATAAGGTTTTCCCAATTCGCAGCCTCAAGTAATAAATATATCTGAGGTGATCGATATAAAACCTTATAGGTTTTTTAGTATGCAGCTCTTCGGAATTTGTAATTCCGAAGCCAGATAAAAAGGATTTGTAATCCTTCATGACCTCTGTCTAGCGCCAGTCTTAGCGTAGCGGGGACTGGTGTCTATCATTTGGCAGTCTTTGACTGCATACACTGGCGCAAAGGTTTTCCTTGTGCCTGACAGCCCGCCGTCTGCATGCAGATTATATCCATTCTTAGCCAACGAAGCTTAAGCAACACTACAATAAAAAATGCCCTGCCGGTAACAACCGGCAGGGCATTTTACTTATTAAAAAAGAATCCTGTACTTATTCTACAATGATCTTTTCTACGCGGTTGTCTGCTTTAAGCATGTACATACCCGGTTTCAGTGCTTCCGTGCTTATGCCTTCAGCCTGTGTGCCGTTCAATACCTGCACGCCTGAAGCATTATACAAGGTATAGGTATTTACTTTTTCACCAAAGTTCAGATAGCCTTTCACCGGATTCGGATAGGCAACAATTGCTGCCGCAACAGCCGATGCTCCTGATGATGTTGTCTGAACGGATTTCTGGTTCTCGTCCTCTACTGTAGCAGTACGCGCTATCGGACTGCCTGTAGAAGCCGCCACATTGATGCGTGTTGTAATGCTGCCTGCATTTGAACCGTAGCCTTCAGAAACAACATAATAGGTGCCGGCAGAAAGGTTTACACTGAATGATGCTCTGTAGCTGCTGCATACAGGGCCGTAATCATCTGTGTATGTAATCACCTGCTTGTTGCTGTTCAGCAGATAGATGTAGGTATCATACAGACCCGACGCGCAATGGTCTGCCGTAACCAGTGATGTTGACCCGATGGTGAATTTGTAGTAAATATCATCGCTGTCATTACCCAGGTCATTGTCAAATCCAAATGAGGTTGAATTGTCCTGTGTGTTGCTGTATGTTTTACCTTGCGCGATCGTACCGGCAATGAACGGAAACTCAAACGAAGAACCTATGCCTCTTGCAATACCTGCTGCACTTGTTACCCATGTCGGGTCAATCGATTCAGAAGATACAGAAGAGCCTAGCGTGCCATGGTTGAAATTGCTTGTAGCACTGCTGTAAGCGATCTGGCCTGTACCTTCGTCCAGACGCCAGTAGCCAGTAAGTCCGTAGGCATTGCCTGCAATGGTTTTATTGTACGAAGCCGCGATCTCAGAACCGCTGCGTGCCACGTTCCAGATGCGCACCTCAGCAATGTCTCCATTGAAATACGTACTGAAAGAGTTGGCAGGGTCATGACCGATGCGCACATCCCCTGCTGCAGTAATATCGCCGGTGCCTGTATTTACTGTACGTGTCTGTCTCAGCGTACCATCCACATAATATTTTAAGGTATCGCTTTTGCGTACAACAGCAAGTGCGTGCACGTTGTTGTCTGTCAATACCGGACAGTCTGCACACGGGTAGTTTGTACCATTGATGTTGATCCACGGCTTACCCAATTCCCAGATGTTTGAACCGGGCACAAGGAATAGCGAAGCACCATTCAATGTAGAAGCGTTGCGGTCTGATACAATCGTTGGATATGCATATCCCTGTGTAGAAGATGCCTTGATCCGGGCTTCGTAGGTAAAGTCTCCGTTGCCTGTATTCAGTTCGCTGTAATTAGCAGCCTGTACATAATCATCGCTGCCGTCGAAATGCAATGCGTTAGCAGGAATGGTATAGGTGATTACCAGCTTCGGACGCAGCGTCGGATCCGGGTGGTTTGCAGAAGCAATGGTTAAGTTGCGGTATAAGTTCAGAAACGACTCATCCTGCAAAGCCAGCTGAAAACCATCAAAGCTGCTGTTGGTTACCATATCCTGCACCAGGCTTGTTACATTCAGGTTGAAGTTTGTTTTTGCACGGTAGCCGGTTGCTGTTGTGCTCACCTGGTTTGTAGAAACAAAGCTTGGGCGTGTAGTCCATGTTACTACCGTATCTACCCACGAAGATGTAATGCGGCTTACATAAATGGCGTTGTCGTTTGCCCCATTGTAATTGTGCGCATTCATATCTGTTGTATTTGTGGTATCGGCATACAGATATAAATTGGCGCTTGAAATCACTGCATTGGAGGGCAGCTGTGCCAGCTCCGGATATTGCAGCAATCCACGGCCTACGGTAGGTGTACCGCCATGTGTCCAGAGATAGGGACGGAAGTTCTGCGCCTTCCCGAAATTGGTTGTTTCGTATGCGCTTGTTACATCCTGCTTGCGGATCCAGCTGTCTTTTGCATCTGCAAATGTTACGGTTGTCTGTGCAGCGGCCTGCATCCCGGAAATTACTGCTGTAGCTACCAGCATCTGTTGGAATAAAGTTTTAAACATAGTGTTGTTTTTTTAGGTTGAAAAAAAATTGATCACTAAAAGAATAGACTAAAGAATAACCTGTGTGTTAAAAAACGTAAACCTTTCTGAAAGGCTTATGTGACGGGATGTACATTATGTAGAATTCATACGCAGTGAATTTAAAATGAAACATGTACCAGAACATATACATCGTATATCAATCTGCAGGAAATAAAAAAAAGAATGCAAACTGAAATCCGCCGAAGCGAACGATTGTATAAATACGTTGTGAAATAACCTGAAAAAAAATTAGCAAACAAGATGCTGTAGGTATGATAACATAGAACTTATCTATAGATAAAAACACTTTTAACAAGTGATAATATCTATAGAACATATGTTAACAGAGAATCCATTTATTGTTATCAATTATAGGCATGGCCTCTGTGGCCCATTGTTTATAAGCCGGTCCGTACATTGATCAAACGGATTGAATTTCCCCGCCTTGGTTGATGTTTAGCGACCCACACAGTTCAAATAAAGCATAATTGTATCTAGAGCGTCACCAACCAATTGCTTCGCTGTTGTTGGTGTTTCCGCCTGATCGAATAATACGATAAGAACAGAGAACAACGCGGACCACCAACAACCTTTACCATAGCTGTCTGGCAAGTCTTAGAGCAGCGGGGACTGGTGTCCATCATTTGGCAGTCTTTGACTGCATTTGAATGAATGTATTGAATCGATTGCATTTGAATCTCTTTATCGAACCGTTTGGAATCCCGCCGAAAAGCGGGACAGGTTTTGTTATTTGGAATTTAGGATTTACTAACCCCATACTATCAAACATTCGCTTGTACCCCTTCTTCATCCTTCCCCGTCATCCCCAGATGCGTGTGATGAAAACTATCCTCGTATTTCAAACCATACCCCATAAGACGATCCATTGCAATATGAGCAAACAGAATAATTGCAGCAAGTTGCCAATACACGTTGCCGGATAAAAGTCCATAACAAGCAACTACAGTAGCCGTTAAGCGATGGTGGAACAGATTGTAAACATACGCTCCTGTTTTAGGACTGATGATATAACCAAGCATTGCGATATCCGGCAACAGCAACAATGCCGGGAACCACCACCAGGCAAAAGGCAATAGGTTGAATAAAAATATGCTTAAAATGAATAGTGCAGCTTCTTCGATTTTCAGTAATGCTTTCATGTTTCGTTTCAGTTAAATGTTTATGAAACAAAATTGCATCCAGACGCGCGCTCAAAACGATAACAAAAGATAAGAAAATGGAATCTACTTTTTCATCACCCTATTCCGGATCCTGCTCAGACTTACAGGAGTGAGTCCAAGATAATTGGCAATATAATGCTGCGGGATGCGTTCAATAATTTTAATTTTATTCCCCTTGATCAATTCCATATACCGTTCTTCAGGGCTCAGCGTGAGCAGTCCAACCATCCTTTCCTCCAGTCCGCTAGCCAGATATTCAGCAAGTAAGCGCCCGAATTTCTGCCAGGCCATATTCCTTTCAAACAACTCCTGAAGAGCAGTGTAAGGAAACACAATGAGTTTACAATCACTCAACGCTTCAATAGAAAGCAAAGAAGGCTGTTTGTGTATACAGCTGAAATACGAAGGCACGAGATGATTTTCGAAATAGAAATAGGTTGTCTTTTCAGATCCGTCGTTGATGTAATAATGCCGCAGCATGCCATCCAGTACAAAACCTATTTCATTCGCAACTTTACCAATTTCAGCAAACAAGGTATGTTTTTTTAGTGTGCGGATCTCTAAACAGGGAACCAATAGATTCCATTCCTCATCGGTCAGGATTACAAATTTTTCAATCGCATTTCGTAAAGGAGCATACATAAGCAAAAGATATAGCATCAATATAATAAAAATCGTTATCAAGAGTATTTGCTGGTGCAAGATTTCTTTTACTAAACCTATAAGGTTTTTATAATTTGCAACCTCACGTAATAAAGTATACCTGAGAGGTAATAGATATAAAACCTTATAGGTTTGTTTGATTTTCCTTGTACGGGGCTTAGCAAAGCGGGAACCCACGCCGTTGTTTATGTTTCCGCCAGCAATAATCTTTGATACATAACAGAGAACAACGCGGACCACCAACAACCTGCACCTGGCTGCATGTTAGTCATCCCATTGTCTGAACCGCTGATTACGCTTATTTATATGATGTACACTGATTGTTCATCATCTGAACAGCGGATCCTATTTTTTAATCTATTCAATAAATCAGTGATTAAATGATTCTACTTTCCACCACCATCAAATAGTGTATTGAGCACAATCACATAAATCAGCGTATCAACGGTTCAGACAGTTTGCCTTTGAATTGATCAGACGTTTAAATTGCAGACTCTTAGCACCGAAGTTAATCAGCATACCAACCTCCATATTACATGCCTCTAAATAATTAATTGCCTGTGCAAGATGAACATCTTCTAATTGCACTAGTGCTTTGATTTCAATGGATACAACGTTTTCTACCATAAAGTCTACCCTTCTTATTCCAATTTGATCTTGCTTATAGAAGATAGGTATTTCAAATTCCCGCTGAAAATTCAACCCTTGCGAATGCATCTCCTTTTCCAAAGCACGTTGATAGATCACTTCCTGAAAACCATTCCCCAATATTTTGTGCACCTCAAGTGCTGCTCCGATAACTTTGGAAGTTATATCAGAGTATTTGTATTGTACTTTAATCATGATATATAAAAATTGGTTAGCTGATTATGTATAAAAAACTGCATGCAACTTATCGATTATTCCATAAAATAAAAAGCTGACCGTTGATTACACTGATTTTTATGATTGCGCTGAATCCTCATTGTTTTAACAATATCTAATACTTTTTTATTCACGCCCTTGTTGGTGTTTCCGCCAGCGCTAATCTTTGATAAGTAACAGAGAACAACGCGGTCCACCAACAACCTGCACCTGACTGCATGTTAATCATCCCATTGTCTGAACCGCTGATGACGCTGATTTATATGATCTACACTGATTGTTCATCATCTGCACAGCGTACCATACTTTTTAATCTATTCAATACATGAGTGATTAAATGATTCTACTTTCCACCAACATCAATAGTACATTCAGCGCAATCACATAAATCAGCGTATCAACGGTCCAGACAGTTTGCCTTTGAATTGAGCAGACGTTTTAAATTGCAGGCTCTTTGCACCGAAGTTAATCAGCATACCACCGCCATATTAATATGATCTACACTGATTGTTCATCATCTGCACAGCGCATCATATTTTTTAATCTATTCAATAAATGAGTGATTAAATGATTCTACTTTCCACCAACATCCAATAGTACATTCAGCGCAATCACATAAATCAGCGTCATCAACGGTTCAGACAGTTTGCCTTCGAATTGATCAGACGTTTAAATTGCAGGCTCTTTGCACCGAAGTTAATCAGCATACCAACCGCCATATTAATATGATCTACACTGATTGTTCATCATCTGCACAGCGCATCATATTTTTCAATCTATTCAATAAATGAGTGATTAAATGATTCTACTTTCCACCAACATCCAATAGTACATTCAGCGTAATCACATAAATCAGCGTAATCAACGGTCCAGACAGTTTGCCTTTGAATTGATCAGACGTTTAAATTGCAGGCTCTTTGCACCGAAGTTAATCAGCATACCAACCGCCATATTAATATGATCTACACTGATTGTTCATCATCTGCACAGCGCATCCTATTTTTTAATCTGTTCAATAAATGAGTCATAAATGATTCACACGCAGTTGTTGGTGTTTCCGCCAGCGCTAATCTTTGATCAATAACAGAGAACACGCAGTCCACCAACAACTGCACCTGGCTGTATGTTAGTCATCCATTGTCTGAACCGCTGATCGCGCTGATTTTTATGATCTACACTGATTGTTCATCATCTGCACAGCGCATCCTATTTTTTAATCTGTTCAATAAATGAGTGATTAAATGATTCTACTTTCCACCACCATCAAATAGTGCATTCAGCGCAATCACATAAATCAGCGTAACCAACGGTTAGACAGTTTGCCTTTGAATTGATCAGACGTTTAAATTGCAGGCTCTTTGCACCGAAATTAATCAGCATACCAACCTCCATATTTTTATGATCTACACCGATTGTTCATCATCTGCACAGCGCATCCTATTTTTTAATCTGTTCAATAAATGAGTGATTAAATGATTCTACTTTCCACCAATATCAAATAGTGCATTCAGCGTAATCACATAAATCAGCGTAATCAACGGTTCAGACAGTTTGCCTTGAATTGATCAGACGTTTAAATTGCAGACTCTTAGCACCGAAGTTAATCAGCATACCACCTTCATATTTATATGATCTCCACTTATTGTTCATCATCTGCACAGCGTATCATATTTTTTAATCTATTCAATAAATGAGTGATTAAATATATCAAATAGTGCATTCAGCGCAATCACATAAATCAGCGTAACCAACGGTCAAAGACAGTAAATAATTAACATTCGTTATTAAATCACTTCCATTTTTAAATTTCGCTACAAGAGATTCCGTTGTTTAAATCATTATTCTTATTTTGAATCTTCAACCGTTCATGTAATAATTCATGTAATAATCAGCTTTGTGATTTTCTTTTCAGATACTTTTACTGAATTAAAATACATCGCAAAAAAATCGGAATGATCATTTTAAGAATGAATACCTACGCCACTGCGGACCAGTATTCGTTCAATTGTTTTTTTTTTAATCAGCGAAGAATAATGCCGGAAACAACAGACCAACAACCAGCCAATACGAAACCGAAGCAGAGCGCATATTTGATTTGCGAAGACGCACAATGCAAGTGTACCGGTGGTAGTGAAGTAAAAGCTAAACTTAAAGTTGATAGTCATAAAAAGGCTTACATCAACAACAATAAATTATTAGCAACAGTAAAAGATATAACATTTAAAGAAGGGCCGAAGCCTTTTAAAATGTGCTCATTATCCACTTCCCAGGATAAATCATGCACTCCGAAATTCGAGAAATGGTTAAAGCCTTATAAGGATATTGATGTTGAAGGCAATCAAGTAATCACCGATCAGTCTGAGTTGCTATGTCTGACTTGGAAGGGAATTGTTACCATTGACACACATGGACAAGTGCAGGAAGTAAATGAAACGCAGGCAAACAATGTAGACAGAAATATTGCTACGCAGGTGAATCCTCTTGCAGACTTTGTACCATTGAATATAGATACTGCTAAAACAGTACTCGTTAATTCTATATCCGGAGAATTGGTTGATGATCCGAAATACAAATCTGTAACCGGTCAGCAGATAGAAATTATACAGAGTAAAAAGTTAGATGACCATGTAGACATTTATGTACGGCCTGGACAGGAAGTTAAATTTAAAACTGTACATAAAGGAGAAGCATCCTTAGTTTGCTGGAAAATAACTGGTGCAAAAGGTCCGATGCATTTTTTGCAACATGGCCCTGTTTATAAAACCAGTTTTCCCGAGATTGGAAAATATACTATCGAAGGGTACGGCACAGGTGGTGATAACAATTTAGATGTTGATACAAAAATTGTAGATGGTACGGTTAAGGGTACAAAAGAAATTAAGAAGAGAGGCGACGACAAAGAGTGTATGCTCGACGTTCTTGTGCAGGACAACAAACTTACAGGTATCCGTCACCTGCCATCAGAAAATATAATAGCTGGAAAAGTAGGCGATAAATCAGGCATGCATGTACGTATTGGTGTGCCTGTAACCTTTGAGCCTGTATATCTAATGCCTCCCAATCAGGAAGAGATTGACCATTTGATTTTAGTAATAAAAGATGCGTCGGGCAATGAAGTACAACGTACAAAAGGCAAACCGAATATTATTTTTGCTGCTCAGAATTCATCCGCGATGTATTCAGTGGAAGCTTATTTTGATAATTCGTATGCGAAACCGTGTACCTATTTATTTAAGACAGCTGCCAATTCTGTCTCTGTGATTGCAGCTTCAGGAATGAAGAATGAAGGTGATAAAATCCGTACAGGTACTACATTAACATTCACTGTAAGTAAATTCAAATTTGAAAATGATGATGTACAGGAAGAATTAGTGCATGCAGAACTGGCAAATATCAAATGGTATGAAAGCTCAAACGAGCCTGTAGCAATAGGTACAACATCATACAGCAAGGTCTATTCACGAGAAGGGAAATTTTTAGTAACCTGTGCGGTGAGAGAAAAATCAGCAGGCTGGTTTAATACTAAAAAGAATGAAGCAGACGACTGGAATTTTACAGTAACGCGCAATTACCCGACAGCTATTGAACAGAAAACTGAAGGGAAAATTAAAGTAGGCAAGAAAGTAATCTTTGAATTGAAAAGTATTTTTGATGTTACGTATGAAGATGAACGAACGATACATTGGCAGTTGACCGGTCCGGAAAACAAAACACTTGAAAAATCACATTACTTTATTTTTACACCGAAGCAAAACGGAACCTATAAGCTAACGGTGAGCATGAATGAAAAATCAATTGATATACCTTTTGAATGCATTACGTGCGAGATCGTAAATGGCTGGTGGACGGACTCTGACGGAAATATACTAACAGGCGACGATGATGAACCCAGCAACACCATTGGCTCCGCTGGCTGGAAGCAGGAAGTAGTGGCTGCGTTTCAGCATGTTGGTTTAAACGGTGAAGAGGTTACGTTGGAAGTGTTTGATAAAGATGTAAATGGAACAACCTCTGTGTATACAAAGGACATCAAAGTGCCCGATACAAAAAATGCTGTAACATGCTCCTTTCAACTTGATGATGTTGTAAAAGGAAAAATCAAAGAAAACAGTTTGTCTTCAAGCGGACTTTTATACTTTACTATTAAAGCTAAAAATGGATTAAAGCTTATTAATAGTGGTTTGGCGCTTCCTAAAAATGAAAACTATTTAGAAGTGAATGATAATGTACGTGTGAGAGCATATTTTTCAGACAACAACGATACCAGGCATTATAGTACCGCTGCACTGGATACGCCTGTATATATGCAGGTAAAAACGAAGAATCTGATCGATGAAGAATTGGAGTTTGAGATTTGGAGTTCGAAGTCAAGCAGCAAACCATTAACAAGCAGATATGCATTTAAGGTAGATAAATATGGAATGGCTTCAATAAAGCTGAACATGAAAGCCTTCGAACCGGAATTACCTACTCCCAAAGATTCCACAACGGCGTATTTCAAAATCTACATTAAGAAAACAGGGCATCAGCCTTTTACTGGTGAAAACAAACCTAAGCTCACGATATACAGAACACTTGCGACAAGCCCTGCATCGATTGGTACGACAAAGGCTTTTGTTGTGGTGGATGTAAGTGAGGGTGAGAAAAATAATGGCCGTTGCCCATATTGTGATGAAGACCTTACCTCTGCAATTTTGAAGTCAATTTCATCTCACGCAAGTCAAGCAAAAATCGATCTGTTTTTATCTGGTTTTAATAAAACATTTAAAGACTTTAAAATTGATACATGTTTAAGAAAATCTCATTTCCTGTCACAAGTATTTCACGAATCTGGAAGTTTAAAGTATACAAAAGAAATTGGAGGAGAAAATGCTAGCTACGCACCTTATTATGGAAGGGGCTTAATTCAATTATCACTTGAAGCTAATTACAAAGCATTTGGAAAAAAAATTGGCGAAGACGTTTATTCTACAGCAGAAAATAGAGCGAAAATTGAAGTGAATCCTTATGCAGTTTTATCTGCAGGATTTTTTTGGGATAATAACGAATTAAATATGATTGCTGATAAGGATGATTTCATGAAAATTTGTCGATCAGTAAATGGTGGATTTAATGGATATGAGGATCGATTAAAATATTTAAAAAGTGCATATAAAAATTTCAAAATTGAAAAATGTAATAATTTTAATAAAGAAATCACCGATTATAAGTTCGAAGAAAGTTCTGTATATAATTCTGTTAAAGGTTCATTTGCATGGGGCTATTGGAATGATCCAGGATTATCTAATGTATCAAGCATTACATTATTTACTGTCAGAAACAAGGAAGAGTCAATTAAAGGTTATAAAAGATTTTTAGAGTTGATTTCTGAGGATACTAATGAGAAGAATTGGCATGGCGTACACAAACAAAGTTCATTAAGTCATTTATTAAATGAGGAAAAAGATAGCTCAGGAAATATTAAAAAAGAACTGTGCGTTAAAATAGCTGCAGAATATCGTTTACAACAACTTCAAGATTTAAATTGATATGAAAATTTCAACATTTACTATATTCATTTTTTTCATTTTCTCTACAGCATGTACAACAGATGCTAAGGAAGGTTTATTACATAAAGAATTGATTAGAGAGGACACGCTTTATGGATATTTTAACAATGATACACTTAAGGATTATATGATTAAAAAATTCTTCACAGATAAAATATATTTCGAAGTAAATCTTCGAAAACAAAATGGCTTTGAAAAATCTATATCAAGCTTTTTTACCAGTTCAATATTTTCTGAGGAAGATTTTTTCAAAAATGCTGACTTATTTAATGATACTAAGGGCAGTATTTCAGTAGTTGGTTTTTGTTGTGGGAATTTAAAAACAGTGGAAAATTATTATTATACATATAATGATGAAGTGCAAAATTGGATTTTAAATAAAGAATATACTTACTCATACAATCAAGATTATTCAATCGATTATGAGGTAAATTTTCCAACACAATCAATCTCTATAAATGGATTAAAATTTGATCAAGTTAAAATTCAAAACGAAAGTGAAAGACAGGTATATTATAATAATTTATTGGCTGATTTATTGACTAAATTTTCTAATGCCTATAAAAAGAAGTTAAATTATTCTTATTTATCTGAATATCCCAAATTTGTAATTTTAGATATGTTAAAAATTGTGCCTGTTACAAATATGAATATTACACAATACAATGACTTGGCATATTATCTTCAACAAACTAGATCAGAAGATTTAAATGCTCAATATATTCTAAAAAAAGTTATTGAAGAAAACCCTAAAAGATCTGTTGCATATATTAATTTAGGTGATGCTTACTGGGATTTACAAGAGTATGATATGGCGAAAGAATCGTATGGCGTTTATGTTCAATTAATGAAAGAGGCGGGTAAAGAAAATGTAATTCCCCCGATTGTTTTCAAACGGCTAAAAGAGTAATATTTTTAGCAATAATAGATTGTGACTAATCTATCTCGGGTAATTTAATCTTTTCGCCGTTGTTGGTGCTTCCGCCTTCTCTAATCTTGTGTAGCGAGCAAAGAACAGCGCGGACCACCAACAACCTTTATATTTAATAATTGCTTTATTAACCCCACCGTTTGGAATTTATTTTTTGTTATTTGGAATTTTATTCACTCAAAGCATCATTATAAATAGCTTCGTCCTTGTTGGTGCTTCCGCCTTCTCTAATCTTGTATAGCGAGCAAAGAACAACGCAGACCACCAACAACCTTTTTATGTAATAATTGCTTTATTTACCGCACCGTTTGGAATTTGTTTTTTGGTATTTGGAATTTTAAACACTCAAAGCATTTATATAAATACCTATCTCCCACCATAACTATGAGCATCAGATATGGGATTTCTACAACAGAAACATCAAACAATATAATATTCCCATTTAATTTGAACGGATATTTACACGATGAATCATTTTCTGCTCTGCCAATAAACAATCTTATAGATCTACATTCTAAATGTATGTAGGCTGAATAAACTATTTTCAAAACCATTTATTATTAATCATGACTGAGAAATTACCTTTGTATCATAAACTTTCTATTATAACTATTGGACTGTTTATCTTTTTTTACATACTATTTATCAGTAAGGAAATACTTGTCCCATTAGCTTTCGCGTGGCTTTTAGCTATACTATTAAACCCGATCGTTAATTATTTGCAGCGAAAAAAAATAAACAAAATTCTAGCTATCGTTTTGGCAATTCTCTTAATGATGCTTGTTTCGGCTGCCATTTTATTTTTCATTGGCTCCCAGGTAGCAAAGTTCACTGAAATGATCCCTGAATTAAAGCAAAAGATAAATGAGCTTGGTCAAGATATTTTATCGTGGTTTTCGAGCACATTTAACATTGCCACGCCCAAATTAACCAGTATGATCGAGGAACAGAAAGACAAAGGTCTGCAAGGTGCAGGTGGCATAGTAGGCACCGCTTTGGGATCCATTTCCGGTTTGTTCGTAGGATTGTTTCTGCTGCCCGTATACATCTTTCTGTTTTTATTTTATAAACCACTCTTGCTTGAGTTTATAGAAAAACTATTTTCGAAAGACAAACATAAGGTAGTATCGGAGGTCTTAAACGAAACAAAAGGACTTATACAAAACTACTTAATAGGCTTAATGATTGAAATGTGTATTGTAGCTACAATGAATAGCGTAGCATTAATGCTGATCGGTATTAAATACGCCATCTTGCTGGGAGTGATTGGCGCAATACTTAATTTAATCCCTTACATCGGGGGTATGGTAGCGATTGCATTACCTATGCTTATGGGCCTTATGACAGATAGTCCTATCTCAGCACTTTATGTTTTCCTGGCTTACGCACTCATTCAGTTTATTGATAACAACTTTTTAGTACCCAAAATTGTTGCTTCAAAAGTTAAAGTCAACGCACTCGTTTCAATTATCGTAGTATTGATTGGCGGCGCACTTTGGGGCGTAGCAGGAATGTTCTTATCCATTCCCTTA
>Ga0247817_10001295_pt1 | contig 13204 bp, 17 predicted proteins | sample UWRJL212509R1_FD_178010 | JGI IMG/M metagenome (GOLD analysis project Ga0247817, IMG submission 178010) | Plant litter microbial communities from Arlington Agricultural Research Station in Wisconsin, United States - UWRJ-L212-509R-1 | ecosystem: Environmental > Terrestrial > Plant litter >... | reverse complement strand
GCCGAAAAAATGTAGTCATAAATTAAAGGTTTTAATAAAGAATCCTTTTTAGTAATGAGACCACTTTTTTTATTATTATTTACAATATAAATTGAATTCGATGGTGAAATTTCATCGTATTTGCATTGAATCTCATAGTGGCCTGAAGAATTTATTATACCTTTTTTCTTTGTAATTGTATTTTTGATAAGATAAGAATCGGATGCAAATACTCTTTCGAATTGATGATCTTTAATGGAGCTTAGAATTATATTTCCCTCATTATCAATTATCAAAGTATTTTTGTTTGCAAGTGTTACAATAGATTTTTTATATTTAAAATACTCAATATCTGTCGCTTTAAAATTGGTAAACTGCTTTCCCTTAGCATCAAATAAATCAATTGCATTGCTAGTCTGAACAAATAAAATACCATTATCGTTCATAATATAATCGTATTTTACAGGCAAAATGGTGCTGTTTTCAATATCAACAACACCTGTTTTGTTGTTTTTTGACACTCTGATGAGACCATTTCCTAAATAAAAAATATCATCGTGTTCAAATGGAATTTTTACATTGTTGTGTAAGTCAATAAAACCCCTTTTATATTTTTTATTTACAATTTTTGCAGCTTCAAAAAGGTTTTTAAGATCTTTTTTATTGTCAATATATTCATAAACAGGTTTAATGACTACGTTTCCTATGCTGTCTATCAATCCCATTTTATTATTGAAAGTTCGAAATACAGCATAGTTATTTTCGAATTTATAGACATATTCATATGTTTTATTTTCGATTAGCTTTTTTCGAAGAGGCTCAAATTTTGATTGGCCTTTTGAAATAAAGGGCAATAATAACAAGATTAAAAGTCTTATGATTCTCATTTATTTCAGATGATTTGAAATAAAAACGCATTCTATTCAGTTTTAGTGTAAAACAAAATAGAATGCGTTTTAAGTTATTGGTAATTTAAACAATTTCGGCGCTAAGTCCAGCTTCCAGAAGTTGTGTGCATTGAGGTTTTAATTTGTCAATTGGACCTGTTTTTACAGTGCATTTTCCGTTGTAATGTACAATTAGGGAACATTGTTCTGCTTGTTCAGGTGTGTGACTGCAAACACGCATTAAAGTATCAATTACGTGATCAAAAGTGTTTACATCGTCGTTATAAACAATGATTTCATTATTAAAAACCGTCGCTTCTTTTTCGCGAACTCTTTCTCTTACTTTTTCTTTAGTACTCATGTTTTTAGGTTTTTGTACTTTTTGTAATTATTAATTTTTGTTTATCAAAGATTAAAAAGGATTCTCAAAGAATATAAAATTCACGCAGATTTAAAAAGGTGAAATCAGCGCAAATTATTTTAATAAATTGAATTAAATCTGCTTCAATCCATAAAATCTGCGTGAAACAAAATCTTTTTAATCCTTTGTCTGTGGATTTGTTTTTATTAAAACTTTCACAGATTTTGTAAGTTCGCTAAATATTTAAATTTCTGAGTTTGTTTATAGATAGAAAATCAACTATCTAATTTACGTATTTTAAGGAAACCCAGTTGTTTCTTTGAAACTTTTTAACATATGTTAGCCCTTTTTCTGTGCATGAAGCATCAATAAACGGAATGTCTTCTTCATAAAATCCGCTAAACAATATGATACCGCCTTTATTTAAACAATCAACATAACTCTGCATATCATTCAGCAAAATATTACGATTGATGTTAGCAATGATCAAATCATATTTTTTACCCGCTAATAAAGCCGCATCGCCTTCATAAACCGAAATATGTTTACAATTATTGCGTTCCGCATTTTCGATAGAATTCAGATAGCACCAATTGTCAATATCAATTGCATCAATAGGCTGAGCGCCTTTCATTTCGGCAAGAATGGCTAAAATCGCTGTTCCGCAACCCATATCAAGTGTTTTAAGTCCTTCGACATTCATCTCTAATAAATGCTGAATCATCATATGAGTAGTTTCGTGGTGACCCGTACCAAAACTCATTTTTGGCTCGATCACGATATCATATTCAGCATTGGTTTTTGGGTGAAAAGGAGCGCGAACATGGCATTTTCCGTCTACATCAATCGCTTCAAAATTCTTTTCCCATTCTTCGTTCCAGTTTACCTGATCGATTTCTTCAACTGTATATTCAATTTTAAACTCTTCAGATTCTAAAATATAAATGCCATCAAGAATATTCTCATCCCATAAATCTTTTTTTACATAAGCTGAAATTCCTGTTTCAGTTTCTGTAAAAGTCTCAAACGCTTTTTCGCCTAATTCAGCAATTAAAATTTCTGAACCCGGTTCTTTTGGTTCAATCGTAAAATGGTATCCTAAATATATATTCGACATAAATAATTTTTTTGCAAAGGTAATAATAGAAAGTAGAAGTTGCTTATAATTATGGGAGAACATTCTTAATTTAAGAATTATTTAATGCACAAAAAAAGCGTTCGAAAAACGAACGCTTTATATAATAATTAGCTGTTAAATCTAAATTTAGATAGCTGTTACGATAGCTAAGAAGTCATCTGCTTTTAAAGCAGCACCACCAATTAAACCACCGTCTACGTCTGGTTTACCAAAGATTTCTTTAGCGTTATCCGGTTTTACAGAACCACCGTATAAAATAGAAACTTCGTCAGCAATATCAGCTCCGTAAGCTTTACGAACAACTTCTCTGATGAATTCGTGCATTTCCTGAGCTTGTTCAGGTGAAGCAGTTTCTCCGGTTCCAATTGCCCAAACAGGCTCGTAAGCTAAAACCACTTTAGACCATGATTCTTTTGCAATTTGAAATAATCCGTCACGTAATTGGTTTTCAACAATATTAAAATGATTATCTGACTGACGGTCTTTTAATTCTTCTCCAAAACAGAAAATTACTGTTAAGTCATGTTTTAATGCAGTGTCTACTTTATTAGCGATTAAAGCATCAGTTTCGTGAAAAATTGCGCGACGCTCAGAGTGACCAAGAATTACGGTGTTTACACCAATACTAGTTAACATATCAGCTGAAATTTCTCCTGTAAAAGCTCCGCCTTCAGCCTGGTGAACGTTTTGAGCGGCAACACTAATAGTCGTGTTTTTAACTTTAGCAACCGCTGCCTGTAAGTTTACAAATGTTGGAGCTACAATTACCTGAGCAGTAGTTTGAGCTGGTATTTTAGTAATTAATTCGCTTAATAATTCTTCAGTTTGCGCTGCGTTTTTATGCATTTTCCAGTTTCCTGCAACAATCTTTTTTCTCATTTTGGTAGTTTTTATTTTATTTTTTTATTTTTTGTTCTGCGTTATATAACATTGACATTGGATTTTGCAATTGCCATTGTTATTATTTTTTTATTTCAGGCTTTTTAAAGTTTCATTGATTTTATCAAAATCTTTTTCAATGGCACGATACAATACAATTTTTCCTGTTTTATCAACGATGATATATCTCGGAATCCAATCCAGATCAATTGCTTTTCCAAAAAGGCCTTTCATACCGTCATTCATCATAAAATGATCACCTTTTAATTCGTGTTTTTCAATTCCTGCTTTCCATTTTTCAGCGGTTTTATCAGCAGAGATAAATAAGTACGAAACATCAGGATTGTTGGCTTGTAACTCTTTTAATTGTGGCATTGCTTTTACACAATCTCCGCACCATGAAGCCCAAACTTCGATAACCAAAGTTTTACCTTTGTATTTTTTTAAAATATTTTTGAAAGTAACCTGGCTTTCATCAGTTGCTAATAATTTTTCAGACAAAGCTTCTTTAGAAAAACTTGTTTTCTGGGCTTGTGAGCATGAAAATGTAATAAAGGCAATTACAACAAGGGCTAATTGTTTCATACGTAGATACTATTTGTTTTTTTTTAATTCTAATTGAAGACCCTCTTTATACTATTAATTATTAGTTTTAAAATCCTAATGATTTCAGGTAATAAAAGATCATCAACAAAGTTAAACAAACAAATTGAATGAGAAATGGAGATTAACAAAAATTGAACAGTCCTATATTTTATAACAAAAGATAAAAATTAGGTTAAAAAAACGAGAGTGAAATCGTAATAGTAGAGCAACGAAATATAAATTTTGATGTAATTTTTGATTTAATTAAAAAACAGATCACAAAAAAGTTTTGTTTTAATTTAAAATCTTTTCATTTTAGACCAAAAAAACGTCTGGAAAAAGTCTTTTTCAAGAAAAAGAATTCCTTGTATTTTTTTCGAAAAGAAGAATGAAAATAGTAATGAAGTTTATTTTATGAAGTTAGTCAAGAGAGGCCAGAACATTATAAACTCCTGACGTTTTATCCCGCTTAAATGTTGTATTGGTAATCTCAACATTTTTATATTCAAAATTTACACCTTTTTTTACCAAAATGGCATCTACATGAAGTTCAAAAATACTTTTGTCCCCCACATTTATCGAATAGTTGACATCTTCACTTTCTCTTCCCACATTTTCAAGAACGATAATGTTTAAATTGTTATCAGATACAAAATGATGTTTTACGACATCATCAGAATCCAGATTTTTTACTGTGATTTTTTTCGCGTCATATGTTTTGTTGGAGAAGACATTTTCTCCCTTATGATCTAAAATTTGAAAAGCGAATGTTTCAGGTGCTGTTAGGTTATCCGTGATATCAGCTTGACTATTACATCCAATAAGTAAAAAAATAAATACGAGGCTCGACAATTGTTTCATAGTTATTGATTTAAATTAACAATTTCTAAGATTAACAAAAGGTACGGCTTAAAATTTATATTTTTTAGCAGAGAATGTTATTTTAACGTATTTTTTAGTTTAAATTATGATTGCATTTGGTTGCTTTTGCTGGGGATAATTCATTAATATGTGTTAGGTTAATATTCAATTCTGTTCGTTTTTAAATAAAAAAAAACACCAATTCAACTATAGAAGAATTGGTGTTTCTGAATTTTAGTTTTGATGTGTTATAACTTCAAATCCTTAATATCATTATAATGAACTTTTTGAATTATAGTTCCGTTTTGTATCACAACAATGCTAGGGTTTGCTCTTTCTACCGTTTTTAGCGCTGTAGCATCACAGAAATAAAAATCAGTATCTAAGCCGTATTGTTTCTTCGCTTTTGCAATTTCATCCGCCCCGGAAGCTGTCATTGCAATTACTTTATATCCTTTTGCTTTTGCATCTTTGCTTAAGCTTTGTAATTTTTTCATTCCGTCAGGATTAGACAAGGCCAAATCATACGTTACAAAAACGAGTAATTTAGGTTCTTGTAATAATTCTTCTTTGTAATCAGAATCCTCTTTTACCATTGTAAAATCATGAATTGGCGGAATATAACCTTCAGTAATTACTTTGTCTTTTCTGTCTACAAAAGTTGCGCCTTCAGGAATATTGGCCAGATCTTTTTCTGTAAATTCTTTGTCAACTCCATTTACTTTGTAGATAAAAATCATTTCTACAACAGATTTTGGCGCCCCTTCAGGAATTTCCATTCCTTTTTCTATATTCGTTCCCACTTTGTAAGGACGGAAATCTTTTATAGGATTATGATTTAAAACCCAAACTGCCATGAAAATACACAATACAACACTTGCGTAAGTAATAATGTTTGTTACTGCACTTGAGAATAAAGGTTTTACTAGTTTTTTATTAATGAATAAAATCAGAATAAAGAATAGTAAAACAATATCTTTTGTAAAGGATTGCCAAGGCGTTAAGTGCAAAGCGTCACCAAAACAACCGCAATCTTTTACCACATCAAAATAAGCAGAGTAGAAGGTAAGAAACGTAAAGAAAACGATTAAAAGCAATAATGCCCAAATCGTTAGTTTTGATTTGTATCCCACCAACAACATAACGCCCAAAACAACTTCAAGAATAACTAAAAAGATCGCTAATCCTAAAGCCAAAGGCTCTAAAAACGGCATGTTGAAAACCGGTTCGCTAAAATATTCTGCCAGTTTATAAGAGAAACCAACTGGATCGTTCAATTTTATTAATCCGGAAATGATAAATAATACGCCGACAAATAGTCGGGAGAATTGAGTAATGATGTTTTTCATGGCATACAGTTTAAATTTAAATCCCAAATTATAATTTTAGACTTGGAATTTGGAATTTATTTTTTGGAATTTGATTTTTATTTTATCGGTTCTAGTATCAATGCAAAAACAGCGTAATTAATCATATCCTGATAATTAGCATCAATACCTTCAGAAACTAGAGTTTTACCTTTGTTGTCTTCAATTTGCTTTACGCGAAGTAATTTTTGCAGAATCAAATCTGTTAATGAACTTACACGCATATCACGCCATGCTTCGCCATAATCGTGATTTTTGGCTTCCATTAACTCTTTGGTTAGTTTTACTTTAGCATCATATAATTCAGTTGCTTGTTCAACACTTAAGTCAGGCTGATCTACAACACCTAATTCTAACTGAATCAAAGCCATGATAGAATAATTGATAATTCCGATGAATTCTCCTTTTTCATCTTCATCAACTTTACGTACTTCGTTTTCCTGTAAACTTCTGATTCTTTGTGCTTTTATAAATATCTGATCAGTCAGTGACGGAAGTCTTAAAATTCTCCACGCACTGCCGTAATCTGTCATTTTATTGATAAACAAGGTTCGGCAAACCGTGATTACATTATCAAATTCAAGGGAAGTATTCTTCATTTATTGCTGTATATTTGCTAAAATTTCTTCAAAAATAAGGATTAAATTAAAGAGTTTCAAGTTTCAGGTTTTCTTTGTTTCAAGTTTTTTCTAAACAAAGTGTTAACGGCGGTAACTTGAAACTAAAAATAATATAAAAGTTTCAGGTTTCAGGTTTTTCTTTGTTTCAAGTTCAAGCTTGCGCAATCGAGATTAACCTGAAACTTCAAACAAATAAAACTTGAAACAAAATGTTTATTAACTGCAAAGGCGAACTTATAGATTTATCGATTCCTAAAGTAATGGGAATTTTGAATGTTACGCCAAATTCCTTCTTTGACGGAGGAAAATATAAAAACGAAAACGAAATTATTTCTCAGGTTGACAAAATGCTTTCTGAAGGTGCGACATTTATAGATATTGGTGCCTATTCAAGCAAACCAAGCGCTGAATTCGTTACTGAACAAGAAGAAATTGATAGAATTGTTCCTGCAATCGAATTGATTTTAAAACATTTTCCTGAAGCGTTATTATCGATTGATACTTTTAGGGCTTCCGTTGCAAAAGCCAGTATAGAAAGTGGTGCAGCGATTATAAATGATATTGCAGCAGGAGAATTAGACGATAAAATTTTTGATGTTATTGCCAAATACAATGTTCCATATATAATGATGCATATGCGAGGAAATCCGCAAACGATGCAGAGTTTGACTCAGTATGAAGATATTGTAAGAGAAGTGCTTTTTTATTTTTCAGAGAAAGTTAGAAAAGCAAGAAGTGTTGGAATCAATGATTTAATCTTAGATCCAGGTTTCGGATTTGCCAAAACAACCGATCAGAATTATGAAGTTTTGCAAAAAATGGAACTTTTTAATTTATTAGAATTACCTGTTTTGGCCGGAGTTTCGAGAAAATCAATGATTTATAAAACAATTGGTAATACAGCGCAAGAAGCCTTAAACGGAACAACAGTTCTGAATACAATTGCTTTGACAAAGGGCGCGAAAATCCTTCGTGTTCACGATGTTAAGGAAGCTGTCGAATGTGTTACTTTGATGAATAAAATAGGTTTATAAAATAAATAATCGTTTAGTTTGTCATTCCGAGGAACGAGGAATCTCCATGAGTTGCTCGACAAAGATTGGCCATTTTCTTTACGGAGTTTCTTGCGTAGATTCCTCGTTCCTCGGAATGACAAACTAGATGCTGAAAAAACAATAATAAATATGAAATACTTTACTCTAATTATCATTTTTCTTTTATTTTCCTGTGAAAAAAAAGAAGACGTTTTACTTCCAAAATCAAACATAACAATTGTGAAAGACGTAGAAGATCATTCACCAATTTATATCTTTTTTAAAATAGAAGGAAAAGATACAATTGCCGATGTAAATAGAAAAAACAGCATCATTTCGACCAATTGGCTTTTCAATATCGATAAACGTCTACCTTTAAAACTGGTTATTCCCGAAGTAATAAAACTTCAGGAGAAAAAACGAGCTGATAGTGCACATAAAAACGAAAATGCAGAAAACTACTATTCCTACGCAGATTCTATTGGGAAGAATTTAGCCTTTTTACCTTTCACGAAAGTGTATTATAAAACAGAGAAACCAAAATCAGAAGGTTTGGTTATTTTCTTTAAAAATAATGAAACGGTTGAAGTTAATAATCAGGTTCTTAAAAAAGAAGAATTACTAAATTACATGGCAAGTCTTGATTTTGCGGTTAAACCGAAAATGCAATTTTGGTTTGATGAAAATATGAGTTTTGATGCTTATATTCAGGATAAGATTTTGGTTCAAAAATTAGAATCATTTGCAAAAGTTACAGAAGAATTCATCTTCTAAAACTGAATACTAATCCCGATAGCTATCGGGAGCGACTGAAAACTCTTCTATTGATGATGATAAGGTTCATTTCGTAGAATAGTAAAGCCTCTATACAATTGTTCGATAAAAAATAATCGAACCATTTGGTGTGAAAATGTCATTAGCGAAAGCGAAATTTTTCCTTGCGCTTTGCTATAAACGGTATCTGAAAATCCGTAAGGCCCGCCGATTACAAAAACAAGCGTTTTGATTCCGGAATTCATTTTCTTCTGCAATTCTTCAGAGAAACCAACGCTGGAGAAGTTTTTTCCGTTTTCATCCAACAAAATCAACTGATCGGTTGGGGTTAATTTCGACAGAATCAATTCGCCTTCTTTCTCCTTTTGCTGGCTTTCAGATAAATTCTTTACGTTTTTGATATCGGGAATAATCTCCAAATCAAATTTGATGTAAAACGACAAACGTTTGGTATAATCATCAATCAAAGTTTGAAGTGATTTGTTATCTGTTTTGCCTATGGCGATAAGTTTGATATTCATTTTAATGTTTTTTTGCCACGAATTTCACGAATGAGCACGAATTAAAAAATCTGTGGTAATCCGTTTGATCCGTATAATCTGTGGGCTATTTTTTATTCTCAAAAACGGTTTCGAAATGTTCTACAACAGGAAACGGTTCGTAATAATGATGTAACATCTTTTTCCATTCCAGATAAGCTTCAGAATTTCTAAAACCTACTGTATGATCTTCAAGTGTATTCCAATCAACCAATAAAAGATATTTATTTTCGACTTCAAGACACTTTTCTAAACGATGGCCTAAATAACCATCAATAGAGGAAATGTATTGACTTGCTTTTGCAAAATCTATTTCAAATTGATTTGATAAATCAGTTTTTACGTAAAGGAATGCGGCTTCTAAAATCATAATAATTATATTTTTTATCTGCTAAATCTGCGAGAAAAAATTAGCTCCCGCAGATCTAGTAGATTTAGCAGATTTTTTTGATATTTCGAAATAAAGAATCTGCATGAATCCGTTTTAACCTGTTTAAATCCGTGTGCCATCTTTACTCACAGAGAAGTTTTTAGTTCTTAGAAAATTTATCTTCAAAAGTTTTAAATCTTGTATCCAAATCTTTCACTAATTGTTTTTTTACAGCTGCATCCTGAATAAAACTATAATTAATACTGTTGTAAACGTATTGTTTTATCGTAGCGTACGAAACATCAGGATATCTTTTTGCTAATAAAACATATTGCTCTGTCATATTGGTTCTTAAAATTCCGGCATCGTCTGTACTGATTACGATTGGCACATTAAATTCTTTGTAAAGTGTAAACGGATGTCTGTTTTCTTTTACTTTCAAAATGAATTCGTTACTCGTTAAGTTAATCTCAATCGGAATGTTGTTTTTTGCCATATAGCGCAATAAGTCGTATGAATTGGCTTCGTAAGCGATATCAACTCCGTGGCCAATTCTGTTTGCTCCTGCAACGTAAATCGCATCGTTTATATGCCAGGTTAGATCTTCGGGTTGAACCAATCCTAAAGTCAGTTCACCTGCGTGAAGCGTATATTTTACATCAGGATATTTAGAGTGACAATATTTGAACATTAGCATATGCAACCAATAATCTTTCATCGAATTTTCGCCGTGTTCCGGAGAAACAATGTTTACACCAGCAACCAGTTTACTATCGTTAGCAGAGAGAAAAGCAATGGTAAGATTCTTGAATAAATCGACCGGATCCATAAAACGAAGTACAAAATTTTGATAACGCATAGTAAATTTGTCGTCATCAATTTTTAAGTCTTTATGTAGTTTTGCTATGAAATTAGTATTGAAATCTGAGGCGTATTTTTTAGCATCTTTCTTTTGAATCGATTTGTACAGTTCGTCTAAAAGTTTCAGAACTGCTTTCTCATCTCTTTGAGTTGCTGCCTGACGCAATTTCGAATTAAAATCGGTTAAATCAGAAACATTCATATCGCACGGAATCGTTGATAATTGCGTTTCGATATAACTCACATTTTCAGCAATGGCACGTTTTTTTAGTTCGAGAATTCCTTCTGCAAAATGTCCTTGAATAGTCGGTTCAAATTTTTGAAAAGAATCAAAAAACTGATCGTCAGAAGGAACAGAACCATTATAGTCTTTAACCGACCAGGTTTGCATGATTTGCTGTTCATAATAATCCAGTTTTTCGAGTTTTTTTATACTATCGAAATTTATCCAGTTTCCTTTTTCAGGTTTGGTTTCAGAAACTGCCAGAGTTTCTAAATTCAAATAAAAATTTTTTGCAATCGCTCTTTCTAAAAGAGGTTCTGCATAAACTGATCCTGAAAAATGATGGTGTAAATCGCCGCCTTTTGGCATTTGTTGAAAGAAAGCTGTTAAGAGAGCTTCGTTATTTCTGATTTTATTTAAATAATTTTCAGCCGTTTGAGAAAAGCCGATTTGTGCTATGAAAAAACAGAAAAGTGTAATTATCCTTGACATACTCTAAGTTTAAATTACATGCAAATATAATGGTTTTTGAGGAGATTTTAAAATTTGATTTTCTGGATGAGAATTTAACCGCAAAGAACGCAATGTTTTTATCTCTAAGACTTAATACAAAACTCAAAGTTCGCAAAGCTTTACCTAAAAAACTTTGCGAACTTTGCGTAATTCTTTGCGAACTTTGCGGTTAAAAAAACCTCAGAACCTTTAAGAAAAAAGCACATCGTGAATTTCATCTGTTTTATCAAAAACGCTTTTTGCAAAAGGACAAAGTGGAATGATTTTTAAATTGTTGTTTCTCGCATAATCAACGGCAGCTGTAAGCAGTTTTTTACCAACCCCTTTTCCGTTGTATTCTTCACTTACTTCTGTATGGTCAATTATGAATTTAGAATCTCCCGCCCAGGTGTAGGTCATTTTTCCGGCTTCTTTTCCGTCTTCTATAGCTTCAAAATAGCCTCTTCTTGTATCGTTTATTTGTTTGATTTCCATGATTATTTATACTAATGAGGTTTCTATTTTAATTGTATTTACAAGGGTTTTGTGAACAGGGCAGCTGTTCGCAATTTTCAAGATTCGTTGTTTTTGTGCATCATCTACGTCTCCTGTAATTAGGATTTTCGTTGCAAACAAAGAAACGGTATGCTCTTCATTTTTTTCAAAATCTACCCAAATACTAAGTTCTGAAACATCCCAGCCTTTGCGGTCAATATACATTCGTAATGTAATTAAAGTACAAGAAGCCAGAGACGAAGCCAGAAGTTCAAAGGGACTAAAACCTAAATTTTTTCCGCCCATTTCCTGTGGTTCATCTGAAATAAGAATGTTACCCGTTTTAGAGGTTATTTCGGTACGATATTTTCGTGTATCAATGGTTGCTTTAATGGTATCCATAATTTATTTGATTCTAGGTTCAGGTAATGGAACAAATTCAGTTTCGCCCGGAACTTTCGGGAAAGTTTGTTCGGTCCAGTCTTTTTTAGGTTTTTCGATTAGGTTTTTATCTGAGGAAACAAAATTCCAAAAGATAAAATGTTCTTCAGGAAACGCTTGTCCTCCAAAGATGTATACCGTAGAATTCTCGGCTATTTCAAACTCGCATAAAGTGCTGTCGTTTGTAATAAGAATTTGTTTCGGATCATAAACATGTTCGCCACTTTTGATACTTCCTTCAAGAATATATAAACCGCTTTCGCCGAATAAATGATTGCCGATATTTATTTTTTTAGCCTCTTTACTTTTTATTTCTATAAAATATAACGGATTGTAAACAGGAACGGGAGATTTTTTACCAAATGCTTCTCCGGCAATCAATTTGTATGAAACACCATCTTCTTCCCAAGCCGGAATATCATCTGCTTCAACATGTGTGAAATTCGGCTCCATTTGCTCTAATTCTTTTGGTAAAGCTACCCAAATTTGCAATCCGTGAAGCATTTTGTCAGAATGTCTTAAGTATTCCGGAGTTCTTTCAGAATGTACGATTCCTTTTCCGGCCGTCATCCAGTTTACGGCGCCTGGTTTTATTTCTAGTTCGGTTCCTAAACTATCGCGGTGCATAATGCTTCCTTCGAACAAAAAAGTAAGAGTCGAAAGTCCGATATGCGGATGTGGCGGAACATCCATATTTTCATGATCACTTAAATGTGCAGGTCCCATATGATCGATAAAGACAAATGGTCCAACAGCTCTTTTTTCACGGAAAGGCAATAATCTCCCTACCATAAAGTTGCCGATATTGGCAGCACGTTCTTCGATAATTAAACTGATATTTGACATGGTATTCGTTTTAGTTGAAGCAAAATTACAGCGGTAGTCACCATCTGTAACTTAATTTAGATTAAGAAAATTTGTTTCTGGTATTATTTATAAAAGTAAGGAAAAGGAATGAGTATGCTTTTATGGTGTCGATTTATTTTAACACATAGAAACATAGATTTAAAATTACATAATGAAGATGATTTTAAAAAATCTGGATTTTTACACATAGTAGGATGCGTAATGCTATGTGAATTAATGCAAGTGAAGCGCCTTTTTAGATAACTAAAAGCTATGTTTCTATGTGTTTAAAATTTTAATCAGTAAGTTCAAATTCCAGTGCTTGACTTTCATTTCCATTGATGATAATAGACAATTGATGCATTCCGGTATGAAAAACTCTTGTAGTAATAATTTTGAAAGACTGATTTCTATCCACCTTAATTAATTGATTGGGCTGATAAGTTTTCTCA
>Ga0247817_10001291_pt1 | contig 13234 bp, 11 predicted proteins | sample UWRJL212509R1_FD_178010 | JGI IMG/M metagenome (GOLD analysis project Ga0247817, IMG submission 178010) | Plant litter microbial communities from Arlington Agricultural Research Station in Wisconsin, United States - UWRJ-L212-509R-1 | ecosystem: Environmental > Terrestrial > Plant litter >... | reverse complement strand
ACTGGGTGGGCCAGTCCTCGTATACCGGGCGTTGGCGGGAGGAGTTGCAGCGTTCGGCGATCACGCTCAAGCTCATGACCTATGCGCCGACGGGCGGCCTCGTGGCGGCCCCGACGGCCGGGCTGCCGGAACAGGTCGGCGGGGAACGCAACTGGGACTACCGCTTCACCTGGGTTCGCGACGCGTCGTTCTCGGTCACCGCGCTGCTGCGCATGGGGTTCACCCACGAGGCCGCCTCGTTCGCGCTGTGGCTGCGCGACCGCGTGGCGGAACCGCTCGGCAGCGACACGGGGCCGCTGAACATCATGTACCGCATCGACGGCGACCCCGACCTCGACGAGGAGGTTCTGACGGACTGGGAGGGGTACCGCGGCTCCTACCCCGTTCGGGTCGGCAACGGCGCCGCCGGCCAGCTGCAGCTCGACATCTATGGGGAGGCGATGGATGCCGTGTGGGCCGCCCACCAGGCGGGTATCGGGATCGGACAGCCGGGCTGGCAGGCGATCTGCGGCCTGCTCGACTGGCTCGCCGACCACTGGGACCAGCCGGAGGAGGGGATCTGGGAGACGCGCGGCGGCCGGAAGGACTTCACCTACGGGCGTCTGATGTGCTGGGTGGCGTTCGACCGGGCCATCCGGCTCGCCGCCGCGTACGGCCGACCGGCGCCGGTCGCCCGGTGGACGGCAGAGCGCGATGCGATCTACACCCAGATCATGGAGAAGGGCTGGAGCGCCGAGCGCCGGGCCTTCGTGCAGCAGTACGGCGAGCAGGTGCTCGACGCGTCGCTGCTCAAGATGACGCAGGTCGGATTCGTGACGCCCCAGGATCCGATGTGGACTTCGACACTCGAGGCGATCGAGGAGGAACTCGTCTCCGACAGCCTCGTCTACCGGTACGACCCGGCCGCGTCGCCCGACGGACTGGCGGGTTCGGAGGGGACCTTCTCGCTCTGTACCTTCCTGTACGTCGACGCGCTCGCCCGCGCCGACCGGGTGGACGAGGCCCGGCTGACGTTCGAGAAGATGCTGACCTACGCCAACCACCTCGGGCTGTACTCGGAGGAGATCGCCCTGGACGGGCAGCAGATCGGCAACTTCCCGCAGGCGTTCACCCACCTGGCGCTCATCGACGCGGCGATCACCCTGAACGATCGACTCGACGCGAAGACCCCGAGGGCGGCCGCGCCCGCCCGGAGAAACGAATGAACGGCGTCGTCGGCGACATCCTGCCGCTCGCCCTCGGGGTCGCCGTGAGCCCGATTCCGATCATCGCGGCGATCCTGATGCTGCTGTCGCCGCGAGCGCGGTCGACGGGCCTCGGCTTCCTCGCCGGGTGGGTGCTCGGCATCATCGTCGCCGTCGTGGTGTTCACGCTGCTCGCCGCGCTCATCCCACCGGCGTCCGACGCGTCCAAGCCCGTCGCCGGGGTTATCAAGATCGTGCTCGGGTTGATGCTCCTCGCCCTCGCCGCGCGCCAGTGGCGTGGTCGGCCGAGAGCGGGCCAGACACCCGCGCTGCCGAAGTGGATGGCGGCGATCGACAGCATGACGGCGGCGCGCGCCCTCGCCATCGGCTTCCTGCTGTCGGCGGTGAACCCGAAGAACCTGCTCATGGCCGCCGGCGCCGGGATCGAGATCGGGTCCGCCGGCCTCGCCGCGGGGGAGGTGACGGTCGCCGTCGTCGTCTTCGTGCTGCTGGCGGCGTCGACGGTCGCGGTTCCGGTGATCGGCTACCTCGCGGCATCCGCCCGTATGAAGGCGCCGCTCGAGTCGATGCGCGAGTGGCTCGTGCACAACAACGCGACGGTGATGGCCGTGCTGCTGCTCGTGATCGGCGTCGTGATGGTCGGCAAGGGGATCGGCAGCTTCTGAGGCGCGCGTTTCGAGGCGCGCGCCTCAGAGGCGGCCAGCGGCTAGGCGAGCAGCTCGCGCACGCGCGGGATGACCCGGGTGCCGTACAGCTCGATGCTCTTCATGAGCTTGTCGTGCGAGAGCCCGCCGTTGCCGTACTTGAGGTCGAAACGTGAGAGCCCGAGGCCCTTCGCTGCGAACGCGATCTTCGTCGCCACGGTCTCGGGCGAGCCGACGAACAGCGCGCCCTCGGGCCCGGCAGCGTCGTCGAACTGGGCGCGGTCCATGGGCGGCCAGCCGCGCTCGCGTCCGATGCGGTCGACGAGGGCCTTGTAGTGCGGCCAGAGCTCCTCGCGCGCCTGCTCGTCAGTCTCGGCGACGTGCCCGGGCGAGTGCTCGCCGACGGGCTGGGTCGGCTGCTCGAGCTGGTCGAGCGCGCGGTGGTACAGGTCGACGAGAGGGGCGAAGCGCAGCGGCTGGCCGCCGATGATGGCGAGCATCAGCGGCAGGCCGTAACGCGCGGCGCGCACGACGGACTCGGGGCTGCCTCCCACGCCGACCCACGTCTTCAGCAGACCGTTCTCCACGGGAGGGAAGACCGACTGGTCGGCGAGCGGCGCGCGCGTGCTGCCGGCCCAAGTGACAGGGGTCTGCTCGCGAACGGCGGCGAAGAGGTCGAGCTTCTCGTCGAACAATTGCTCGTAGTCCGCGAGGTCGAAGCCGAACAGCGGGAACGACTCGGTGAACGACCCGCGGCCCAGAATGACCTCGGCCCGGCCGTTCGAGATGCCGTCGAGGGTCGCGAAGCGCTGGAAGACGCGGATCGGGTCGTCGGAGCTCAGCACCGTGACCGCCGAGCCGAGGCGGATGCGGGCCGTACGCGCCGCGATCGCCGAGAGCACGACCTCGGGGGCGGAGACCGCGAAGTCCTCGCGGTGGTGCTCTCCGATGCCGATGAAGTCGATGCCGACCTGGTCGGCGAGCACGCCCTGCTCGACGAGGTTGCGCAGCACCACGGCGTGCGGCAGCGGCGCACCGTTCTCGTCGGCGGTCACGTCTCCGAAGGTGTCGAGTCCCAGTTCGATGTCGGTCATGCTGTGCTCCGCTCCCACATCATTCGATGTGCAGTCTATTCAAACGTATGGAACTCTCAACCGGGGCGACGCCTCGGGTATTCCGTCAGCGGGGCCGGGGTGCGGGTGGCGGCGGCACTTCCTTCGCCGCGATGACGTCGGCGAACGCCACGGTCTTCAGCCCGCGCACGGTGGCGACCACGCAGTGCGTCTCGTCCGTCCCGGAGAGAAAGCCGAGCACGTCCGTCGCCGAGCCGTCCGGATCGTCGTGCAGCGTGTAGCGGATGACGACGCGTGTGCCGTCGCCGGCGCTCCGCAGAAACTCGACCGGAGTCACCACGAGCTGGGCTCGTAGTCCTTGAGGAACACGCCGAAGAGGTCTTCGCCGGCCTCGCCGCGCACGATCGGGTCGTAGACGCGCGCCGCGCCGTCGACGAGGTCGAGGGGCGCGTGGAAACCCTCCTCGGCGAGGCGCACCTTCGTCGGGTGCGGGCGCTCGTCGGTGATCCAGCCGGTGTCGACGCTCGTCATGAGGATGCGGTCGGTCTCGAGCATCTCGCGGGCGCTCGTGCGGGTGAGCATGTTGAGGGCCGCCTTGGCCATGTTGGTGTGCGGATGACCCGGACCCTTGTAGCCCCGACCGAACACGCCCTCCATCGCCGACACGTTCACGACGTAGGTGCGCCGCGCGTCGGACGCCGCCATCGACGGCCGCAGCCGGCTGACGAGCAGGAACGGCGCCGTGGTGTTCGCGAGCTGCACCTCGAGCATCTCGAGCGGGTCGACCTCCTGCACCGCCTGCGTCCACGAGTTGTGGTTCTCGATGTCGGGCAGCAGACCGCCGGCGTCGATCGCGGTGCCGGCGGCGAGGCGCTCGAGCGACGAGGAGCCGGCGGCCATCGCCTCGGCGGTGAGCACGTCGGCCGCCTTCGACGCAGCGGCGAGGATGGGGTGGCTCGCCACCGACGCGGCGAGGGCCTGCGGGTGCGCGTCGTTGGTGTGGCCGAAGGTGACGATCTCGGGCAGCGGGCCGTCGGGCAGCGGCGCGAGCTCTGCGTCGACAAGCGGCGCGTAGCTGCCGGGGGAGCGGCGAACGGTCTGCGCCGCGTTGTTGATCAGGATGTCGAGCGAGCCGGCGGCGGCGACGGAGTCGGCGAGGCCGATCACCTGGGCCGGATCGCGCAGGTCGATGCCGACGATCTTGAGGCGGTGCAGCCAGTCGGCGGAGTCGGGCAGGCTCGAGAAGCGGCGCACGGCGTCGCGGGGGAAGCGCGTGGTGATCGTGGTGTGCGCGCCGTCGCGCAGCAGGCGCAGGGCGATGTACATGCCGATCTTGGCCCGGCCGCCGGTGAGCAGGGCGCGCTTGCCCGTGAGGTCGGTGCGGGCGTCGCGTTTGGCGTGACTCATGGCCGCGCAGTCGGGGCAGAGTTGGTGGTAGAACGCGTCGACCTGCGTGTACGGCTTCTTGCAGATGTAGCAGTTGCGCGCCTTGATGAGCGTTCCGGCGGTCGGCGCCTCGGTGGTGGTCGCGAGGGGGATGCCCCTGGTCTCGTCGTCGATGCGGTCGGGGGCGCCCGTCGCGGTCGCGGCGACCACCGCGCGGTCGGCGTCGGCGATCGTGGCGCGCTTGTCGAGGCGGCGTTCCTTCTTGACCGACTTGAACATCTTCGCGGTCGCCCGGCGCACCGTGATGAAGTCGGGGTGCTCCTCGTCGATCGCGGCCATGCTCTCGAGCACCCGCAGGGTGACGGCGAGGTCGTGCGGATCGATCGCGGCGGTCGTCGAGGCGGCGGCGTCTGCGGGGGAGTCAGGCTCGGAAGTCACACACGATTCTAAACGATCGGCGGCCATGGCAGACTCGGGATGTGTCTGCCGCCCACCTGCCTGCCGCCCACCCGCACGACAGCGCGCCGCGACCCTCCCTGAGCTGGGGCCTCGTGCCGGCGGCCGTGCTGAGCAGCTCGGCCCTGCTGCTCTTCGCGTGGCGGGGGACATCGCTCGCCGTGACGGTGGCCGGATACGGGATGCTCGCGACCGCGCTGCTCATCGCGTGGCTGCTCGACCGTTCCGCTCGCAGCGACGGGCTGTTCCGCGACCTGCTGCTGATCGCGATCGGCATGGTGATCGTCAGCACGATCTCGGTGGAGGCCGACATCGGCTGGGTCAACTTCTTCCTGCTCGGGTTCGTGCTCGCGGCTGCCGTGGCCGTGCCGTACGCGGTGTCGCGGTTCGTCTTCCGCGACCGTGTCATCCGGTTCCCGTGGCGGGGCGAATGGCCGTGGAGCCGTGTGCAGTGGGGCTACCTCGCGCTGGTGCTCTTTCTCGGCTGGCTCATCCTCCCGTTCTACTTCATCACCTCCGGCGTCTACCTGAACTGGCCGGCCGTCACCGAGTGGCACGAGATCGCGCGGCTCTTCGTCGGCGTCAATGCTGTGGGAACGTGGGACGAGCTGTTCTTCATCCTCACCGTCTTCGTGCTGTTCAAACGTCACTTCCCGGTCTGGCAGGCGAATCTGCTGCAGGCCGTCATCTTCGTCTCGTTCCTGTGGGAGCTCGGCTACCAGTCGTGGGGGCCGCTGCTCACCATCCCGTTCGCCCTGCTGCAGGGCTGGATCTTCTCGAAGACCCGCTCCCTGCCCTACGTGCTCACCGTGCACCTGCTGTTCGACCTCGTGGTCTTCCTCGTGATCGTGCACGCGCGCAACGACGGGATCATCGGGATCTTCCTGATCTCGCCGTAGCGCGGTCGCCTCGGGTGCGCGGCATCCTCAGGCGCGGTCGGTGCCGAATACCCGCCGCGTGAGGGCCTGCACGTCACGGTCGAGCGCGTCGAGCTTGCCGTCCGTGGTCTCGAGCCGCTGCTCGACGCGGTCGAAACGGACGTCGACCTGTTCGAAGCGCTTGTCGACCTGTTCGAAGCGCCTGTCGACCTGCTCGAACCGGAACGTCATCTCGGTGCGAACGGCGCCAACCTCGGTGCGCACGGAGTCGACGCTCTCACGCACGACCACGGTCAGCGAATCGACGAGCACGCGGAGCATACGCATGCCGATGCCGAGCATGGCGAAGAAGGCCGTGAAGAACAGCCCCAGGAGCACCCAGATCTGCGGTTCGGTCAACCTCGCCATCCGATCATTGTCGGCTCGGATCCGGGGCAACGCCAGGCGTGTGGCCGACGAACGTGAGATCCGCCGACAGGTTGTGGATAACCGGATGCCGCCGCGGGCGGGAGGGTATGGCGAGGCGGGCCCCGGGCTGTCTAGCCTGAGCGGGTGACGGCAACACGGAGATCGGCGGTGGCGCTCGTCGTCGTGCACGGGATCGGGGCGCAGACCCGCGGGGCGACCCTGGTCGAGTGGGTCGAACCGCTGCTGCGGCGCATCGACTGGCTGTCGCGCACGACGGGTGGCGACGGGGTCGTCTTCGAGGGAGTGGAACTGTCGGAGGGGGCGCGCGACATGGTGCTCGCCCGCGCCGACTACAGAGACACCGACGGGAGCCGCCGCGAGGTGCTGCTGCGCGTGACGGAGGCGCACTGGGCGCGGTCGTTTCTCGCCCTGAGGCCCGGCGAGGTGTTCACCTGGGGCGGGATGTTCGTCTGGCGGGCGTTTCTCCGGCTCGCCGTGCACTTCTCCCGCATCCTCTGGCTAGACCCGTGGTGGCGCGTGCTCAGCGCCCCCGTCATCGCGGCCCTGTGGCTTGCGGGTCTCGTCGCTGCCGCCGCAGTGAGCCTGCTCCTGCCGCTGCTCGCCGTGGCTCTCGTGGTGCCGCTGCTGTCGAGCCTGGTGCGGGCCGCGACCGACCGCCTCGCCGAGTTCGTCGGCGACGTGGCCGTCTGGACGCGCCGACCGGTGCGGGCGGCGGCCATGCGGGCCGTCGTGAGGACCGAGATCGCGGATGCCACGGCGCGGCTCGCCGGCCTCGCCGAGGCGGAGGGAATCGACCCGGAGCAGACCCGTGTCGTTGTGCTCGCCCACTCGCAGGGCGCCACCATCTCGGCGCAGACCCTGTTCGACCCGGGCACCCGCGAGCCGCGGCCTCCGGTCGACGTGTTCCTCACCCTCGGGGCGACGCTCACCCTGCTCGGATCGCCGCGGTGGACCACCGGCCGGTTCTCGGCGGTGCGCACCGCCCTGGCGCAGGTGGCGAGGCGCGCCGTCGACTTCAACCCCGTCGAGGAGTGGTCGCGGCTGCCGTCACCGCCGAGATGGCTCAATTTCTGGGCCGTCTGGGACCCGTTCACCGCGGGCCCGATCTCGACCAGCATGCGGGCGCGGGAGGAGCGCTGGCGCGAGAGCTTCGGGCGGCGGGCCGGGCCGACGCGCGGTCCGGAGGAGCATCCGGTGCACAACACGGCCAACCCGCTCACCGACCACCAGTCGTATGTGGGCAACGTCGCCGAGGTCATGGACCCGGTGGCGAGGCTGCTGCTGGGCATGGAGGGACGGATGCCCGTGGCCGCCCACGCGCGCAGCGTGCGTCAGGCTGGCCTGAACCGGGTGCTCGTGGTCGCGCTCGCCGGGGGAGCGGTGGTGGCCGGCTGGCCGTGGTTTGCGGCCCTCGGCGGGGCGGTCGTGCTGCTGTGGGCGAACGGCGCCCTGTGGCGGGCGTTTCTCGAGCTCTCGACCTGGGAGGAGTCAGGCAGCCCGAAGCGCCGAGCCTGGGTCATGGGCTACCTGCTGCGCATCCTGCTGGTGATCTGCGGCGCGCTGCTCGTCGCCGACCCGCTCTGGAGCGTCGTCACGGCGCTCGCCGGGGTGCTCGCCGTCGCCGCGCCCGCGCTCGGGCGGCTGCCCCGCGTGCTGCCCGAGCGCCGCTGACCGTGGCGAGCCCCGTCACGGCCAGTCGGAGAGGGCGCGGTCGAGGGCCGTGACCATCACGTCGAAGCTGCGGTCGACGTCGAGCGGCAGCATAAAGCCGCCGGCGGCCTCGAGCGCCACGAAGCCGTGCAGGCTCGAGCGCAGCATCCTTGTGGCATCGATGGTCTGCTCGCGCGTCAGCCCGTAGCCGGCGAGCGACGAGAATATGACCTCGACGCTCCGCTGGCTCGCGCCCACGTCGTCGGCGTCGCCGGGCGCGGCAGCCCGTAGCGTCGTCGCGTAGCGGCCGGGGTGCGTGCCGGCCCACGAGCGGTAGGCGAACGCGACGGCGCGGATCGCCTCGCCGCGCGAGAGGCCGATGGCCGCGGCGCCCATCGCGTCGGCGAGCTCGGCCTTGGCGCGCACCGAGATCGCCTGGCGCACGCCGTCGAGCGAGGCCACGTGCTTGTAGAGACTCGGCACCTTCACGCCCAGCCGCTCGGCGAGCGCGGCGAAGCTGAGTCCGCCGATGCCGACCTCGTCGGCGAGCTGCGCGGCCTCGTCGACGACGCGGTCGGTGCTGAGGCCGGCCCTAGCCACGGGGAGCGGCAGTCGTCAGAAACTCCACGACCGCGGGAACGACCAGGTCGGCGCGCTGCGACTGGGGGTAGTGCCCGGCGTCTGGCACCATCGTCGCCGTGCCGCCCAGCGCGCCGGCGAGCCACTCGGCCTCGGCGCGCGGGTCGGGGAAGTCGGGATCGAGCTCTCCCATCAGCACGAGCGACGGGGTCTGGACGGCGGGCAGCACCCGCTCGACCGCGCCGTGGTTCAGCCGGGTGGTGCGCGAGAACGCGGCCGCGTAGCCGGGCCGGCGCAGCGCGGCGATGAGGCTGGCGGTGTAGGCCGCGTGGTCGGCGGGCTTCGCGCCCTTGTAGAGCGACGGCAGGTAGGCCTTCCAGACCGTGGCCACCCAGGGGGCGGCGGTGGCCGCTCGCATGACCGATGCCATGATGCGCGACATCTTGGGGTTGCGTCCGAACGGGCCGAGCAGCACGAGACCCGTGACGAGCTCGGGGCGCTTCGCCGCCGTGATGATCGCGGCCGAGGCGCCCATCGAGTTGCCGACGACGACGGCGGGGGAGCCGAGGTGGTCGAGCAGCGCCGCGATGTCGTCGGCCGTCTCGTCGTCGCCGTAGCCCGAGAAGGTCGTGGTGCTGTCGCCGTGGCCGCGCAGATCGGTGGTCACGACGCGGTAGCCCGCGGCGACGAGGCCGGGCACGAGGTGGCGGTAGCTCGCCCTCAGGTCGCCCATGCCGGGCACGCAGAGCACGAGGGGACCGGATCCCGCCGACTCGTAGGCGATCGCGCCATCCGCCCGTTCGAGCATCTGTACCTGTGTCGTCATCATGGACCGTCCTCTTTCTGGCTAGGTTGTATAGCCCTAAAGCTAGTGTCCCTAGCCACAGGTTGTCAAGAGTCTCGCGAAAGCCGCGAGTAGGGGATGATCGAAGCATCATGCCTGAGGATGTCGCCACCACCGCCCCAGCGACGCTTCTCGAGCGCGCACCCCGACCGTTCGACCCGGATGCCGCGTTCGAGAACTTCGCCGGATGGGCCGCCGACCGCGGCCTGAACCTGTATCCGGCACAGGAGGAGGCGCTCATCGAGATCGTCTCCGGCGCGAACCTCATCCTCTCGACGCCCACCGGCACCGGCAAGTCGCTCGTCGCCATCGGCGCGCACTTCGCCGCGCTCGCGCAGGGCAAGCGCAGCTACTACACCGCTCCGATCAAGGCGCTCGTGTCGGAGAAGTTCTTCGCCCTCGTCGACATCTTCGGCGCCGAGAACGTGGGCATGGTCACCGGCGACTCCTCGGTGAACCCCGACGCCCCCATCATCTGCTGCACCGCCGAGATCCTCGCCAACGTCGCACTGCGCGGGGGCGCCGACTCCGACGTCGACCAGGTCGTGATGGACGAGTTCCACTTCTACGCCGACCCCGACCGCGGCTGGGCCTGGCAGGTTCCGCTGCTCACCCTTCCGCGCGTGCAGTTCATCCTCATGTCGGCGACGCTCGGCGACGTCTCGCGCATCGCCGACGACCTGACCATCAGGACCGGACGCGAGACCGCCGTCGTCACCGGCGTCGAGCGCCCCGTGCCGCTGAGCTACAGCTACGCTACGACGCCCGTGCACGAGACGATCGAAGACCTGCTCGCGACCGGGCAGGCGCCGATCTACATCGTGCACTTCTCCCAGCTCGCCGCGCTCGAACGAGCCCAGGCCATGACGAGCATCAAGATCGTGAGCCGCGAGCAGCGCGACGAGATCGCCGAGGCGATCGGCGACTTCCGTTTCACCACGGTGTTCGGGCAGACCCTCAGCCGGCTCATCCGCTCGGGCATCGGCGTGCACCACGCCGGCATGCTGCCCAAGTACCGCCGGCTCGTCGAGCAGCTCGCCCAGCAGGGGCTGATGCGGGTCATCTGCGGCACCGACACGCTCGGCGTCGGAATCAACGTGCCTATCCGCACGGTGTTGTTCACGGCTCTCACCAAGTACGACGGCGTGCGGATGCGCCAGCTGACGGCGCGTGAATTCCACCAGATAGCGGGTCGCGCCGGGCGGGCCGGCTACGACACGGCGGGAACCGTCGTCGCGCAGGCGCCCGAGCACGAGAGCGAGAACGCCAGACTCGTGGCCAAGGCGGGCGACGACCCGAAGAAGATCAAGAAGATCGTGCGCAAAAAGGCGCCGGAAGGCTTCGTGTCGTGGGGCGAGCCGAGCTTCAACCGGCTCATCGCCGCCGAGCCCGAGACCCTCACGTCGAGCATGCAGGTGAGCCACTCGATGATCCTCAACGTGATCGCCCGCGAGGGCGACGCCTTCCAGGAGATGCGCGACCTCATCTTCGAGAGCCACGACCCGTGGCCGAAGCAGCTCGCCATGGCGCGCCAGGCGCTGGCGATCTACCGCACGCTGCGCACCGCGGAGGTCGTGACGCAGGTGCCGCGCGCCGCGCCGATCGAGACGTCGCCGGCCCTCAAATCGGCGCTCGAGGGCGTCGACGGGTTCGACAGCGGCGAGTACGAAGACTGGAACGCCGAGCCGTCACCGGCAGACATCCGCTACGACATCCGCCTCACCGTCGACCTGCAGCCCAACTTCGCCCTCAACCAGCCGCTCTCGCCGTTCGCCCTCGCGGTGTTCGAGCTGCTCGACCCGGAGTCGCCCAGCTACCCGCTCGATGTCATCTCGGTGCTCGAGGCGACCCTCGACGACCCGCGTCCGATCCTCTCGCAGCAGCAGTTCCTCGCCAGGGGAGAGGCCGTCGCGTCGATGAAGGCCGAGGGCATCGAGTACGACCAGCGCATGGAGCTGCTCGAGCACGTCACCTGGCCGAAGCCGCTAGAGGAGCTGCTCGACGCCACGTTCGAGCAGTACAGCGCGACCCAGCCGTGGATCGGCGACTTCGAGCTCAGCCCGAAATCGGTGGTGCGCGACATGTACGAGCGGGCCATGACCTTCGCCGACTACGTGGGCTACTACAAGCTCGCTCGCAGCGAGGGTCTCGTGCTGCGCTACCTGTCCGACGCCTACCGCGCCGTGCGGCAGACCGTGCCCGACGAGGCGAAGACCGAGGAGCTGCTCGACCTCATCGAGTGGCTCGGCGAGCTCGTGCGCCAGGTCGACTCGAGTCTGGTCGACGAGTGGGAGCAGCTGATCAACCCCACGGCGCCGGGCGAGAAGCCCGTTCTGCCGCCGGCGCCCCCCTCGATCCTCGGCAACCCGCGGGCGTTCCGCGTGCTGGTGCGCAACGAGCTGTTCCGCCGGGTGCAGCTCGCGGCGCTCGACAGGTACGACGAACTGGGCGCCCTCGACGCCGCGAGCGGATTCAACGAGAACGTCTGGGCCGAGGCCATGGACGCCTATTTCGACGTGCACGACGACCTCGGCACCGACGGAGACGCCCGCAGCTCGGCGATGCTCATCGTCGACGAGGGACCAGAAACCTGGACCGTGCGGCAGATCTTCGCCGACCCGGCAGGCGACCACGACTGGGGAATCAGCGCAACCGTCGACCTCGCCGAGTCGGCCGAGCTCGGCGTGGCGGTGGTCAAGGTCACCGCGGTGGGACGGCTCGACGCTTTCGCCGCTTCGGCGGACGAGGGTCAGTAGACCGTGCGATCCAAGAAGGCGTTGCCGAACTTGCGCTCGGGGTCGAGCCGGGAGGCGAGCTCTACGAACTCTCCCAGCCTCGGGTAGAGGCCCGCGAGCGCGTCGCGCTCCGCGGTGAACACCTTGCCCCAGTGCGGGCGGGCGCCGAGCGGGAGCAGCAGCGCCTCGATCTCGGGGAGCAGGGCGCGCACCTCGGCCTCGAGCGGCTTCCAGGTGAAGTGGATGCCCACGGCGTCGGTCTCGAACGCGCCGCTCAGCCAGAGCGAGTCGGCACGCATCGTGCGCACCTCGGTGATGTACAGCAGGGGAGCGATGCGCGATCCGAGCGACCGCACCGCCTCGAGCGCGGCAACGGCGTTGCGCCGTGGCACGAGGTACTCGCTCTGAAGCTCGTCGCCGTTCGACGGGGTGAAACCGAGCTTGAAGTGCGCGAGCCTGTCGTTCCACGGCCCGACGACACCGCCCTGCTCGGTCACGTTGGTGACGGGCTGGTCGGGCAGCATGTGCCGTCCCGTGGCCTGCCGCACCGCGCCGAGGATGCTCTCCGGCGGAGCCGCGGCATCCGCCCTGCTCTTGATCCAGGTCGTGCCGATCGTGTCGCCGAGCCAGTCGGTGAACAGGCTCACGCTGTAGGCGCTCGACGTGACGGTCTCGAGGTCGCCGAGCACCGCCGACCAGGGGAGGCCGTCGTACAGGTCCTGCCGCACGTCGAAGGTCGGCTCGATGTCGAGCGTGACGCGGGTCACGATGCCGAGCGCGCCGAGGGAGACGACGGCGCCGTCGAAGTCGGGCTCGCCGCGCCGCAGGGTGTGCAGCTCGCCGTCGGCGGTCACCAGCTCGACCGCCGCGACGGCCGAGGCCAGGTTGCCGTTGCCGTCGCCCGATCCGTGGGTGCCGGTCGCCACGGCGCCCGCGACCGAGATGTGCGGCAGCGACGCCAGGTTGTGCAGGGCCCAGCCGGCCGCCTGCAGCGTCGTGGCGACGTCGCCGTAGCGCGCGCCCCCGGCAACGGTGACCGTGGCGGATGCCTCGTCGACCACCGTCTCGACGTCGAGGTTCTCGAGGCTCACCAGGGTGCCCGCCGTGTCGGCGAGGTCGTTGAACGAGTGGCGGCTTCCCAGGGCTCGGACGCTGCGGGATGCCGCGACGATCCGCTGCACCTCGGCGACGGTGCCGGGGCGCGCGAGGTCGCGGGCGGTGTAGGAGTAGTTTCTGGCCCAGTTCTCACCGGCGATGGAAGACATCCGACCATTGTGCACCGTGACCGGATCGTAGACTGACGCCATGCTCGATCGTGCCCGCATCTGGATGGCGGACTACGCGTATGCGGCACG
>Ga0247817_10001289_pt1 | contig 13244 bp, 9 predicted proteins | sample UWRJL212509R1_FD_178010 | JGI IMG/M metagenome (GOLD analysis project Ga0247817, IMG submission 178010) | Plant litter microbial communities from Arlington Agricultural Research Station in Wisconsin, United States - UWRJ-L212-509R-1 | ecosystem: Environmental > Terrestrial > Plant litter >... | reverse complement strand
ATAAAAAGCCAACACAAATGTGGAACTTTTTAGTAGGCAGCCAATTTCAATTAAACAAACATTGGATGATCCGGGCAGAATGTGGTTTTCTTGCTTCCAGAACTCAAGTGATCGCAGGGCTGCAGTATCGCTTCGGATTATAAAATTTAGCACACATTCATAAAAAAACCTCATAACGATATAATTGTTATGAGGTTTTTTTAATTAAAACGATATGTTATATTTTATAATTTTCTATTTCTATTTTATGATTCAATATTTTTGATGAATAATAACTTATAAATCCTTTATATCCTTCATTACTTTATTTTTTTTAGAATGTTGCCGTTTAAAAGGGACATCACTTGTTAATGTAACACGCAGTGCATGATTCATCCGTGATCTATTGTCTGTATCAGGAGAGTCATCAAAATTAGGCTGATTCATATATCCAAGTTCTAACCTCCATTCTTTTTTTTCATCCAGATTCATTCCAAAACCCACATATGCTCTGTTCTGATCTAAAATCCGATCCAATGGATTAAACACCAACCAGATTTCATCATATACAACTGCATAATATTTCTCTCCTAAATTAAATGATTTTTTAGCCATCATGATCAATGATGTTTCATATTTATAATAATCAAATGTGGTTTGTGTTGGATCTGTTTTTCTACCAAGCCATCGTTCTTCTATCCGGAATCGGAATTGCCATAAGCCTTTTGCCTTTTGAATACGGATTAAATATTGCTGAAACAATCGATAATCCGGCCAGTTGTATGGCTTCGATGCTTCATCGTATGGAAAATTATATTGGTATGCAATACCTGCATTGATACGATTCCCTGAAGGTAAATAATAATTCAGTCCGACTCTTCCAAACAATGCATTTTGTTTTAGGATTACTTCATCCCGAATCCAGTATGCCTCTCCCATCAATCCCCATGGTTTGCCTTCTTTAAACGCATGATAGCCTTCGTAACCATACCAACCTGTATAGTTAACTGGATAAAATTGTGCATGAGTTGTTCCAACAGATATAAATACCTTACAGAGTAAAAACAAGCAAAAAATGTTAAGAACATTTCGTCCCCCGATTCTTAAACAAAAAAGATTCATCATGCTTCAACAAATTAACAATATGGTTTTCCAAGTAAAAGAAGCGATTCATACGCGTTCTCTTAAGAAAGGTAAAGTATTATTTTGGAAAAACGAATATTAAAACAGCGCGTATTCCAAAAGCCGATTTAGATCCTTCTGGTGCTGCTACTGGTATACGTGGACCAACAGCAAGAGAAACGACTTGTGTACCCAATTTAGTAACTCCTGAAAGCGTTGGATTGATAAATGCAGTTGTATTTCCCGCTTGCCAGTTCTGAGTAATCTCTGCATTCCCCCCTAAGCCTGCGCCGCTTTTCCAGTTGTATGTAAAGAAGGGCTGAAGGAATAATTGATTCACTGCAGGACTGCTTTCGTCTCCTGCAACTGACCATATCTGATTTGCAAGCGCGCCTATTGTTATACCGTGCGATTGTTTTAAAACCAATGCTGTAGGACCAACACCAAATTTTTTTGATCCTAGAAAATCATTGGTTGTTGTTGGTATAAGAAATGCCGGACCAGCCCCAAATATGATTCCGCTCTTGGATGGCGTAGGTGAAAAAAAAGCACTTGCTGTTGTGCTTCCAAGGCCTGATTCTTGTCTTCCTTCTCCTGATACATTGTATTGCGATACAACAGGAAGAATGACCCGTGCAATTACATTCCATTTTTCAGAAAGACTGATTGGAATTACCGGCTGAATATTGAGTGTGTTTTTGGAACCATTGTATGTACCAATGCCAATATCCGTATTGTTTTGAAAAGGCACACTTATAAGCGAAGCAACCGGATTGGATAATTTTTTAGCAAGCTCTGCGGCATCTGCCGGTGCCGGCTTCGGCTCGTCCTGCGCAAATGTATTCATGTGAACAGAAAGCACACACGCAAAAATGATTGAAGCCTTTATTCTTTTTTTCATATAAAAATGCTTTTATTTTAAATGCAAAACGGTCATAACTGAATGACCGTTTTACATTTAAACTTATTGAATATAAATAATTATCTCTTGTTTTTTATAGGAAAGTTTTACCTAGTCTTATAAGTTCCTTATGTATTAATTTTTCAAGAAAGTTTCAATGGTAACTTTATTAATTTTTCCGTTAAAAGCATTGTCACGTTCTTTGTAATCGATTGATACCGGAGTTTCCGGATCAATACCTACACTAACGCCTTCATCTGCCGAATATACGAATGGCTGTGTTTTAGGAATAGTTCCTTCTGATACGATTTGCCCATCCACATATAATCTACATTTCCCTCCGGATCCCAGTTTAAAGGCATCTATAATAAATTCATATTTTATACTGTGTTTTCCAGCCGTTAATGCTTTTAATGCTTTGATGTTCGTTCTCTCCAGGCCAAAGTAATTGTACTCATGATGCACAATACCATTTTTGATATACAATGACCATCCACCAAATCTACCTGCCTGGGCTATAAGAACACCATTGGATGATGAGTTAGATACATCTACATCAGCTGTGATCGAATAAGAACGGCTCTTAATATTGATACATGCATTTTCTGTTACACTCATTCCCTTGTAAAGATTTAAAGAAGTACGTGATCCCATCAGATCTGGTCTTCCCGCAATAGTAGCATCAAAACGTTCAAAGGTGCGGTCATCAAGAGGCAGTACATTGTATTTCACAGCCTCTTTAAGAAAAAGTTCCTGCAGTTCCTTAAGTTTTTGAGGATTAGATGCAGCCAGATCATTTGCTTCGCTGAAATCTTCTTTTACATTGTATAATTGCCACACATCTTTATCAAACGGATGGAGCGCTTGTCCCCATGGATATTTATGAATGGTACGAGCAACCCAACCATCACTGTAAATGGCGCGGTTACCGAACATTTCAAAGTATTGTGTTTTGTGAACTGCCGGAGCATCTGCCTTATCAAATGAATACAACATGCTAAAACCTTCAATTGGTCTTTGTTCAATTCCATTTACAATTTTAGGAGCAGGTATATGACACGCTTCATAAATAGTTGGTGCAATATCGATCGCATGACAGAATTGCGTACGTACTTCATTGGATGCTTTAATTCCTTTTGGCCAGTGTACCACGACACCGTTACGTGTTCCGCCAAAATCAGCTGCCACCTGTTTCGTATATGCAAAAGGTGCATTACCCGCAACTGCCCAGCCAACAGAATAATGCGGATATGTTTCAGGTCCACCCCACTTATCCATATTTTTATATATACCTTCAAAATCTTCTGATAGGCCATTCAAACACGTCATCTCATTAAAAACGCCAGTCATAGTACCTTCAGCACTTGAACCGTTATCTCCTACTACATAATACACTAGTGTGTTATCCATCTCTCCCATCTCAGTCAATGCATCTAACAAACGTCCTACTTCATGATCCGTATAGGCTGCAAAACCTGCAAACACTTCCATCTGATGCGCAAACAATTCTTTTTCTTTTGGAGAAAGTTTATCCCAATCCTTCACATCTACAGGCTTTGGTGCAAGCTTTGTTCCTTTGGGTACAATGCCCATTGCAATCTGTCTGGCAAGTGTCTCTTCACGTAGTTTATCCCAGCCCATATCAAACTTTCCTTTATATTTTGCTATCCATTCTTTGGGTGCATGATGCGGTGCATGGGTAGCACCTGTAGCAAAGTATGTATAGAAAGGCTTATCGGGAGTTAAGGATTGTTGCGCTTGAATCCAATTAATAGCCTGATCAGTCATATCCTTTGTGAAATGATAATTCGGAGTATTGGGTGTTTCTATTTTCGCTACACCATCGTAAATAGCCGGTGCCCATTGATTTGTCTCACCTCCGATAAAGCCATAAAATTTATCAAAGCCCGATTGTGTTGGCCAACGATCGTATGGACCGGATACAGAAACTTCCCAGGGTGCAGTTTCATGATATTTACCAAAGGCAGCCGTGCTATACCCATTCTGGCGAAGCACTTCTGCTACCGGTGTTATAGTCTGTGGACGCACACCTGTATTTCCAGGAAAGGCAGTTGCCACTTCCATGATAGCACCGGCATTATTACTATGGTGATTGTATCCTGTAAGAATAGCTGTCCTCGTTGGAGAACAAAGCGCTGTTGTATTAAAATTGGTGTATTTTAAGCCTGTACTTGCTAGTTTCTCAAGTGCTGGCTCCTGAACAGGTCCGCCAAAAGCACTTGATACTCCGAAGCCCTGATCATCAATTAAGATAACAAGCACGTTAGGCGCACCTTTAGGAGCCTTTACTTCAAAGCGCTTCGGCGCTTTTGCATTTCGTGCATCCAGTTCTGTAATGGCCGGATATATAGGTTCCTTGATTGGAAGAATTGTCCGATCAATGTCACCTGAAGCAGCTGTGTCTACTGAAGTTGATGGAACTTCTTTGGGTTTAGTTGAGCATGAATAGAGTAATGCTGCGCTAATAAATAAGGGAATCAAAAATAAACGTTTCATGTATGAAAATTTTAATGATGCATTAAGTTATTTCTTTAAAAATCAATACTAAATTAAAGGAAAGAAATTATAAGCTATAGAAAAAGGGTATTATTAAATAATCCTGTATTTTACACTAAAATTTACAGATAATTTATATTAGATCTTTTAAAAATCTAGCAGAACCACGTCCCTGGCAATTAATTATACGCATACTATCTTTATATGAAATAGTAGTTTCCTTAATGCGTTCCTTCGATACATAAAACAAATCTCCTTCCTGAGGATTTGGCACACTTGGAACATATACTGCAACCATAGTATCATTGATTTCTTCAATCAGATACGCCAGCTGCCAGAATTCTTCTATAGAAAGCAATACAACTCTAAATACTTTTTTATCATCTACACCAATCATAGACTCTCCCATCTGTTTCATAAATGAATACCCCGGGATACGATATAATAACTTGTGTTCTATCCAATTTGAAAACTTAGTAGCAACAGCAAATCTTGCAATAATACCCATCACTATGCCTACAAAAAGTAGTATTAACAATACTGCCCAATATGCTTTTCCAACTCCAAAAACAGAATGATACGGTAAGATATCTGCAATTGGATTCGCTAATTCCTTCAGTTTATCTAACGCGCGATCAATTACTACAAGGACTACTAATATTGGTACCAGAAATAAAATTCCCCGAATCAATGTTTGTTGAAATAGGTTGATTATTTTTTTCATACATCAATCATGTAGAAGTGAGTAAAATATAAAATATTAAAATGTAAGCCTCTGTTGAAATTTTTAATTCATATATGACTCCAACAAACAATTTAATTATTATTCAACGAGAGCATTATCAGGTTTGATCCATTCGATAAATAATCTGTATCCTAATGACATGATTATAGCACCTGTAAACAAACCAATAAATCCTGACAATACAAAGCCTCCAATCACACCAATAAATATTACCACCATTGGTACCGGGGCCCCTTTACCCAGCATAAGCGGTGTAAGAATGTTATCAGAAAGGCTCACCAGTATCATTACCACAGACCATATAACAGCAGGCATGGTTTCTTTCGTAACAAAAAAGTATACAACAACTGCCAGTGAAACTAAGATCGCAGGAATTTGAACAACAGCAAAAATAAAAACGACCAATGTCAATATACCTGGATAAGGAACACCTGCAAGTACAAATACGACTCCATGCAACAAAGCCAAAACAAAGCCTTCTCCAAGCACACCTTTTACAACACTTCCAACAGTCTTTATTGCTAAGTCAGCAAATTCATCGCCTCTATTACCAGCAATCTTTTTGAAGAAGTTACGAATTGCTTGTCCAATATCATCACGAACTAATAGTACACCAGCAATACAAACAGATAAAATTAATTGTATCACGCCACCAACTGCACCCAATATGCCCTTCATGAAAACTTTTCCCAACTCCACAAGCTGGTCTTGGTGTGACAGAACAAATGCTTCTTTGTCTAAAGAAACAGATCTCCAGGTATCATATACTTTAGCACCTACAAGTGGTAGTGATTTGACTTTTTCATTGGGCAGCGGAATAGCTATCGGATCGGTGATATATTTCGATTTTATTTCTGCTATTTCATCCACAAGTGAAGTAATCATTATAAAAATCGGTACGATCACTACTACTAAGAAAATTGCAACAAGTAGGAATGATGCCAGTTTTGGCCTGTCACCTATTTTTCTGGACAAAAACCGATGTAAAGGTAACAGCGCCAATGCCAGTATAAGACTCCAAAGTAAAACACTTACAAAGGGATTTAAAATCAACAAACACCAAACGATGATGATTAAGAGAAAAATCATTCGAATGGTTATATCGTAAAAAGAATTCGTTGGGGATTGATTATTCATATCAAAATTTTATTTGAATTATTAAAAGTATTCATATTAATCGAATATGTATGAAAGATATTTCATAATTTCTTATTCAGAATCAACCTCTTTTTAAAAAGCTGCCTTTATTCACCCATCAAAAACGATGTAGCATCCATCTTACCCTTTTATATTTACATGAGTTGAAACTACCTCACTCCAGCGTGTTTGATTACTGGCAACAATTCCGGAGCCATGCCATGATCGCCATTATAGACCTCTTTTATAACTTTATCTAAGATAAAGGCTAAACAACAAATCTATTACCAACAACAAGCTAGTTGCTTTTTTATTATTTTCAAATCCTTCACCCATCTATGCTGCCAAGCTCTGAAAACAACATTTAGATCTATCCCAATAAATTAAAAAAATGAAGCCCAGCTTCAATCTTAGAATTAACCTCATTGCCAATCACAATATGATTATTAATAAATAATCAATGAATACCTCTAAAACAATAGAAATCTTCTATATTCTAACATATATATTATTTCATATAGGATGATATTATATATATTTATGCATTCAAAAATTACGCTTTTAAAAAGAAATCCATCGCATTATTTTTCGATTAAATTTTAATAATAATGAAAACATTCAGTTTAATCATAACTTTTTTGTTTTTAGCACAAACAAAAGTTCTGGCTCAAGTGCGGCCTAAAATAGGTTTGGTTTTAAGTGGTGGCGGTGCAAAAGGTCTGTCGCATATTGGAATTTTACAAGCCATAGATAGTGCAGGACTTAAAATCGATTATCTTACCGGAACAAGTATGGGCAGTGTTATTGGCGGTTTATACTCTATTGGATATTCAGGTAATGATATTGAAAATATTGCCCACCAATTAAATTGGAGTACGTTATTAAGCAACAAACCTGATTACAGAAATATCAGTATAGATGAAAAAGATGAATATGGCAGATATTCTCTAGAGTTGGGTTTAGACAAACTGCATCCCATAATACCATCAGGATTAATTGAATCAGAAGAACTTTGGCTAACATTGAATCAATTATTTTCTCCTGTATATGACGTCAAAGATTTTTCAAAATTCAATATTCCTTTCAAATGTATTGCAACTGATCTTTCAACAGGTGCAGCTGTTGTTCATTCAAAAGGAGAAATAGTAACAGCTATACGCTCCAGTATGGCAATACCAAGTGTGTTCACCGCAGTAAATTACGACTCAACAAAATTAGTAGATGGTGGTATTATCCGGAATTTCCCAGTAGTAGATATTAAAGAAATGGGAGCTGATTATGTGATTGGCGTTAACTTATTTCAAGGACTGCCTGACATCACTAAATTAAATACTGCTATGGATATTTTTTATCAAATCACACAGTACCGCGACGCTGAAGATCTGGTAAAAGAAAAAGCATTGTGCAATCTTATTATTGAACCTCCGTTGGAAAAATATTCTGCAGGAAGCTTTGGTAATGCAAACGATATTATAGCTATTGGAAAAGAAATGGGCAAATTATATTATCCATATTTTAAAAAATTAGCCGATTCATTAAACGCTATTCAAAAGGAAAATTTCAACCCAACAAATCGATTACCTGAAAAGAATACATTAACAATCGATGAAATTGAATTCGTTGGAATTGAAAAAACCAGTAAAAGTTTATTACAGGAAAAAATCGGAGTTGAATTAGGCAATGATTATACAATACATCAAATAAATGAAGGTTTTAGAAACGCATTTTCAAGCCGTTACTACAACACAGTTTACTACCAATTGATACCAACCGAAAAAGACCATGTAAAGTTGATCTGCATTGTAAAAGAAGCGCCGTTGACACAAGCAAAAGTTGGCATATCATACCTCACGTTTACAGGGTTTGCCGTGATTGCAAATCTTACTGCCAGAGATTGGATATTTACCAAATCTCGCTCGATGGCCAAATTCGCCGTTGGCGAATATTTCAGAGCCTTTGTACAACATAGACAAGCATTTGGAGAGAAAGCAAGTTCGTATTTGAATGTTTGCTATGGCTACGATCATTTACCTTTAAGTTTATATGATGAATCAGATAAACGATCTGTTTACAATATCAATAGATCTGTGTTTGATATAAATCTGACTAAAGTACTCAATAAGGATTGGAGCATTACCGCTGGAACAACGCTTCAAAATATTCGGTACTCGCCTGAAGTAACTCCTGAATTAAGTTATAAAGGAAATTTCACTGAAATATATTCTTATGTACGAGCAGAATCTAAAACAATCAATAGTCCGAATTTCCCAACATTGGGACATGAGCTATTGGTTGAAATGGGTATTGATTACAACCGTTCTCTACACATAACATCGGATTCATTAAACCAGAATGTAGCAGAAATTTCGAATAAAGTTGAAAGCAGTCCTGAATTATATCGCGTAAGATTAAGGTATATTAAGTATCAATCATTAAGTAGAAAATCAACTCTTATATATAAAGTTGATGGTGCGTATTGTATTCATTCAAAAGATTTTATTTTCGATAATTATTTTGTAGGTGGTGTGCAACAAATATTAAATCCGCAGATACCATTCGTAGGCATTAATGAAGGGCAGGTGATAACAAATGCAACAGGTATTGCAATGATTGGTTATCAATACAATCTTGCAGGGCATATCTTACTCTTAGGAAGAGTGAATACCAACGTATACAATTTTGATGATCTATGGTCAGTAGATCAAACGCAACCGCATCAGGCAAAATGGATCAATGGATTTTCTGCAGGCATTGGATACGATATTGGATCATTACCAATGGAAATAACCGCAATGTATTCTCCTGAGATCAATGTTATTTATTCAAATATAAAAGTTGGATTCATATTCTAAGCAGAAAGGATTACATGGAACATTTTATAAAATATTCCATGCAATCCTTCTTTTCATTTTCGAATACTTAAATCAACATTCGGTCATTCATTCCATAAATATTACCCGTTGGCTAAAGCACAACGGCAATGAAGCGCAACGTATCTTATTTTAAAGAAAGCTGCGCTTCATTGCCGTCTCATTTATGTGAAGGATTAATAATCAGATTTATTTTACACATCTAAAACTCTGATGTTCCATAGAAAAGTCCCGAGTGTTTTCATACGTCTTGCAACTCTATATCCGGAACAATAGGATTCATTGCATAAGAAAGAGCCTGCGCGTGTAACACGTTTCTGAGATAATAAATCTACTGTATTTTTACAATTACCATAAAGATAGTTTTAATAAATAATTGTAACTTCGTTTAGTTCCTTCATTTTATGCTGAATATATATAGGATACATGTATTTTTCATTTTAGCAGTTTTGTTCCTCCAATCAACGAAACTGATTGCTCAAAACAATACATCTTATCAATTCTGGCCTGAAATTGATTTTACTAGTAAGCCTTTTAATAAATCAACAATAGGAATTGATATCTATGCAAACCGGGAATCGTATGCTGAGAACACTTCTATGTTCGGTTATCAATCAGGTATGGGCGGCAAAATCTGGTTTAATCATTATTTCAAATCAAAAGTAAAAACATCTGCTTTTTTTGAACCGATCTATAACAAAGCTAATCATGAATCGGGACACAGTAACACGATGGAATATCGTATTGCTATTCAAAATGTATACTACGCACCCTTCAAACGCTGGACCTTACAAAACAGGATCCGGATTGAAGACCGCATCATTGAAAATAGTTCAGGTGATTTTGTTAATACTGTTCGCCCACGTTATTTAATAAAATCCATTATAGGCATTAATAAAAAAGTGCTTATACAAGGTGCATTGTATCTGCTTGCATCAAATGAAATCATGTTTAATACCGGTAGCTCCGTCACCGGCTATCATATTTTTGATCGAAATTTAAGTCAGATAGGACTTGGCTATTGCATTACCGATTATATAAACCTGGAAGCCCAATACGCATATACAATACGACTTGGAGCTAGTGGCAACTATTCAACGATAGAGGCTTTGGCTGTTACACTCTCCTTCAATAATATTTTTTCTGTGGAATATTTTAAAGGATATTTCCATAAGGATAAAACTGATTAATGGAATAAAAATTTGTATTACAGTCTTAGTTTATAAGAACCTTATATTATTTGTTATATCAGGTATTGCGCAAACAAGCAAAATGGCGCTGCAGTATATGAAATTTTTGCTGTACAGGTAATGAACGGATATTATCCTTTATATAATAACGAAGCTGAACGAGCGTGTATTTTTCTATGTACCCTAGATCATTGCTATTGATCTTAAAATAACCATCGTATGTTTTTTTAGGACGATCACTTTTAAATGAATCATATGGTAGTAAAATTACGGTACTATCCGAAAGCTGTATAGCAAGGTCTTTTGTATAATTAAACTTCTTATCTGTTTCAACCCGTATCACTAAAAAATAATCTTTATCAATTGAATACATTGCTGCAGATACTTTTAATGTATCATCTATATAGATCGGTTCAAAATCAACCCCGCGGATCATAACGCCATCTGCCCGTACATAAGATTGTACGTTGCAACTATCCTGAGCAAGAGTATTACCCAATCCTGCAATCAACAGAAAAAAGATAATCACGCTATTTCTAAAATATACAGTCATGGTTTCAGCGTTGAAAAAATCAATTTATAAAACTTTTTCCATTAAACCGAAAGCTAATCACTTTCGCTTTCTCCGCTCATCTTTCTTTTTAGATATAAAAACATAAAAACCGGAAAAATCAAAAAGCACACGCTGCCTATAAAGATCAATAAATACTGAGATTCAGAAGAATTCTTAGCCGCTACTTTTACATTTGCTTTTAAGTTTTTTGCATGCTGGTAGCGAATATCAAACAGGTAATTGGAATAACCATACGCATTAGCCATTTCATACACTTCAACAGCTGCATGCACACGGTTTAATGCCAGCAAAGAATTTCCCAGGTCAAAAAGTAAATGTGCTAGAATCTTATCCCTCGATTTCGTGTAAGTCAATTGTTCATTCAATTGATAAAACAGGTCACTTTTCAATTTCAATAATTGGCTTTGATTCAAATCTGTTTTAGGAATTGTATCGTCGCCAAAGCTTGTATTGATAAGAAAATCGGATGCGATATACGTATCTCCGTTTATTCTCGCTTCAAGAATTTTAACATGCAGCCATTCAGAATCTACATGCGATAATGGTTCTATTTTAATAGCTGCTTTGATCCATCTAAGCGCATTGCGGTATTCACCTAATAATTCGTATACCGTTCCTAAATTTGCTGCAGTCTCAAATCTACCTGGCTTGATTTTTTCAATTTCCAGATAAATTTCTTTTGCCTCTTTATACTTGCCTTGGGCTACTTTAATCAATCCGTAATCTGAGTAATAATCGATATCCTTGGTTGCTTTCCAAAGACTATCCAGACGAGCTGCTTCTGCGTCTAACTTCTCTACCAAAAAAATATGTCCGTAAGGTACATCAAAACCAAATTTGTCTTTTGTAATGACTGCTCCATCTTTTAGTTCGGTTACATTGTTGATACAAGCCGTTGCCTGAATGAAAGTAATAATCAATAAACAAAATACAAACCCAATTCTACTCATGTAATTATTGAAATAATGTTTACAATAGTTAATTCTAATTCCTCATTTAAGATATTGAATTAAATTCAATATTCAAGATTCGAGTAATAAAATAAAACAATTCCTATTGAAAATGAAATAACAAAACATTCTATTAATTAATATTTGTTTATCCGGCTGGCGCAAGCATTCGCTTGTGCCTTCTAACTGGTAACAATTAATTACACACTGTCCCACGACTAAAGTCGGGGGGCTATACAAAAAAAGCCTTCCGATATTTCTATCGAAAGGCTTTTTAAATATAAGAAAGAACAGATTAAACTGTTTCTTTTTTCGTGTTTCTCAAACGTTCGTTCTCGTCAAGAAGGATCTTACGCATACGTAAAGACTTAGGCGTAACCTCGATGTATTCATCCTTCTGGATGTATTCCATCATCTCTTCTAATGAAAAGTTAATTTTCGGAGCGATCTTAGCGTTATCATCTGTACCAGATGCACGCATGTTAGTCAATTTCTTCTCACGTTGAACGTTTACAGTGATATCGTTCTGACGGTTGTGCTCGCCGATAACCATACCTTGGTAAATAACATCACCCGGTTCGATGAAGAATTTACCTCTATCCTGTAATTTATCCAATGCATATGCAGTAACATCACCGCTATCCATAGAGATGATAGAACCACTTACACGTTCAGCAATAGTTCCTTTGTAAGGCTCGTATCCATCCAAACGGTGTGTCATGATTGCTTCACCGAATGTTGCAGTCAATACGTTTGTACGTAAACCAATGATACCACGTGAAGGTATTCTGAATTCTAAGTGTTGTAAGTCACCTTTTGGTTCCATGATCAACAACTCACCTTTACGTTGAGTAGCTAATTCGATTACTTTACCAGAAGTTTCCTGAGGAACATCAACTACCAATACTTCTACCGGCTCGCAACGTTTGCCATCAATTTCTTTATATAATACTTGTGGTTGACCCACTTGTAATTCATATCCTTCTCTTCTCATTGTCTCGATCAACACAGACAAGTGAAGAATACCACGACCGAATACTAAGAATTTATCTTCTGACTCACCTGGTTGAATACGTAATGCCAAGTTTTTCTCTAATTCTTTGTTCAGACGATCTCTGATGTGGCGAGAAGTTACAAATTTACCTTCTTTACCGAAGAATGGAGAGTTGTTGATTGTGAAAAGCATACTCATTGTAGGCTCATCAACAGCGATACGAGGAAGTTCCTGAGGATTTTCAAGATCTGTAATTGTATCACCA
>Ga0247817_10001288_pt1 | contig 13259 bp, 23 predicted proteins | sample UWRJL212509R1_FD_178010 | JGI IMG/M metagenome (GOLD analysis project Ga0247817, IMG submission 178010) | Plant litter microbial communities from Arlington Agricultural Research Station in Wisconsin, United States - UWRJ-L212-509R-1 | ecosystem: Environmental > Terrestrial > Plant litter >... | reverse complement strand
CGGGGATAAAGCCGCCATTCTTTTTCATGTCATCAGACATTTGCTTAGGGTTAACCGTGATAGCAGTATAGAAGTAAGTGAATACGATGATCAATACTGCCAACAAGCCATTGTGCAACCATGATGTATAGTTAGACAATTGTATCAGGATACCATTTGAAGCCGCCTTTGGAAAGAACGAAGCTACAGTAGCCGGAATAAACATAAGCGCCTGAGCAAATATAATAGGCATAACACCGGCAGCATTTACCTTTAAAGGAATGTACTGACGTACGCCGCCATATTGTTTGTTGCCTACTATACGTTTAGCATACTGAACCGCAATTTTGCGGGTTCCCTGTACAATAAGTATGGTAAACATCACCACACCTATAAGTGCTACCAACTCAACTATAAAGGCAATTAAACCACCTTGTCCACCTGTGCGGTTTAAAAACTCCGCTGCAAATGCACTTGGCAACTGGGCTATAATGCCCACCATTATAATTAATGATATACCATTACCAATACCTTTATCTGTAATTTTCTCGCCTAACCACATTACAAATAATGTACCAGCGGTTAATACCATGGTATTCATTATAGTAAACATTGGGTTAGCAATCAATATCTCGTTAGCAGTTACCTGTGAGTTTAGGTAAGCTACGGCCTGTACAGCGGTAATAAAGATAGTTAGATAACGTGTCCACTGGTTGATCTTGTTGCGGCCACTTTCGCCCTCTTTTTGCATTTTAGCAAAATAAGGTACTGCTATACCCAACAACTGCATCACAATGGATGCAGAGATGTAAGGCATAACACCTAACGCGAAAATTGATATACGCGAAAAAGATCCGCCCGCAAACATGTTTAACAAACCAACCAAGCCTTCGGCTTGCTTACTGTCTGTTTGTGAGGCATCTACACCCGGTAAACGCACAAAGGCGCCTACACGGTATATTAAAAGAAATAAGAGTGTGTTAATTATACGCACTCTTAGATCTTCAATTTTCCAGATATTGGATAATGTGGTGAAGAATTTCTTCATACAAATATTATAGCTTAACTATGGAGCCACCAGCTGCTTCAATTGCTTTTTGCGCGGTAGCGGTAAACGCATGTGCTGTAATTTCTACTTTGGCTGTAAGTTCGCCACGGCCTAATATTTTAACCTTGTCGTTCTTTGATGCCAAACCATGCTCTCTCAAAGTTGAAAGATCGATGGTTGAAATTGAGAACCTCTCGGTTAAGCCTTGCAATACGTCAAGGTTTACACCAACGTACTCTACACGGTTAGGGTTTTTAAAGCCAACTTTTGGTACACGGCGTTGTAATGGCATTTGGCCACCTTCAAAGCCTATTTTAGTGCTTGTACCTGAGCGTGAACCGGCACCTTTATGACCACGTGTTGATGTACCACCACGGCCAGAACCTGTACCACGACCAATTCTTTTTCTATTTTTAGTAGAACCTTCTGCAGGTTTTAAATTATTTAAGTTCATGATATTAAATGTTTTCTACCGCTACAAGGTGGTTAACTTTTCTAACCATACCAATAATAGCCGCATTAGCTTCAACTTCCACGCTGTGGTTTATTTTTTTCAAGCCCAGTGCTGCCACTGTTCTTTTTTGGCGCTCGCTCCTATCGATCACGCTTTTGATCTGGGTTATTCTGATCTGTGCCATGTTCTGATTATCCGTTAAATACTTTTCCTAAACTAATACCACGTTGCTGAGCTACCGTGTTAGCATCACGCAGTTGCGATAATGCTGATACAGTTGCTTTAACCACGTTATGCGGGTTTGATGAGCCTTTTGATTTTGCCAATACGTTATGTATACCGGCACTCTCTAACACTGCACGCATTGCACCACCAGCAATTACACCGGTACCGTTAGCAGCTGGTTTTATAAATACAAAACCGCCAGAGAATTTTCCAATTTGCTCATGAGGTACAGTACCGTTAATGATAGGAACTTTTACAAGGTTCTTTTTAGCGTCATCTATACCTTTTGCAATAGCTTCTGTAACCTCTTTAGCTTTACCTAAACCGTAACCTACCACACCTTGCTCATCACCTACCACTACTATGGCAGAGAAGCTGAAAGTACGGCCACCTTTGGTTACTTTGGCTACACGCTGTATGCTAACCAAACGATCTTTTAATTCGATCTCGCTGGTTTTTACTCTTTTTATGTTAATTGTTGACATTTCTTTTCTTCCTACTGATTAAAAGTTTAAACCACCTTCACGTGCACCTTCGGCCAGTGATTTAACACGACCATGATAAAGGTAACCGTTTCTGTCAAAAACCACATCAACTATACCGGCTGCAATAGCTTTTTGAGCTACCAGTTTGCCTACGGCTACTGATTGATCTGACTTGGTACCATCAGCAGAAAACTCTTTTGATAAAGATGATGCTGATACAAGGGTTTTGCCGTTAACATCGTCAATGATCTGCGCATAAATGCCTTTATTGCTTCTGTACACTGACAAACGTGGACGGGTTGAAGAACCTGAAAGGCGCTTCCTGATACCCATTTTAATTCTGTCTCTTCTTGATAATTTCGCTTTAGCTGCCATGACGATTATTTTTTAGATGCTGATTTACCTGCTTTTCTTCTTAATACTTCGCCTGCAAACTTGATACCTTTACCTTTGTATGGTTCAGGAGCACGTAACGAACGTATTTTTGCCGCTACCTGGCCTATAAGCTGCTTATCGTTTGATTCCAGAATGATGGTTGGGTTTTTACCCTTATCAGCAGTAGTTGAAACTTTAATTTCTTTTGGTAACTCAAACACATAGTGGTGAGAGTAACCTAATACAAGGTCTAACGTGTTGCCGTTATTAGTTGCGCGGTAACCCACACCTACTAATTCCTGAACAATTTTGTAACCTGTTGTTACGCCAACAACCATGTTGTTTAACAATGCGCGGTATAAACCGTGTAATGCTTTGTGGCGTTTTTGATCAGTTGGGCGTTGAACCAATAGTTCAGTACCTTCCTGTACAATTTTAATATCGGTATCAACCGCTTGATGCAATTCACCGTTAGGGCCTTTTACTGTTACTACGTTATCAGCTGATACGGTAACGGTAACGCCTGCAGGTATTGCAATTGGTGATTTTCCTACTCTTGACATTGCTTAATTCCTCCTATTAATATACGTAGCATAAAACCTCACCACCAACATTTAACTGTTTAGCTTCTTTATCGGTCATTACACCTTTAGAAGTTGACAGGATGGCGATACCTAAACCATTTAATACACGCGGCATGGTATCCATACCTGCGTATCTGCGTAAACCCGGGCGGCTTATGCGCTCAATTGAACGGATAGCTGGAATTTTAGTTATTGGATGGTACTTTAAAGCAACTTTAATTATGCCTTGCGGACCATTATCCTCAAACTTATAGTTTGCAATGTAACCTTTATCAAAAAGAACTTTAGTGATCTCTTTTTTAAGGTTTGATGCAGGAATTTCAACAACCCTATGGTTGGCTTTAATAGCATTCCTTACTCGTGTAAGATAATCTGCGATTGGATCTGTATTCATTATTTATTGTTTGTGACGATGGTTTCCTTCCCGGCCTTCCGGGCGACCTTTCATCGGTTAATTCTTTTTTTTAGCTTAAAGCAAAAAGCGCAAAGCTAAAAGCATTATGCTTTCACCTTTGAGCTTTCAGCTCAATATTACCAAGAAGCCTTTTTAACTCCCGGGATCTTGCCTTCAAGAGCCATCTCGCGGAAAGTAACACGCGAAATACCAAACTGACGCATGTAACCACGTGGGCGGCCTGTTAATTTGCAACGGTTGTGCAGTTTTACAGGTGATGATGCTTTAGGTAATGCATCTAATGCAACCCAATCACCAGCTTCTTTTAACGCTGCTCTTTTCTCAGCATATTTAGCCACTAATTTAGCACGTTTAACTTCGCGTGCTTTTACGCCTTCTTTAGCCATTGTTATTTTGATTTTTAAATGGTAAACCAAATTCTTTCAGTAACTCTAATGCTTCAACATCATTAGTTGCCGAGGTTACAAAGGTAATATCCATACCTTGTATTTTGTTAATTTTATCAATGTTGATCTCTGGGAAGATAATTTGCTCGGTAATACCTAAAGTATAATTACCTCTTCCGTCAAAACCTTTATCATTAATACCTTTAAAATCGCGGATACGTGGCAGAGCTACAGAGATCAAACGATCTAAAAACTCATACATGGTATTGTCGCGCAAAGTAACGCGTACACCAACCGGCATGTTTTTACGCAGTTTGAAGTTAGAGATATCCTTTTTTGACTTTGAAGATACCGCCAGCTGACCAGTAATAGTGGTTAGCTCAGTGATAGTATTCTCAATCAGTTTCTTGTCAGTAGTAGCACCGCCAACACCCTGGTTGATGGCAATCTTCTGCAATTTAGGAACCTGCATTACGCTTTTGTACTGAAATTTATCTTTCAGGTTAGTGCGTATCTCTTGCTTGTATTTTGTTTTTAATCTTGGTGTGTAAGTTGACTCGGCCATTACTTAATTTCCTCCCCTGATTTTTTTGCTACTCTAACTAATTTACCGGCATCGCTTTTCTTACGGCCTACGCGGGTAGTTGTTCCTGTTTTAGGATCAATTAACGCCAGGTTTGAGATGTGTATAGCAGCTTCCTGCTTTACAATACCGCCATTAGGGTTAGCTGCATTTGGTTTAGTGTGTTTAGATACCATATTGGCACCCTCAACAATAGCACGATTTTTATCAACTATTATTTCCACAATTTTACCTTGTGATCCTTTTGAATCACCGGCTATTACTTTTACTAAATCTCCTTTACGGATCTTCAGTTTAATTGCTCTGTTTTCCTTTTTCATGTTACAATACCTCCGGTGCTAATGAAACGATTTTCATAAATTGTTTCTCACGCAGTTCTCTAGCAACAGGGCCGAAGATACGAGTGCCTCTCGGCTCATCCTGGTTGTTCAATAAAACAGCCGCGTTATCGTCAAAACGGATATATGAACCGTCTTTTCTGCGAATCTCTTTTTTAGTTCTAACCACAACGGCTTTTGATACTGTACCTTTTTTGATGTTACCAGATGGCAGTGCGCTTTTTACAGTTACTACTATCTTATCACCAATTGAGGCATATCTTTTACCGGTACCGCCTAACACACGGATCACTAAAACTTCTTTAGCTCCGCTGTTGTCAGCTACATTTAATCTTGATTCCTGTTGTACCATCTTATTTAGCCCTCTCTAAAATTTGAACTAATCTCCAGTTTTTGTTTTTGCTCAGCGGACGAGTTTCCATAATCAATACGGTATCGCCAACACCACAAGTGTTAGCTTCGTCATGTGCCATAAACTTGGTAGTTTTCTTTACGAACTTACCATAAATAGGGTGCTTCACTTTCCGCTCAACAGCTACAACAATAGATTTCTCCATTTTATTGCTAACTACCAGGCCGGTACGTGTTTTTCTTAAATTTCTTTCCATTTTTCTCGACGCGTAAAAAATTAATTTTGTTCAGAAGCTGCCGCCGCTTTACGCTTAGTTAATTCAGTATTTAAGCGAGCGATCTCCTTGCGTACCTTCGTTATACGGCTTGGATTTTCTATGGCCGAAACCGCGTGTGCAAATTTCAACTTGGTAAGGTTAGCCCTTTCCTCGCTGATCTTTGCAACCAACTCTTCAGTTGCGAGCTCTAAAATTTCTGAGTTCTTCATTTCTATTGTTAGTTTTTTGAGTTTTTAGTTCTAAGCCTTACTTTATCCAAACTGATAACTGCAAACTCAAAACCGCCAACTATTTGTTTATGCTTCTACGTAGTCATTACGTACTACAAATTTTGTTTGTACCGGCAACTTCTGGGCTGCAAGGCGTAAAGCCTCTTTAGCAACTTCCAGTGGTACGCCTTCTGCTTCAAAAATGATCCTACCGGGGCGAACTACCGCTACCCAATATTCCGGCGCACCTTTACCTTTACCCATACGTACCTCTGCAGGTTTTTTGGTTACAGGCTTGTCAGGGAAAATCCTGATCCAAACCTGGCCTTCACGTTTCATAAAACGTGTTACAGCAATACGGGCAGATTCTATCTGGCGGCTGGTTATCCAGGCTGCTTCCAGTGATTTAACACCGAAAGATCCAAATGAAAGTTCAGTGCCACGGGTGGCTAAACCTTTCATCCTGCCTTTTTGCATCTTTCTGAACTTCGTTCTTTTTGGCTGTAGCATTTCTCTTTTAGATTTGAGATATGAGATTTTAGATTTGAGAATTACCTCGCTGCAAAAACCTTTACCTTAATTCAACTTTCTTTTATAAAATCAGACTTTTAAAACAAGGCCGGGATTCTAAAATCTCATGCCTCATATCTAAGGTCTAAATTAATTATCTCTTGGCTGGACCGCCGGGACGACTACCGCCACCACCACGATTTGGGCCACCGGGACGGTTATTACCACCACCACGGTTGTTTGGGTTGCTGCCTGGAGCACCACCGCCGCTTCTGCCACGATCGCCACCACCTGCACCACCTCTGCGGTCACCACCGCCTCTTCTGTCACCTCTGTCGCCGCCGCGTTCATTGCTGAAACCTGCTGCGCCTTCAGGGCGTCCGCCTTTACCGCTTGCGCTGCTTGTGCCACCAATGTTTGGAGACAGGTCGCGCTTACCGTAAACCTCACCTTTGCAAATCCATACCTTAACACCTATTTTACCATAAGTAGTTAAAGCTTCGGCTAATGCGTAATCAATATCAGCGCGGAAAGTATGTAACGGAATCCTTCCCTCTTTATATTGCTCACTACGCGCCATTTCCGCACCGCCTAAACGGCCTGATGTCATGATCTTGATACCCTCAGCACCCATTCTCATGGTTGAAGCGATAGTAGTTTTCATTGCTCTACGGAAAGAGATACGCGCTTCCAGCTGTTTGGCCACGCCTTCTGCAACTAATTGTGCATCCAGCTCAGGGCGTTTTATCTCGAATATGTTGATCTGAACTTCCTTTTTAGTAAGTTTTTTCAACTCTTCTTTTATCTTGTCAACTTCGGCACCACCTTTACCAATTACAATACCCGGACGGGCAGTGTGTATAGTTACAGTAATGCGTTTTAATGTACGCTCAATAACAACTTTGGCTACACCGCCTTTGTTGATACGGGCTGATAAGTATTTGCGGATCTTTTCGTCCTCAACTAATTTATCGGAGTAGTTGTTGCCACCGAACCAGTTAGAATCCCAACCTCTGATGATTCCTAATCTGTTACCTATTGGATGTGCTTTTTGTCCCATTTCCTAATTAGTTGTTTTCATTTTTACTTTCAACAATAAGCGTTACGTGGTTTGAACGCTTGCGTATACGGTAGCCACGGCCTTGCGGTGCAGGGCGTAACCTTTTAGCCTGACGGCCACCACCTACTGATACTTGTTTCACAACAAGATCATCGGCGTTTTTGCCTTCATTTTTAGCTTGCCAGTTGTTAATTGCTGATAAAAGCAATTTCTCTACACGTATTGCAGCTTCTTTATTAGTAAACTTTAGTATGCTTAAAGCTTTAAATACATTTTCGCCACGGATAAGGTCAACCACCAAACGCATTTTGCGTGGTGAAGTTGGACAGTTCTGTAATTTTGCAACAGAAGAGCCACCTACTTCGGCTTTCGCAGCTTCTTTTTGTTGCCTGATCAATACAGACCTTTTAATTTTTGTTGTTGCTTCCATTGCCTGTTATTTTTTCTTTTCTGCGTGACCGCGGAATGTACGGGTTGGAGCAAATTCTCCCAACTTGTGACCAACCATGTTTTCTGTTACATACACAGGTATAAATTTATTACCGTTGTGTACTGCGAATGTATGACCAACGAAATCCGGAGAAATCATGGAACGACGAGACCATGTTTTTACTACTGATTTTTTACTTGATTCATTCAAGGTCAGAACTTTTCTGTCCAGGTTATGATCAATATAAGGTCCTTTTTTAATTGAACGTGCCATTATTATTTCTTCCTTCTTTCAATGATATAACGATCAGACCCTTTTTTCTTGTCGCGGGTTTTGTAGCCTTTAGCTAATAAACCTTTGCGTGAGCGTGGATGACCACCTGAGGCTCTACCCTCACCACCACCCATAGGGTGATCTACCGGGTTCATCGCTACACCACGAACTCTTGGACGACGACCTAACCAGCGTTTTCTACCTGCTTTACCTAATACCTCATTTTGCTTCTCGCCGTTTGATACGGTACCGATAGTTGCTAAACATGTAGAAAGGATCATGCGGGTTTCGCCAGAAGGCAATTTAATGATAGCATATTTACCATCACGAGCTGAAAGCTGCGCGTAGGTACCTGCTGAACGTGCAATTGTACCACCCTGACCCGGATTCAATTCAATGTTATGAATGATTGAACCCAAAGGGATACTTTTTAACGGTAAGGTGTTACCAACTTCCGGTGCAACACTATCGCCAGATACAACAGTTTGTCCAACTGTTAAACCTTCAGGCGCTATCATGTATCTTTTCTCACCATCAACAAAGTGTAGCAATGCTATACGTGCAGAACGGTTTGGATCATATTCAATTGTAGCAACAGTTGCAGGGATATCAAACTTATTACGTTTAAAATCAATCAACCTGTATAGTTGCTTGTGGCCACCACCCAGGTAGCGCATAGTCATTTTACCGCTATGGTTACGTCCACCTGACCTTGTGTTTACAGATACTACTAATGACTTTTCAGGTACATTTGTAGTAATGTCAGAGTTATCAGCACCTACCCTGAAACGGGTACCCGGGGTAACCGGTTTAAATCTTTTTACTGCCATCTCCTTATTTATATATTGCTATAAAAATCTATTGTTTCACCGTCTTTCAACGTAACAACCGCTTTTTTCACTGTAGCAGCACGACCAGATACCGGTCCGGCTTTAGTGTTACGGGTTTTCAGTTTCCCAACGTACCTCATGGTATTTACAGCTGTAATATTAACGCCATACATGGCTTCAATAGCTGATTTAATCTGAATCTTGTTAGCTTTTGGATGTACCAGGAAAGCGTAACGGTTAAGCTTATCAGTTAACTGAGTAACTTTTTCAGTAAGTAAGGGTTTTCTTAAAATTTCCATATTACTTAGCTAATGCTTCCTCCAAAACTTTAACAGCACCTGTAGTTAACAAAAGCTTGCCTGCGTTTAACACATCATAAGTGTTTAACTGATCGGCAGTAATTACTTTTGTTTTTTTCAAGTTTCTGCTTGATAAATACACATTGTTATTTGCAGCAGGCAATACTAATAATGTTTTAACATCAGTAGCTTGCAGATCAGCAACCAATTGTATGTAGCTTTTAGTTTTGATAGCATCAAAGCTAAAATCTTCTAAAACTATAATGTTGCTGTCTTTTGCTTTGTATGATAAGGCAGAGTAACGAGCCAGCGTTTTAAGTTTTTTATTCAACTTAAAGCTGTAATCGCGCGGCTGCGGACCGAATACGCGGCCACCACCATTAAACAATGGAGATTTTACGCTACCGGCACGTGCACCGCCTGTACCTTTTTGTTTGTATAATTTGCGGGTTGAACCTGCAATCTCATTACGCTGTTTTGCTTTATGAGTACCTTGACGCTGGTTAGCTAAAAATTGCTTAACATCAAGATAGATAGCATGATCATTAGGTTCAATACCGAAAATAGCTTCAGGAAGCTGCACCTTGGCACCTGTTTCTTTACCTGATACATTTAATACTTTAACTTCCATCTTATTTATCCACTATTACCATTGAACCTTTAGCTCCTGGTATGGAACCTTTAACTACTAACAGGTTTTGCTCTGCGTAAACTTTCACAACTTCTAAGTTTTGAACTTTAACGCGCTCGTTACCCATTTGACCAGCCATACGCATACCTTTAAATACACGAGAAGGCCAAGATGAAGCACCCAATGAACCCGGCGCACGTAAACGATTGTGCTGACCGTGAGTTTGCATACCCACACCACCAAAACCATGGCGTTTTACCACACCCTGAAAACCTTTACCTTTAGAGGTACCAACCACATCAACAAAGTCGCCTTCTGCAAAAATCTCGACAGTAACGGTGTCGCCTAAAGATTTTTGATCTTCAAAAGTTTTAAATTCAACTAGTTTACGTTTTGGGGTTGTTCCGGCTTTTTGGAAGTGTCCTTTCAAGGGACCTGAGGTGTTTTTCTCTTTTTTCTCGCCGTAAGCTAACTGTACAGCAGAATACCCGTCTGTATCAACAGACTTGATTTGTGTTACCACGCAAGGGCCAGCTTCGATAACGGTACAAGGGATGTTTTTCCCTGTGCCATCGAATATGCTGGTCATACCTACTTTTTTACCAATTATTCCTGACATTTTAATATTTTTTGTTGTCCATCGAAGCAGTAGGGCTTCGCTCAAGACATGTTATCCCCGTTAAGGGACGGCAAAGATAGACATTTTGTATTAAATGTCAAATACTTACGAAGTTATTTTTATATAAATATTTGAGGGTTAGTTTTGACGATTATCCTTTGTAAAAAAATGGCGGTAGTAACTGTCGTGAACAACATGGAACCCTTTATTGCAGATCTTTTAATTTTCAGTATATTTGAGTTAAGTATATCATTTATAACATGCTTGCGATAGATAGAATAACATCCAACCCCAACGTAATGAATGGCAAAGCATGCATTCGGGGTATGCGTATCAGCGTGTCGCTAATACTTAACTTGATTGCCAATGGCATGAACAAACAACAGGTATTAGATGAATACCCGGCATTAGAGGACGCGGATATTGACCAATGTTTGAAATATGCTGCGTACTTAGCCGAGGAAGAACTATATAATATCTCAAAAGTTTCTTAAGTTGAGGTTCTTGTTAGACATGGGAACTTTCTAAAACAGTCTCAACCTGGTTAACCAGCCTTGGTTACGATGCGGTTCACCTTAATGACGAAAACTTACATCTGTTTTCAGATAATCAAATTCTTGAAAAAGCATGCAACGAAAGCAGAATCATATTAACGTCGGATATGGATTTTGGCCATTTGTTGGCATTTAGTAATTCAGCGTATGCATCCGTTATTCAATTTCGCACCACATCTTTTACACCATCAAATGTTAAGGAAAAGTTGCAATTGGTTTTTAATCAATTTTCGGAAGATATGGTTGATGGATTTATAATAACAGTTGAAGATAACAGAATACGATATAGGAGGTTGCCTTTATAACCTTTAATACAACTTTGTCTTAGCCAAAATTAATTATCGTTCTTCCGCTCTTTCACGTAATTAGGCCTTCACTCACATTACCTTACTACACTTTTATTTTTTACCTTTATAGCAAGAATGATTTTCTCGCACGATCCAAACGCTGAAGACGCCTATAAAAGACCGGCATTCCCGGTTTCTGACAAGATCAGACGTTTTGTTTGGACAATCAGCTGGCTTTTACTTTGCAGATTTACACCCGCGCCCATGCATAAATGGCGCTCTATGATATTGCGTTTATTCGGTGCAAAAATTGGAGCGGGAAATTACATCTACCCCAACTGTATTATCTGGGCACCCTGGCTGTTAGAAACTGAAGACGTTGTTACCATTGGCGGCGGGGTTGAAATTTATAACCCGGGCGGCGTAAAACTTGGCCATCACACTATCCTATCGCAAGGGGCATTTTTATGTGGAGCCACACATAACTATCAGTCTATTGATTTTACTTATATAAAAAAGCAGATAGTAATGGAATCCTACGTATGGATCTGCTCGCGGGCGGTGGTTTTACCCGGAGTGCATTGCTCTGAGGGAAGTGTATTGGGTGCGGCTTCGGTAACAGGAAAAAATATGGCGGCCTGGACAGTTTATGCAGGTAATCCGGCGGTTGAAATTAAAAAGCGTAATGTTGTAACATCGCCTAAATAAAACAGTAATGGCGGAGGTTAAACCTATAGTTTATGATCTATGCATAATTGGAAGCGGCCCAGCAGGTATAATTACTGCGCTTGAATATTGCCGCTTAAATCCAAACAAACAAGTGTTACTACTTGAGTATGGCTTTAAAGAGCAAGGACCAAAAAACAACCTTGACGATTCAATAACCGTTAAAAACCCTATCAATCATCACTATCCTTATGAATGCACCAATAAAGGCCTTGGCGGTACATCTGCAAGCTGGGGTGGGCGTTGCGTAAACTATGATGAGGTTGATTTTATTAAGCGCGATGCCCTGGGCGAAAACTGCACGTGGGATAAACCTTTATTTGATGATATAAACCAGTATGCCGTCACAGCCGCAACCTACTTTGAGTGCGGAAGCGCACTTTTTGATTTAAATAAGATACAATCAACCTCTGCCCGAAGAATTGCTGAGGGCTTTGTTGAAGGAGATATTACTGATAGCGTTGTTGAAAGATGGAGTATGCCAACAAGGTTTGGCATTCGTTACGCCGACGAGTTAACAGCGTTGCCAAACCTAACTTATTTAGAAGGTAAAGAGGCACGCACATTTTCTGATCCTGATGAACAGGGTAAGGTGTCTACCTTATATATAAGAGATTCAATGTCGCGAGAGACAACAGCGATACAGGCTAAAACATTTGTACTGGCAGCCGGTGCAATGGAAACTACCCGCCTGCTATTGCGTAATTTGCAGTTGTTTAGATCCCTGCCTGAGCCGCCAAAGGCACTTGGCAAATACTATCAAAATCACTTATCGGGTAAAATAGCTTCAATAAAGTTTTATGGAGATCCTAAAAAAACAGATTACGGATTTCAGATGGATGAGGGTGGTGTTTACGTTAGGCGCCGCTTTCAGTTCTCAACCAACTTTTTAGTAAAAAACAATTTACTGAATACGGCTATGTGGCTGGACAATCCGCTCTATTATAACCCGCAACACGGCAGCGGACCAATGTCGTTTATGTACCTGGCCATGATAACGCCGGTATTGGGTAAAAAGCTTGCACCACCGGCGGTGGCGCTTTCGGTAACAGGCGGCAAGGTTTTTGGAATATCAAAGCACATCTGGAACATTGTAAAAGGCCTGCCCGGTTCTTTACTTAAGCCGGCATCAATATTTTATCGCCGATACTGTTTAAAGCGCAAGTTACCGGGGGTGTTTTTATATAACCCCGAAAACCGTTATGCGCTGCATTTTCATTCAGAGCAAATTCCCGATGAAAGTAACCGGATGGAATTAGGGCCTGATGGCGAGCAACTGATTGTTCATTATGATCTAACTGATGTGGATGTATCGTCGGTTATAAAACTG